>ENA-OPVK01000466-OPVK01000466.1-human-gut-metagenome-genome-assembly--contig:-NODE-466-length-29557-cov-2.680225_pt1 | contig 29557 bp, 25 predicted proteins | sample MGYA00241495_ERZ501982 | MGnify/ENA primary metagenome ERZ501982 (study PRJEB25962, sample SAMEA2042002) | human gut metagenome | biome: human gut; feature: human-associated habitat; material: faeces...
ACGTGACAGAAAAGATCTAGGAAAGATCATTAAGATGGCCTTTCACATTGCAAGCACAGGAAAACCGGGACCGGTCTTAATTGATCTTCCAAAGGATATCCAGACGGCGAGCGGACCGGCGGAATATCCGGACAGCGTGCAGATCCGTGGATATAAACCGAATGAGAGCGTGCATATCGGGCAGTTGAAAAAAGCATACAAACTGTTAAAGTCAGCAAAGAAACCATTGATCCTCGCTGGCGGCGGTGTCAATATTGCAAAAGCAAATGAGCTGTTGAAAGAATTTGCGGAGAAAATGAATGTTCCGGTTGTGACGACCATTATGGGAAAGGGTGCGATTGTCACAACGCATCCGCTTTATATCGGAAATACGGGAATGCATGGAAAATATGCAAGCAATAAAGCAGTCAGCGAGTGTGATGTTTTATTTTCCATCGGAACAAGATTTAACGACCGTATTACCGGAGATCTGAATGAATTTGCACCAAAAGCAAAAATTGTACATATTGACGTGGACACTGCTTCCATTTCCAGAAATGTTGTGGTAGACGTTCCAATCGTATCGGATGCAAAACTTGCCCTGGAAAAATTGCTGGAATGGGCAGAACCAAAGGATACGGCTGCATGGCAGGAGAGAATTAAGGCATGGGATGAAAAGAATCCACTTGAGATGCGCAGAGACCGCGGCATGACACCACAGATGATCATGGAACACATCAACCATACGTTTGACGAGGCGGTTTTTGTCACGGATGTAGGACAGAACCAGATGTGGGCAACGCAGTATCTGGATATTGACGAAAAACGCCAGATGATCACTTCCGGCGGGCTTGGAACAATGGGATTCGGTTTTCCTGCGGCGATCGGTGCAAAGATTGGAAACAGGGATACGGAGGTAGTCTGTGTCACCGGTGATGGCGGTTTCCAGATGAACATTCAGGAGATGGCAACAGCGATCGTGCAGGGGACACCGGTTATCATCTGCCTGCTCAATAACCAGTATCTTGGCATGGTCCGCCAGATGCAGCAGCTTTTTTATGGCAAACGCTATTCCGCAGTATGCTTAAGAAAGAGAAGAAGCTGTCCGGCAAACTGCAAGGGACCAAATGAAGCATGCCCTCCATATACACCGGATTTTGTTGCACTTGCAGAAAGCTATGGTGCGCATGGCATCCGTGTAGAGCGGGAAGAAGACATTCAGGCAGCTTTGGATAAAGCGAGAACTTACAAAGATGCACCGACAGTCATTGAATTTCTGATCTCTTCGGATGAGATCGTGCTTCCGATGGTAAAGGGCGGAAATCCGATGAGCGAGATGATTTTGAAATAGGCGGATACAGATATGGTGAGAGAGGAAAATATCATGAAAGACAGATGGATTGCACTATATGTAGAAAATCAGGTTGGTGTTCTGGCAAAGGTTTCCGGTCTTTTTTCCGGGAAATCATACAATTTGCAGAGTCTGACAGTTGGCACGACAGAGGACGAGACGGTTTCCCGTATGACCATCTGCGTTACCAGTGATGACATAACATTTGAACAGATCAAAAAGCAGCTGAACCGTATGGTCGAAGTGATCAAAGTCATTGATCTGACAGATGTACCGATTCATATGAAAGAGATTCTGTTCGCAAAGGTTCTCCGTGTGAATGCTGCGGAAAAAGAAGAAGTATTCCAGATCGCACAGGTGTTTAACGTGCAGGTGGCAGATATCGGAAATGACAGTGTCCTGCTGGAATGCAAACTGACTGCCCATAGAAATAACGAGCTGATCGCACTGTTGAAATCGAAATTTAAGATGATTGAGGTAGTGCGCGGCGGAGCAGTAGCAATTGAATCCATCAGTACAAGCTGTAGATAATAAAATTTTTCGAAAATTATAGCAAAAGTAATGTACAACTTAAATACCCTGTGATATAATAAAAATGTTTTGAAATGTAGTATTAAAAACTACGTTGGAAAACGTATATTTAAGAATAAGAAGTCATAAAGCTATTTTGCAGATGACAGTAGTAAATAAACGAGGTATTTATGATGCAGAAAAAAGTACAGATCATCAGTGATGGTTCCCTGGATCTCTCACAGGAACTCACAAAGGAAAAAGATATTGAGGTTGTTCCATTTTACGTGTCCTTTGACAGTGAAACGTATCAGAAGGAAATGGTAGAAGTCGGTGTCAGGGAATTCTATCAGGAAATGGTGGATCACCCGACTGTTTTCCCAAAGACATCCATGCCATCCGTGCATGATTATTATGAGGTGTTTGAAAAACATGCGAAGGAGCAACTGCCGGTCATCTGTATCTGTATCACCAGAAAATTCAGTGGTTCCCTGCAGTCTGCGACAACAGCAAAAGATATGATATTAGAGGAATACCCGGATGCACAGATCACGGTCATTGATTCTACAGTCAATACTGTGCTGCAGGGATTATATGTATTAGAGGCATGCAGACTGCGCGATATGGGCTTAGAGTATCAGCAGATTGTAGATGCGTTACTGCCGATCCGTGAGACAGGAAGAATTTTTTTCACGATCGGAAGTATTGACTATTTAAAACATGGCGGAAGGATTGGAAAATTAGCCGGGATTGCAGCCAGCGCATTAAAAATCAAACCTCTGATCACGTTAAAAGAAGGTGAGATCTTTAATTCCGGCATTACAAGAAATCGTCTCAAATCCATGAAAAAAGTCGTGGATATGACAAGGGAATATTTAGACGAAGTCAATGCGAAACCGGGAGAGTACAGTTTCTGCATCGGTTATGGATATGATCATAATGAAGCTCTGGAATTTCGGGAGATGTTAAAGGACCTGATCAAAGAACGTCTTGGAATTGATGAGATCGGTATTTACCAGATCGGTGCAACCATTGGAGTGCACACAGGACCATATCCGATCGGGATCGGAATTATAAAGCATGCATTGACAGAGTAACTGATATGTACCCCTTTTACTGGACATCCAGTGAAAGGGGTACATATCATATCAGGGCGATTTTTAGTTCCTGTTTCCGGAACTAATGATAATATTTTAAGAATAATCCCGTAAGATCTCCTTTTAAGTTCACACCGAGGAAAATAAGCGTTTCGGAAAGAGCGTACATGGTTGCGGCCATATCTTCAAAGTTTGCGTTATTTCCCATGTGTCCAATGCGGATCACTTTGCCGGAAAGATTATCAAAAGATCCGGCAAGCATGATATTGTGCTCTTTTTTCATGCGGGAAAGAATTGCATCGCAAGTGGTCTCTGTCGGAATGTCAAACACAGTGACGGTATCGGAGAAACCGCTTTCCAAGTGAAGCTTTAAACCGGCTTCTGTCAAAGCGCGTCTGGCTGCTTCGGCGATACGGTGTGTGCGTTCTTCTAACTCTGGATCGGAAGCGATATTGTCAAAAGCAGCACGTAAGCCGTAAATATCGCTGATCGGCATGGTATAAGGAAACCATTTTTTCTCATAATATCCCTCAAAAGCCAGAAGGCTTGCATAGAAGGAACGGATCGGCGTCTTACGTGCGTGCATGGCATTTTTTACAGCATCGCTTATTGTGACAAAAGTAAGTCCCGGAGGTGCGGAAACAGCTTTCTGGGAACCGCCGCACAGAAGATCAATCTGGAACTTGTCGACATCCATGTGATTTCCAAACATTCCGGAAACGGAATCTACAACGGTCAGAATGCCGTATTCTTTTAAAAGCGGACAGATTTTCTCTACCGGATTGAGCATGCCGCTTGGGGTGTCACAGTGAACAACGGTCGCATATTTATAATCATGATGCTCCTTTAAATAAGAAGAAAGAGCATCCGGGTCGATGGCATTCAGGCGGTCGGCATGATAAAATTCCGGCACACCGCCGTACATGGATACAAAGTCCGCAAAGCCTTCGCCGTACACGCCGTTCTCAATGATGAGCACCTTATCTCCCGGCTCAGTGAGGGAGGCGCAGGCAGCTTCCAGACCTAAAATTCCCTCTCCATCCAAAATGAGAGTTTCGTTTTTCGTGCCGAGCAGGGAGCTGATCAGTTCGCAGGTATCTTTATAAAATTCTACGAAATCTTCATCCAGATCAGGATTGGTACATACGAGGCTTCTTGCCATACGCACATTTTCTTTTACCTGGGTTGGCCCAGGAGTCATGACTTTATACATAATTACTTCCTTCTTTATCATAGATTGTTTTGTAAATGAGATTGATGTTACACAGCTTATAACATTTTATTTACGATTTTCTGAAGCTGTCCGACGATCAAAAGAACGATGACAGCAGCAACACCGATCTGGACAAGGTTTCCAGGAATGGAAGTAACCGGTGCGATCCAGTTTCCGTAAATGATACCCTCTGCAATGTAGTAACCAGCGACTTTGATCACGCATGCAACTGCGATCGCAAGTGTGTTCCAGCCAAAGCCGTGATGTTTTTCTGTGATGGCACCTACGGCATATCCCATCAGACCGACAATGATCAGTGTGAATGGAGCCCATGCAGTCCAGCCGGAGAGCAGATCGAAGAGTCCCATGCCGACTCCGCCGGCGATCGCACCACTTTTCTTACCAAAAATAATGGCGCAGATAAAAAGAGGTACGTTTCCGAGATGGATCAATCCGCCGTTTGCAGTGATTGGAAGTCTTATATTAATAAATGCAGTGAATACGTAGGTCAGGGCAATAAAAAGAGCCGTGATCGTGATAAAACGGATATTTGATAAAGATTTTGAATCAGCAGTCTGTGCTGTAGAGGTAGTTGATGTTTTCATAAATAAAATTCTCCTTTTTATGGTTTGTATTTGTGTCAATTCCCAGGATTGTTGTTGGGATTACTATATACAAAAACTGTCATGAATTAAAAATCCAGTTTAAAACAAATTGACCATGCCAGTTTTAAAAATATAATAATATTGACAAAACAATACTATATGATGTATAGTATTAAACAAGAAATAATATTACAAATAAAATAACAAGGAGTGAGTACATGGTATTTAATACAGGCGCAGCCCTTTTGGATGCGATTGTTCTTGCTGTCGTGTCAAAGGAGGAAGAAGGAACCTACGGATATAAGATTACGCAGGATGTGCGGAAAGCGATCGAGGTTTCAGAATCCACACTGTATCCGGTTTTGCGGAGACTGCAAAAGGATGGATACCTGATCGTGTATGACAGGGAGTGCGGAGGAAGAAACCGGAGATATTACCAGATTACGGAGACCGGCGAAGAAAAGCTGGCAGAATACCGCAGCGAGTGGGAATCGTATTCTTCGAAAATATCAGAACTATTTTCAGGAGAGGAGTCAGAAGAATGAATAAAGAAGAATTTTTAAAACGTCTGGAGCAGCTGCTTTCGGATATTTCAGAGGAAGAGAGAGCGGATGCACTTGCCTTTTACAGAAGTTATTTTGAGGATGCCGGAATTGGAAATGAGGCATCGATCTTAGAGGAACTGGAGTCGCCGGAGAAGGTGGCGGAAGTGATCAAGAAAGATCTTGGGGTGAGTGAAACGGCTGATGCAGAAACACCTGAGGAAGATGTGCACAGCGAAAAAAATGAGACTCATACAGAAGGAACATCTGGGGATGGTCAAAATGCCAAAACACGAACGGATGATCCATATATGAACAGTTTATATGGAAGCAGTACCTATGGTTCTGGCAGTTATAATCAGAAAAATACTGCTTATGCCGGAGGAACTTATGGCAGTCAGAATGCGTCCGGTCAGACCGATATGGAGAAACTGAAAAAGGAAAATCAGAAGAATAAAACAGAAAAAACAGTTTTATGGGTGATTCTCGCAGTTTTGACAAGCCCGATCTGGATCACGGTTGCAGCGGTTTTGGTGGCGATTCTTGTAGCAATTTTAGCGTGTGTGTTTGCAGTGGCAGTCAGCATTGTTGCAGTGATGGCGGCGTTAGTGATCACTGGATTCATCCTTGCAGGTGTTGGTATCGGCTGCATTTTCACAAAGGGGGTAGCTGTGGGATTTGGAATGCTTGGCGGTGGACTTTTGGTGCTTGCACTTGGAGCACTTGCGGTCTGGCTTACGGTATGGTGCTTTGGCTGGTTTGTTCCATGGGCAGTGAAAGTGATTGTAAAACTTTGCAAAAAGCCATTTGAGAAGAAAAAGGAGCGTGAAGCATAATGAAGAAATTTACAAAAATTACTTTAATGATCGCTGCAATTCTGGTGGCACTTGGAATTATTTGCTGCGGTATTGCGGCAATAATGGGAGCTGGGTGGACGACAATCCACCGGAAAGCACTTGCCGGTGAACTTGATTTTGGCAACTGGCATATTGGCAATGGAGTTTATTATGCTTATGATCAGGGACATGGCATCTTGGATCATTTTTGGGATGATGATTATGATGATTGGGATGATGATTATGATGACGATGATGATTGGGACGACGACGACTGGGATAATGACGACTGGGATGATGAGGATGACGAGCTCATGGATGATAATAGGGCGGTGGAGAGTTTTGGTTCCTGGATCCTGAATCTTACGGATTTGAAGAGTGAACCGGCAGGAACGGAAAGCTGCATTATACCTTATCCGGCATCAGAAGATGCTTCCCTGAAACTGGAACTGGATGTGGTAAATGAACTTATTTTTGAAGTGTCGGATTCTGCGGATGAGATCAGTATTAAAATGGAAAATGGGTATCAGGATTATCTTTCTACAAAACAGAAGGATTCCGCTCTGAAGGTATCCTATCACAGCGGACACCACCATTTTGAGAAAGGACCGACCTTTACGGTAGTTCTGCCAAGGCAGTGCGAAAATCTGACACTGGACATTGTAGTGGGAGCCGGGGATATTTCCATGGAAAGCGAAGCGTTTACGGCAAGAAAAGTAAATGTGTCTGTAGGAGTGGGAGAACTCTCTGTGAATCAGATCTCAGCCAGTGAGAAGGCTGTGTTTGAAGTTGGAACAGGAGATGTGTCGATTCTGAATGGACAGTTCCCGAAAGTGTCTATCGAAGCAGGAGTTGGAGATGCCGTGTTCAGCGGAAGCGTTTCAAACAAACTGGAAGTGGAGGCAGGAACCGGCGATGTCAATGTCTCTCTTACCGGAACAGAGAAAAGCTATGCATTTGATCTGTCTGCCGGACTTGGAGAAATCAGGTTGAACGGGCAATCGAAAGGAGCTTTTGATGCGGAGTATGAGACCGGCAGCAACGGCGGAGCAGAAGTGGAACTGACTGCAGGAGTGGGAGATATTTCTGTTTTGACACAGCAGTAAAAGAGATAAAAAATAGATGGTTTACATTTTTTGTCTTTATGGTATAATATAAACATAAAAAGGTGCTGCCGATAGACGGTTAGCCTAGATTATATGTGTTATGTAAAAATAACCGCAACCTTGGCTGATATGTACCCAAAATTCTGGACACATATTTATAAGTTAAGCGGACATCATGGATGCTTCTCTGTATTTTACAGGAGGCATCCATTTTGTTTTTGCTTGAATCCTTTTGTTATTATAGTAATCAATATACTCACCTATAGCAACTGCAAATTCTTCAAATGATGCATAGTCTTTTTCGAATCCATAATACATTTCTGTTTTTATTCTTCCAAAGAATGTTTCCATGATGCAGTTATCGTAACAATTCCCTTTTCTAGACATAGATTGAATTATTCCATGTTCCTGTAACCGTTTTCGAAAATAAACATGTTGATATTGCCATCCTTGGTCTGAATGGAAAATTAAACCGTTTACAGACGAAAACTTATCAAAGGCCTTATCAAGCATTCTTTTTATCTGCTCCAAATTAGGACTTAGCGCCAAATCGTACGAGATAATCTCATTTGTATTCATATCTAAAATGGGAGAGAGATAGCACTTTCCCCACGAAAAATCAAATTGAGATATATCAGTTGTCCATTTTTGCAAAGGTGATGTAGTTGAAAAATCTCTATTTATTACATTGTCAGCAACCTTGCCCACTTCGCCTTTATAAGAATGATATTTTTCTTTTGGACGTTTTCCTAATAATCCAGCATCATGCATAAGACGTTGAACTCTCTTGTGATTCACGTCGTAGCCACGATTCTTTAATTCCATATAAACTCTACGCACTCCATATCTGCCTTTGTTAGCTAAAAATATTTCTTTAATGATTATAAGTAATTCTTCGTTTCGTATAGCAACTAAATCCGTTTTATTAATTTCAAAATAGTATGTAGATTTAGCCATATTCATAGCTTTTAATAGATGTTTTAGTTGATATCCTTTTTCTCTGAGTTCTTTGATAATCGCTGCTTTTTCGCCTTGAGTAGCGCAGCTTCCTTTTCTTCTCTCAAGGCGATCTCTTTTTTTATTACTTCATTTTCAGCTTTTATATAAGCATTTTCAGCACGTAGACGAATCAACTCTTCGTATTCGGATTCTTCTAATTCGTGAGGATTATTAATGTTCATTTTTTCCATTGTGGGCTCCTTTGGTTTCCGACCTTTCTTTCGGTCTACAAGTCCATTATAACCCCATATTTTATATTTGCGAATCCATTGAGCAAGTAATCCTGTGTTTATACCTACGTCATAAGCAACTGAGGAAATAGTAGCCCCGGCGATAACCTGTGCAACAAGTTCATATTTTTCTTCTGGAGCCCATTTTTTATTTTTGCCGTGATGTTTTAAACAATCAGGAGAGTTTGCTTTTTCCAAATGGTGCCATTTAACAATCATGTCATGAAAATTCTTTAGGTTTGTGATGTCTGCTGGTGGTTCAATCCATTTCCCTTGCCTGTATAGTTCGACTGCCTTTCGTTTGAATTCGTAACTGTAACGCATAAAAATACCCCTTTCACTGGATGTCCAGTAAAAGGGGTACATATCAGGCCGGGGCGGTTATTTTTTTCTGCCGTGATTATCTTTCCCGATGAGGTAAAATAATCCGGCAACACTAATTAACAAACTCATTAACTGTAAAAGTTCACTTGTTGTTATCATTAGTATCCCCTCCATTTCAGGTAAAAAATTCCTAATCTTTGTCTTTTTAATCACAATATGATATGATGAACACGAAAGAAAAAACATACAAGAATTCGTATATTTTAATAAGAAGAACAGGAGCAGGGGAATGGGAAAAAGAACACGGATTGTTTTATATGCGCTGTCGCTTGTGACAATGCTTGCAATGGTGACACTGATTATTTTTTCACATGGAAGACAGAGCGGTGCGCCGGCGAAAGATGCACTGTCCGAGACGGATATCAGCAGCACGGAGGAACCGGTTCAGATACCGGAAGCGGAAGAAGCAGAAGAGACGGAAGCAGCAGACGGGCAGAACGGGATCCAAAACGACACAGAACAGGAAGAAACGGACAAGCAGGCAGAAGCAGGGAATACCGAAGGAGACGGCAGCACGACACTGATTTTTGCAGGGGATGTACTGTTTGCAAATGCCTTTAAAAGCAACTATGATGCGGGCGGAATTGAAAAAGTGATCGAGCCGCAGCTGCTGCAGGAGCTGCAGGATGCAGATATTTTCATGGTGAATAATGAGTTCCCATTCAGTAACCGTGGAGAGCCGATGGAGGACAAACAGTTTACGTTTTGCTGTGATCCGAAATATGTGAAAGCTTTAAATGAGATGGGCGTGGATATTGTATCACTCGCCAACAATCACACCTTAGATTATGGAAGAGATGCGTTGTCTGATACGTTTACGACACTGGACGGAGCCGGTATTTTGTATGCAGGAGCCGGAGAGACTAAAGAACGCGCATATGAATTGCAGATTATCGAGAAAAATGGAAAAAAATTCGGATTTCTTGCGGCATCCCGCGTGGTGCCGGAATCAAACTGGAAAGTGGAAGAACGGACACCGGGAATGCTGACCGCTTATGATGATACAAAATTGGTACAGTTGATCAAAGAAGCCCGAAGCGGATGTGATTTTCTGGCGGTCTATATCCACTGGGGCGTGGAATACGATGCGTATCCGCAGGACTATCAGACAAAGATTGCCACAGATTGTTTTAATGCAGGGGCAGATCTGATCCTTGGAGCACATACACACTGTTTACAGGGAATTTCCTATATCAGTGGGAAACCGGTCTTTTACAGCCTTGGAAACTTTGTGTTTGGACAGAACATTGATAAGACGGCTGCAGTGAAAGTACAGGTTTCGTCCGATGGAACCGTATCTTATGGATTACTTCCGGTTTATGCGGCGGGGGGCACAACAAAACTGATGGATACAAACAGTGCATCTGCGCTGTATCAGTATATGACACAGATTTCAGATGGCGTTACGATCGGTGCGGATGGAAAAATCAATTAAAGGGGAGAAGAACATGAAAAAGAAACTTATGAGAATGCCGAAGGTGGTTACGATACTCGTTGCGGTACTGATCGTAGCTATTTTTCTGGGAAGTATGGATGTGGCAGCGTTTTTTCTTGCCGATACAGTTTCGCTTCCGGGTTATGGAAGCAGTATGATCGCAGAGTTTATGGCAGGAGTGGTTGCATTTCTGCTTTTATGCCTGTTTGGTTATCTTGGAGTTCTGGGAGAAAAAGGAAAGGGATTTATCCATGGTCTTTATATTGGCGGATTCCTGACAGGATACTGTTGTCTGGAACTGGCGGCACAACTTTATGTGCAGATGATGACACCGGATGCAAAAGTTGTATCTGTATTGGAAATCCTGTTTTTTGCTGCAACCATGTTTCTGATCGGATGGACGGAGGAACTTATTTTCCGCGGTGTGATCCTGAATCTGTTTCTGGAACGTTTTTCCAAAACGAAAAGAGGGATTCTCTGGGCGGTCATTCTCAGTGGTGTATTGTTCGGGGCGGTACATTTGACAAATATTTCACAGGGAGTGACTGTGACGAGTGCGATGATCCAGGCAATCAACGGAGCGTTTTTGGGTGTGATCTTTGGCGCAGTTTATGCCCGGTCAGGAAATATCTGGCTTGTAATGACTTTTCATGCACTGGTCGATTTCGCAAGTTTGATGGGCAGCGGAATTTTTGGAGCTGGAACAACTGTGGAACAGATCAACCAGATGTCTGCCGCTAATTTGATTGCCGTTCCTGTTTTGCTGATTCCGTGTATTGTGCTGCTTCGCCCGAAAAAACTTCTGGAGATGGAGCAGGAGGCAAATCATATCGTGGTGTTTGAAACATTCGAGGAGGCAGACCGGAATGCTGCTTTGTCGCTTGCACTTGGAATGATATCCATTCTGACAGGATTTATGGGATATGGTCTTGGCATTGGAATCGCTGGACTGATCGGTGGCAGACTTTCGAGAAAGGTGCAGCCGGAGAAAAACGGAATGGCACTGGCGGGTATGATTTTATCCGGAATCGGTATGGCGGTATCGATCATTGGAATGATCGTGTTGTGTTTTGTCTATTCAAATCTGAATGGTCTCTTTGCCGTTATGATGACGAATGGTGTGAAATGATTTTAAGGCAAATAAGCTAAAACAAGTTTACATTTACTAAAAATAAGGTTATTATTTCAATAACCTTTTGAGAGAATGGTAAAATCTTTCAAAAATAGCAGGAAGAAGATAGGAGAATTGCGATGAGTTACATGGAAACCTACAGAGAATGGTGTACAAACCCATATTTTTCAAAAGAAACAAGAGCAGAATTAGAAGCGATCAGGGATAATGAGGCAGAGATCGAGGACCGTTTCTACCGTCAGCTTGAGTTTGGAACTGGGGGACTCCGCGGAGTGATCGGGGCAGGAACGAACCGTATGAACATTTACACTGTAAGACAGGCGACTCAGGGGCTTGCAAATTATATCATTTCCCAGAACGGACAGGAAAAAGGAGTTGCCATCGCACACGATTCCAGAATCATGTCACCGGAATTTGCCGAGGAGGCAGCACTCTGCCTGAATGCAAACGGAATCAGGGCTTATGTGTTTGACAGCCTTCGCCCGACACCGGAGCTTTCATTTGCAGTCCGTGAACTTGGCTGTGTTTCAGGAATTGTGATCACAGCAAGCCATAACCCAAGGGAATATAATGGATACAAAGTTTACTGGGAGGATGGTGCGCAGATCACACCGCCTCATGATAAAAATATCCTTGCAGAAGTTGCAAAAGTAACTTCTTTTACACAGGTTAAGACCATGACAAAAGAGGATGCCGTGAAAGCCGGACTTTTTGTGACGATCGGAAAAGAAATCGATGACCGTTATATGGAAGAACTGAAAAAACAGTCCATCCATCCGGAGATCATCAAAGAGATGGCAAAGGACATCAAGATTGTATACACACCGTTACATGGAACCGGAAATCTCCCGGTGCGCCGTGTGTTAAAAGAACTTGGATTTGAAAATGTCTATGTTGTAAAAGAGCAGGAACTTCCGGACGGAAATTTCCCGACCGTAGCATATCCAAACCCGGAATCTCCAAAGGCATTTGAACTTGCCTTAAAACTTGCAAAAGAAGTGGATGCAGACATCGTGCTTGCGACAGATCCGGACGCAGACCGTCTTGGCGTATACTGCAAAGACACAAAGACCGGAGAGTATGTGACTTTCACCGGAAATATGTCCGGAATGCTCATAGCAGAATATATTTTAAGAGAGAAAACGGCAACCGGAACGATGCCGGAGAATCCTGCACTTGTAGAGACTATCGTTACAACGGACATGGCAAAAGCGATGGCAGCTTCCTATGGCGTGGCACTGATCGAGGTACTGACCGGATTTAAGTATATCGGAGAGCAGATCAAATGGTTTGAACAGAACCACTCCCACAACTATGTATTCGGTCTGGAGGAGAGTTATGGATGCTTAGCCGGAACATATGCAAGAGATAAAGATGCCTGCGTAGCAGTCATGATGTTGTGCGAGGTGGCTTCCTGGTGCAAAAAACATGGAAAAACATTGTGGGATGCCATGATCGACCTGTATGAGAAATACGGTTACTACAGAGAGGGACTTTCCACGATGACCTTAAAAGGAATCGACGGAGCCGCCCAGATCCAGCAGATGATGAGTGATATGCGGAACAATCCAAAGAAAACACTCGGTGGATTTGAAGTGCTTGCAGTCCGCGATTATAAAGAGGATACAAGAAAAGATTTAAAGACCGGGGAAGTGACAAAAACAGGACTTCCGGCTTCCAATGTTTTATATTATGAACTTTCTGACAATGCATGGTGCTGTGTGCGCCCGTCCGGAACAGAGCCTAAGATCAAATTCTACTATGGAGTCAAAGGCACCTCTTTGCAGGATGCAGAGGAAAAACTGGAAGCATTAAAAAGGATCTTGTGGAAGAATAGATAAATGAATATTTGCAGAAGTTGTGATTGCCTCTGAGAAGAAGTAAATATATAATTTAGATTTAATATTTATACCAAAATAAAAAACAAGAATCAGAGACAGAGAAGGAGAATCACATGTTTGATGACAAATTTGTCTGGGGCGTGGCAAGCAGCGCATATCAGGTAGAGGGAACTGACCCGGATGACGGAAGAGGAAAGACGGTCTGGGACACTTTTACGGAGCAGGGACGCATTTTTCAAAATCAGAATGCGTACACAAGCTGTGATCACATGCACCATTATAAAGATGACTATGCATTAATGAAAAATCTCGGAATCAAAGCATATCGTTTTTCCTTAAACTGGGCGCGGATTCTGCCGGAGGGCACTGGGCGTGTCAATGAAAAAGCGATTGCGATGTACCGCGACATGATTCTTACAATGAAGGAAAATGGCATTACACCATATATTACCCTGTTTCACTGGGAGTTTCCACAGGCGTTGCAGGAAAAGGGCGGCTGGCTGAATGAGGAAGTGGTAGACTGGTTCGGGGAATATGCAAAAGTGGTGGCAGAGAATTTTTCGGATCTCTGCGAGTATTTTATCACGATCAATGAGCCACAGTGTGTGGTAGGACTTGGGCATTTAAGCGGTGTCCATGCACCGGGATTGAAATTGTCGATTCCGGAGACTTTTCAGATCGCGCATAATCTGTTGAAAGCGCACGGACAGGCAGTGATCAATTTAAGAAAATACGCAAAACAAAAAATCCGGATCGGCTTTGCACCGACTGGAGGAGTGGCTTATCCATACACGGACAGTGCTGAAGATATCGAAGCTGCCAGAAAAGTTTATTTTGGTTTTTACAATCCGATGGATAACTGGACCTGGAATATCTCATGGTTTTCAGACCCGGTCTTTTTAGGTCATTATCCGAAAGAGGGACTGGAAAAATTCAAAGAGTATCTGCCGGAGATCACAGAGACAGATATGCAGCTGATCCATCAGCCACTGGATTTTATGGGACAGAACATATATAATGGCTATTACGTGCGTCAGGGCGCAGACGGCGAACCGGAGTTTGTGGATCGGGAACCGGGATTTCCGAAGACGGCGTGCAACTGGCCGGTGACACCAAAAGCATTTTATTATGGAATCAAATTTTTGACAGAGCGGTATCAGCTTCCATTATATATTACAGAAAATGGTATGTCCTGCCATGACAATGTAAGCTTTGACGGCAGAGTACATGACAATGACCGCATCACATTTCTGGATTCCTACATCGGAGCCATGCAGAGGGCATATGATGAGGGAGCCGATATCCGGGGGTATTTCCTGTGGACATTTCTGGATAATTTTGAATGGTCAGAGGGATACAAGGAACGTTTTGGCATGATTTATGTGGATTTTATGACACAGCGGAGAATTGTAAAAGATTCTGCATTTTGGTATCAGGATGTGATTAAGACAAATGGAGGCAATTTATCAATGAATCAGACCACGAAAGAAATTTTATTTTTAGATCCGGTATGTACACACAACATCTGGGGCGGTACGAGATTGAGAGAGGATTTTCATTATCCGGTCGAGGGTGATGATTTAGGGGAGTGCTGGGGAATTTCTGCACATCCAAATGGAGACGGAACTTTAAGAGACTGTGGATTCAGTGGAATGAAGCTGTCCGAATTGTGGAAAAAACATCCGGAAGTTTTCGGAAATGTGGACAGTGACCGTTTCCCACTCCTGATCAAAATTATCGATGCGAAAGATGACCTGAGCATTCAGGTACATCCAGACGATGATTATGCAAAAGTCCATGAAAATGGTTCACTTGGAAAAACAGAGTGCTGGTACATTCTCGACTGCAAGGAAAATGCAACGATCGTTATCGGACACAATGCAGGGACAAAAGAGGAATTAAGCCGGATGATCCATGAGGGAAAGTGGAGTGAATTTATCCGTGAGATCCCGATCAAAAAAGGCGATTTTCTTCAGATCGATCCGGGAACAGTTCATGCGATCAAAGGCGGAACACTAATTCTGGAAACACAGCAGAACAGTGATATTACCTACCGCGTTTATGATTATGGCCGTCTCTCCAATGGAAAGCCGAGAGAGTTACATATCGACAAGAGTATTGACGTGATCACTGTGCCTGCAAAATCGGTTGCAGACAGTGTGAAATCGGTGGCAGATCTTCCGGTCAATACGTTAAATGAACTGTATGTTTGCAAATACTTTCATATCTATAAAATAGAAGTTTCAGGTAAAATGACTTTTGAGCAGAATGCGCCTTTTATGAATATGACAGTTACGGAAGGCAATGGAATCGTCAACGGTCAGCCGGTGAAAAAAGGAGATCATTTCATACTTCCAAATGGCTTCGGAAACGTGGAATTGCAGGGCAGAATGCAGATCATTGCCTCCACGATATAAACCAAAAACCGTTGATTATTACGGCGTGCACTGCGGGGTAGAAGCATGTAGATCAAAATTCCCCAGAGAGGAAATACACAGATGAATCAGGAAGAAAGACGAGAGAAACGAAAAAAAGATACACAGAGTGCGGTCATAGTTGTGGCAGTATTTTTTATAGTACTTGCAGTTTTGATCGGAGGAATTGTGTTTGCAGTCCATAAATTTGTAAAACCGGGAGCAGATAAACCGGAAAAGAATACTGAGAGCGTGACAACAGAGGCGACAGAAGAACCGGAAACAACTCCGGTAACCGAAGTCAGCGATCCGTTGATGGATCAGGCAATGCAGATTGCTGCCGGCATGACCTTAGAGCAGAAAGTAGCGCAGATGTTCATGATCACACCGGACGCACTGACCGGAGTGGACGGAGCAACGATGGCAGGAGATTCCACAAAGACAGCCTACACGCAGTATCCGGTAGGTGGTCTGATTTATATGGCAAAGAACCTGACCGGAACCGATCAGACGGCACAGATGCTTACCAATATGAAGAGCTACAGTCAGGAAATAGTAGGAATTCCAGTGTTCCTCGGTGTGGATGAGGAAGGTGGAACAGTAGCAAGGATTGCATCCAACAGTGCTTTTGGAGTGACAGATGTTGGAAATATGAGTGATGTAGGAGCGACCGGGGATTCCCAGAATGCATACAATGCAGGAAGTACGATCGGAACGTATCTGAACACACTTGGTTTTAATATGGATTTTGCTCCGGTTGCGGATGTGTTGACGAATCCGGATAACACTGTGATCAAAGACCGGTCATTTGGTTCAGACAGCCAGCTTGTGGCGGATATGGTCTGTGCTGAGATGCAGGGACTGAACGAACACCAGATATTAAGCGTGGTAAAACATTTTCCGGGACAGGGAGCTACAGCAGGGGATTCCCATGACGGGGCAGTTTCTACAGATAAATCTTTGGATGACCTGCTGGCAAATGAGCTTGTTCCATTCCAGCAGGCAGTGAATAACGGAGCATCTTTTGTGATGGTAGGACATATTTCAGCACCAGCTGTTACAGGGGATGATACGCCGGCTTCGCTTTCCTCTGTCATGGTGACAGATGTGCTTCGCAACCAGCTTGGCTTCCATGGTGTAGTGATCACAGACGCAATGAATATGGGGGCGGTCACCGGAACATACAGTTCTGCTGATGCGGCAGTGACGGCAATTCAGGCAGGTGTAGATATGATCTTAATGCCGGATGATTTCCAGAGTGCATATCAGGGTGTGATGGATGCAGTGGCTGGTGGAACGATCACAGAGGATCGTATCAATGAATCTGTTGCAAGGATCATCAAGGTAAAGCTCACAATGTAGTATAATAACACTTTACTTTTTGAAATTGTTATGTTATTCTGTGACTATGGTGCGGTAAGTGTACCATAGAAATATTTTTTGGAGGTACTTTTCAATGAACAAAGGTACAGTAAAGTGGTTTAACAACCAAAAAGGATACGGATTCATCTCCGACGAACAGGGAAATGATGTATTCGTTCACTACTCAGGTCTTAATATGGAAGGTTTCAAATCCTTAGAAGAAGGCGCTGCAGTAGAATTTGAAGTTGTTGAAGGTGCAAAAGGACCACAGGCAACAAACGTAACAGTAGTAAGATAATTTTATTATCGCTTGTTACTACAGTCTAAATCAGTAGTTTCATGTACCTTTTTCTTTATTAAATAGAACTTGTTTTATTTTTCTAGATTAAGATATTGCAAACAATGGATTTGAAAAAGAGTGTCGGTTTTCCGGCACTCTTTTTTGTATACATAACTAAAAAATCCATGCAAACAGTCTTGAAGAATCTGGAGGGGTTCTATATAATAAAAAGGAGATAGATAATGCCAAATTTCCGAAATTAACCAACCGTGTGCACTATCTGAAACATGAAGAGGGAGGCGTAAACGCAGTGTGTGAAATAATGAGAAAATATTCAGAAGAAGTCGCAGAAAAAGCATATCTGCAGGGCGAGGAAGCCGGCAAAGAAATCGGTCAACGCCACACCGCCATCGCCGAACTCCAGTCCGAATCCAGATAACAGAAAAACATAATGAAACATGACAAAGAAACCATTTTTTAAAGGATGGTTTCTTTTTTTAAGTTCATTTAAGGTTCGCCTGATAAGATATGCGCAAAGGAAAGGAGACACTTATGGCAGATCAGATGATATTTAAAAGGTGTGAGATCAAATATATGTTGGATATCACGCAGGCGGAACTGTTAAAAAATCAAATGAAACAGTACATGACCGCAGACGAGCATGGAGTGAGTACAATATGCAGTCTCTACTTTGATACACCGGACTATCTGCTGATCCAAAGATCAATGGAACACCCGGTTTATAAAGAAAAACTGAGATTGAGAAGTTACGGCACGGCAGACAAGGACACGACCGTTTTTGTGGAACTGAAAAAGAAGTATGAGTCTGTTGTATACAAAAGAAGAATTGCAATGACGGAGGACGAGGCAGAACGTTACCTGCTTTTTCATGAAAAAGTAAAAGACACACAGATCACCAGAGAAATCGATTACTGTCTGAAAAATTATAAAAAGCTGGCTCCGGCAGTGATGCTTTCCTATGAGAGAGAAGCTTTTTATGCGAAGGACGATCACGAGTTCCGGATCACGTTTGATCAGAACATTCTCTGGAGAAATTACGACCTTTCTCTTTGTAAAGGAATTTACGGAGAAGCAATTTTAGATAAAAATAAAGTGCTTATGGAAGTGAAAACGGCGGGCGCAATACCGCTCTGGATGGTTCATTTTCTGACAGAAAATCAGATTTACAAAACGTCATTTTCCAAATATGCGACCGCCTACCGCACGATTTATGCGAGAGAGCAGAGAAGAAGCTGTCCACCGGAAAATTTCTTTGTGTTTACCGGAGATGAGGTTGTGCAGCAGGCAATAAAATGTTAAAAAAGAAATGGAGAAATTAATATGTTAAACAATTTATTTACAGGAATTTTTGATACAGCAGGTGCGGCGGTGATTTCCGTGCCGGATTTTTTGCTCTGTATTGTGGTGTCACTGCTGATCGGGGCATTCATCACATGGGTTTACACTTATAAAAACCGCTATACGACAAGCTTTGCAGTGACACTCGCAATGCTTCCGGCAATCGTTTGCATTGTTATCATGATGGTAAACGGAAATGTAGGTGCCGGAGTGGCTGTGGCAGGAGCATTTTCGCTTGTACGTTTCCGTTCTGTGCCGGGAACTGCAAAAGAGATCGGAACCATTTTTCTTGCAATGGCGGCAGGACTGATCGCAGGGATGGGTTATCTTGGGTTTGCAGTACTGTTTTCGCTCATTATGGGAGCCGTGATGTTTGTGTTAAATGTGACCGGATTCGGTGTAAAAAAAGCAGAAGTAAGAGAGAAAACACTTCGTATCACAATCCCGGAGGATTTAAATTACGGAGCAGCATTTGATGATCTTTTTGAAAAATATTTATCATCCTGTGAAGTAGTCGCTGTGAAAACCTCCAATATGGGAAGTCTTTACAAACTTACCTATCATGTGACGTTAAAAGACAATGCGGAAGAGAAAACATTTCTCGATGAATTGAGATGCAGAAACGGAAATCTGGAAATCAGTATGATGAGACAGGAGGCAAATGTCAATGAGTTATAGAAGAAAAAAACTGCTGGCATTGTTTTGTGCTACGGCATTATCCATGACGGCAGTGGCAGGCTGTACAGGGACAAAGAGCAGTACTGGCAATGTTGTTTCCTCGGAAACAGAAACAAATGCAGAAGAAACATCAGCACAGAGTGAAGCAGGAACTTTTTCAAGTGCAGATATGTTTACTGAACGGGATCTGGCAGGAACCTATGAGGAGAGTGGGGCAGTTTATGTCACACTTTCCGATGATGGTATCACAGGGGAAACGGATGGCGTTGTAATCAAAGGACAGACGGTGACAATCACGGCAGAAGGGACTTATATTTTTTCCGGAACACTGTCGGAAGGACAGATTGTGGTGGACGCAGATAATGCGAAAGTGCAGATCGTATTTGATAATGTGGACATTACCTGTGCTTCAAGTGCAGCAGTGTATGTAAAAAGCGCAGAGAAAGTATTTGTAACGCTTGCAGAAGGATCGCAGAATACACTTCGCAATACGGATGAGTATGTTGCGATTGACGACAACAACATTGATGCCGTGATTTTTACAAAATCAGACCTTACGTTAAACGGCACTGGAAGTCTGACAATCGTATCAGCAGAAGGACATGGAATTGTATCCAAAGATGATCTGAAGATCACAGGTGGTACATACGATATCACAGCAGCAGGGCACGCATTATCGGGAAAAGACAGTGTGCGTATCGCAGATGGAACCTTTATTTTAACCGCAGAAAAAGATGGCATTCATGCGGAAAATGCAGATGATGAAGAAAAGGGCTATATTTATATTGCAGATGGTGATTTTACGATCACAAGTGATGGCGATGGCATGGACGCTTCCAATATCGTGCAGATTGAGGATGGAACACTTGACATCACAGCCGGGGGCGGCGTTGCAAACAGTCTGAAAACGCATGAGTCAGATGTGCCGGGTGGACCGGGTGGCGGAATGCCACAAAACGGCGAGAAACCGGACGGAGAAAGCATGCCACAGATGGGCGAAAAGCCGGACGGAGAAAATATGCCACAGGATACCACAACTGACGAGAGCGGCACCAGCACAAAAGGAATCAAGGCAGGTGGCAGCATGTACTTAAATGGAGGCACTTACCAGATTGATTCCGCAGATGATTCCATCCACAGCAACGCAAATATTACGATCGCAGATGGAACATACACGCTTGCGACAGGCGATGATGGTGTGCATGCAGATGATGCACTGATAGTAAATGGTGGTACGATCACCGTGACAGAGAGTTATGAAGGTCTGGAAGGCCTGACGGTGACGATCAACGATGGAACGATTGATATCACTGCAAGTGATGACGGTATCAATACAGCAGGCGAGAAAATGGAATTAAACGGTGGATATATCCACATTCTGGCAGGCGGCGACGGCCTGGATTCCAACGGCGATCTGACGATCAACGGCGGTGAGATCTACATTGACGGTCCGTCTGATAACGGAAACAGTGCGATCGATTACGGCGACCGGTCGTCTGCGTATGTGAACGGCGGAACGCTTGTGGCAATCGGCAGCAGCGGCATGGCAGAGGTGATGAGTGATTCTTCCAAACAGAAGGTTCTTATGGTAAAATTAGGAGAACAAATGGAAGCCGGCAACGTTGTGCTGACAGACAGTGAGGGAAATGTGATCGTAAGTTACACGGCATTAAAAACCTATGACTGTGTGATCATCAGCACCGCAGAGGTGGAGAGCGGAGCAACGTACGCGCTCACAACATCGGGAACGACGACAGAAGTGACCGCAGAATAAAAACAGCTGAGGGCAGGAATCGGTATCACTGTGAAATAAACGAAAGGCATGGGATTTTGTATGAGGTTATTGCTTGCAGAAGATGAAGAGGATTTGAGCCGTGCGCTTGTCACGGTGTTAAAACATAACAATTACTCGGTAGACGCTGTGTACGATGGTGCAGAAGCCTTGGACTATCTGGAAAACGGTGGCAATTATGACGGTGTGATCTTAGATATCATGATGCCCAAAATGGATGGTATCACCATATTAAAAACAATCCGCAGACATGGAAATTCCGTTCCGGTCCTGCTGCTCACAGCAAAGGCAGAGATTGATGACCGTGTGGAGGGTTTAGACAGTGGCGCAGACGATTATCTGCCGAAACCATTTTCCATGAAAGAGCTTTTGGCGAGGATCCGGGCAATGACAAGGAGGCAGACGGACACGACCGATAATGTGCTGGCATTTGGCGATATTGCACTGAACCGTTCTACCTATCAGCTCACAGGACCGGAGAATCCAGAAGGTATCCGTCTTGCTGGCAAGGAATACCAGATGCTTGAAATGCTCATGTCTAATCCAGGACAGGTCATTTCCCCGGATCTTTTTATGGATAAAATCTGGGGTTACGATTCAGAAGCGGAACAAAATGTCGTATGGGTATATATTTCCTATTTGAGAAAAAAAATAACCTCCATTGGAAGTCAGGTGAAGATCAGGGCGGCCAGAGGACTTGGATATTCATTGGAGAAAGACAATGCTTAAAAAATTAAGAAGAAAATTTATTGCAATTGCAATGCTGTCTGTTTCTATCGTGCTGATCGCAATTGTCGGTACGATCAATATTGCAAACTATATCAGTACCAATCAGGCGCTGGATGCAAGACTCTCCCTGATCGCTGACAACGGAGGTACTTTCCCGGATATGACACCCGGAGATTTTGGAAAAAAATTGGAACCTAAGTCAGATCAGCCACCGGCAATGAATGACCTGCAAAAGCATGGAATTTCGCAGGAAAGTCCGTTTGACACCCGGTATTTTACAGTGACGATCGCACCGGACGGTACAGTGGAATCTGTGGATACCGGAAAAATTGCTTCCATCTCAGCCGGGACAGCGGAGGAATACGCAGCGGAGCTGTGGAAAAAAGGAAAGAAAAAAGGCTTTTTCGCTGATTATAAATACCTTGCAACGGACAGTGACGGCTCGACGATGTATGTATTTTTAAACTGTCAGCGGGAAATCTCTACCATAAGAACATATGTTCTTGCCAGCGTGGGAACAGGAGCACTCGGACTTGTCATTGTGTTTGTCATGATATACTTTTTCTCCGGAAAAGTGTTAAAACCGGTGTCAGAAAGCTATGAGAAACAGAAACGCTTTATCACGGACGCAAGCCATGAGATCAAAACGCCGCTCACGATCATCGATGCCAACACCGAAGTCATAGAGATGATGGAGGGGGAAAACGAGTGGACGCAGAGTACGAGAAAACAGGTTGCAAGACTGACTTCCCTCACGGAAAAACTGGTGTTTCTCTCCCGCATGGACGAGGAAGGAACAAAGCTGGAAAAAGTGTCATTTTCACTTTCGGATGCAGTGCTTGATACCGCAGAGGGATTTCGCTCTGTCGCAAAAACAAAAGGAAAACAATTTGAGATCAATGTGGCAGAGCATGTGGAATATGTCGGCGATGAAAAAAATATCCGGCAGATGATCTCCCTGCTTTTGGACAATGCAATGAAATATTCCTCAGAGCAGGGCATCATCCGCATCGCACTAAAAACTTCCGGAAAAAACAAAATCATCACCGTGTGGAATACCACAGACCAGATCGAAAAAGAAAAGCTGGATATGCTTTTCGAGCGTTTTTACCGTATGGACGCTTCCCACAATTCCAAGACCGGGGGCTTTGGAATCGGACTTTCCGTCGTGTATGCGATCGTGAAAGCACACAAGGGCAAAATCTCAGCCAAAAGCGAGGACGGAAAATCAATCTTATTTACCGTGGTATTGTAGTGTCTGGCTTCCCCCTCTCTCCCGGCTTTTGTCAAAGTGTAAAGCTATGGAATAGATAAAAGGGTTCCTTATAAAACTTTTGTGAGAATTGAGTGCTTTATCAGTGTTCACATTTTGACTTTAAGTTTATGTACATTCATCAATGGACAGTCCACGCAATGTGTCCGTCTGGGACACACTTCCTTTATCTGTATCTAGCGCAAGTAAATGCCGGAATCAGCATCCTTTATTGCAGGTCAAAAATCAAAGAAAGCCTGAGTGATTTTTGACCTGCTCATCTGCTGATTTTCCGGCATGTAACTTGCGCACGATACAGATAAGAAGGAAGTGTGGCCGCAGACGAACACATTGTGCGGACTGTCCATTTCTGAATGAATATAAACAATCAAAAAAGTTAAAATGTGAACACTGATAAAGCCGCAATTCGAGCAAGTTTTATAAGAAACCCTTTTATCTATTCCATAATGAAAACCAAGTAAAAGCCGGGAGAGAGGGGGAAGCCAGACGCTACAATTCGTCAAATGAAATCTGATTTTTCGTCAGAAAGCGTTTGAGGAGTGTGTCCCACTCGTGCTCAAGCGTTTTGTCGGTCGAGAAGATCCGGTAGGAGATACCCGTGGTCACGGTCAGTTCTCCATTCTGGAAGCGGATATTTAAGAACACTGCGGAAATATCATTTTCCGTGAAAGAACTTCCGGTCTGGGAGAGGGTGCGTTTGAGATTTTCCGGCGATAACAGGAGGGAAAACTTGAAATAGGAAGGAGTTTTCTTTCCTTTGATCAGGTTGAAGCAGGAACTGCGCAAAAGACCATACGGAACAAAGGAAAGCCCGGTGAGATTCTGTTCTTCGAGTTCTTCTAAGGTGTAGAAGTCTTTTTGCAGCGTGCCGTCGATATGGCAGGACACATTCGTTGTGATGACAGCCTCCTGAATGAGAAAGTGGTCAAACACATCCTGGCACAGTAATTTATTCATAAAGTCTTTGACTTCGGCAATTTTTAAAGCAATCATAAAATCCTCCCAAAAGAAAATGGTATCAACATAAATTTATCATTGGTTTGTTTTCTTGTAAATAACTGAAATGACAAATTAGAGAAAATATGCTAGAATACAGAGGATTTGCGAATGCAAAATACGGAATGATTATACAGATTTGCAGCCGCAGATAAAAAGTCTGAGGTTTGATGGAAAGGTTGGTAACAGATATGACAGAGACAGAAATTTTATTTGATTTACTGGAGAAAGGAATCTCACCGGCGCACGCAGTGAGCGCATGCGAAAAAAGACTGACAGATGCCGGTTTTGAAGTGGTTGATTACGGTATGGCATGGAATCTAAAAGCGGGCGGAAAATATGTGATAAATCATCATGAAACGACATTGTTTGCATTCACATTACCGCAGAATTGGAGTGACAGAGAGCCTGCAATCCGCATTGCAGCAGCACATACAGATTTCCCATGCTTAAGGATCAAACCGTCCTGCGATATTCAGACAAACGGATACGCACAGGTGAATGTGGAAGTTTACGGCGGCGCAATCTTAAATACATGGCTCGACCGTCCACTCGGTGTAGCCGGAAGAGTTGCAGTGCGCAGTGGGGATGTGTTTACACCGAAAGTGGTCACGTTCCAGTCTGAAAAAAATCTTATGACCATCCCGAATCTTGCAATCCACATGAACCGTGAGGTGAACAAGGGCGTGGAATTAAATAAGCAGACGGAACTGCTCCCAATCTGCGGACTTTCCGATGATGCAGACTATTTCCTTGATTTTCTTGTAAAAGAGCTTGCTGTGAAAAAAGAGGATATTCTGGATTTTGAGCTGACCATTTATAATAAAGAAAAGCCGGAGTTTGTGGGATTAAACGATGAGTTTATCTCTGCATCCAGACTCGATAACTTAAATTCCTGTTCTGCACTGGTGTCTGCGATCATCGACAGCGACAGGGCGGACGGCATGAATCTCATTGCACTGTTCGATCACGAGGAGATCGGAAGCCGTTCCAAGCAGGGCGCCGGTTCCATTCTGCTCCATGATATGCTGGTGCGCATTCTGACCGAGTGCGGACTGGAAAAAGAAGTGTGGAACAGACTGTACAACAGCATGATTTTATCTGTGGATGTGGCACATGGACTTCATCCAAACTATGCCGGAAAGATGGATCTGACCAACAAGCCGGTGCTTGGAAAAGGATTCTGTATCAAGGAAGCATGCTCGCAGTCCTATGCGACAGACTGTGGAGCGGTCGCAGTGATCCAGCAGATCTGTGAGAAGAATCAGATCCCATATCAGAAATTTGTGAACCGTTCGGATCTTGCAGGAGGCGGCACATTAGGTTCGATCGCATCTGCATTGCTTCCGGTTAAAACAGTAGATATCGGAATCCCATTGCTTGCAATGCATTCTGCAAGAGAACTGATGGCAGCAGCAGACCAGCAGGCATTGAAGGATCTGGTGAGCGCTTATTTTGGCTGAACTGCAAAAAAGATGCATACAGCGTGAAGTATGAATTTGACAGGAGAATCAGGTGAGAAAAAAATTTTTTTCCTATGTGGCAGGGAGTGCGGCATGTGCAGCACTCATTCTGCTTTCGGGGTGCCAGCAGACAACGGATCAATTGTCCGATATTACCCGCTATGTGGAAGAGAAAATTGCAGAAGGAAAAGGCACGGAAGTAAAAAGTAAAGAACAGGAAACGGACACTGAGCAGGCAGCAGTTTGCGGGGAAACAGAGAAGCAGGCAGAGCCATCCGTTGAAAAGCAGTCTGTGGACTGTTATGTATATCAGACGCTTCCGGAGGAAGTACGCACTGTGTACGACGAGGTTTATGATGCGATTCTCTATGAAAAAGAAGATGTGGCGCTGAGCACGTTAGACAACGAAGTCCTGCATCAGGCGTATGTTTCGGTGATGGCGGATCACGGCGGACTGTTCTGGGTATCGGGCTACACTTACACGCAGTATACCAGAGGGGAAAAGCTGGTGGATCTCCATTTTACACCAAAGTTTACCCTGACGGATGATGAGCGGATGGACATGCAGGCACAGATCGACGAGACAGTCAGTCAGATTTTGGCAGGGATCGATGCGGAAGCGCCGGATTATGACAAAGCAAAATATGTGTTTGATTATCTGGCTTCGAATGTTGCGTACAGCACAGGTGCGCCGGACAATCAGAACATTATCAGTGTGTTTGTCAATGGGGAAACGGTTTGTCAGGGATACGCTGCAGCAACGCAGTATCTTCTGGAAAAACTGGATATTCCCTGTGCAGTGGTGGCCGGAACGGCAGACGGACAGTCTCATGCATGGAATCTGGCAAAGCTGGATGGAGAGTATTACTATATTGATACGACCTGGGGAAATGCCACCTACAGCGGTGACGGAATGGGGCTGGATTCCTTTATCAATTATAATTATTTTGCAGTTACGACCGGGGAATTACAGAAAACGCACCAGCCGAATGACGATATTATCGTTCCGGTGTGTCAGGCGGTAAAAGACAATTATTATGTCCATGAAAATCTTTATTTTGACACATGGGATGCAGACAGCATCGGAAATGTATATCGGGCTGCCTATGAGCAGGGAGATGGTTTCTGCTCTGTCAGGTTTGCAGACAGAGAGCTGTATGAACAGGCATTCGCCTACTTTATCACGGATCAGAAGATCGTGCATTACTGCAAAGGACTGACATCTTTATATTATCTGGAAGATTCCGACCAGAACGTGCTGACTATAAAATTTTAATAAATATCATAATATCCTCTATACAAAGTAAAGTTTTTGTGTTAATGTTACGTAGTAATCAATACTACATGTAATAGAAAAAAGAAACTTTTGATATAATAATGAATATCACAAGGAGGCAAAATCCTGCACAGCTTGCTGGGCATTGCTCCATGTAAGGACAGTCGCATTTTGCTTCGCAAAACAAGGAGGCTAAATCCTCTGCTCACCAGAGGGTTCGCATTTTCCTACGGAAAACAAGGAGGATACTATGTATAAGATTGTAATCGACAGTTGTGGGGAATTACCGGAAGAATTAAAACAGGACGGACATTATGAGACCGTTTCATTGGAGCTGGAAGTAGACGGATGCCGTATCAGGGATGACAGCACATTTGATCAGTCAGACTTTTTGAGAAGAGTCAGAGAGAGCCTGAAAGGACCAAAGTCCTCCTGCCCGTCACCGGAGCAGTATATGGATGCTTATGAGGGCGAGGCAGACCATGTTTATGCCGTGACACTGTCCGGTGGTTTAAGCGGCTCTTACAACAGTGCAGTGCTCGGAAAGAATCTATATGAGGAAGAGCACGGAGATACAAAGAAAATTTATGTGTTCAATTCGAGATCAGCGTCCATCGGTGAGACAATCATCGGCATGAAGATTCAGGAATTTGAGGAAGCCGGATGCAGTTTCGACGAGGTTGTGGAGAAGGTGGAAGAGTACATCCAGTCCATGAACACCTATTTTGTATTGGAGACGTTAGAGACATTGAGAAAGAATGGCAGACTTTCCAATCTGAAAGCATTTATTGCCAATTCATTAAATATCAAGCCTGTTATGGGCTCAACAAAGGAGGGCTTAATCTGCCAGTTAGATCAGGCGCGTGGTATGAACAAAGCACTTGAGCGTATGGTGAAGGATATGATCTCAAAGACAAAAGACTGTGAGAACCGTGTTCTCGCAATCGCACACTGCAACTGCCCGGAGCGTGCAAAAGCAGTGAAAGAAAAAATCGAGAAGATTGCGAAGTTCAAAAAGATCATCATCATCAACACCGCAGGTGTCAGCAGCATGTATGCCAACGACGGCGGTGTGATCATGGCAGTATAGTCAGATGCAGACATTAACTTACGAAGAAACAGTAACAGCGATTGAAAATAAAAGAAGATTTGGAAACTTAAAGGGTGTCGAGATCTCAAAGATAATGTTAGAGAAGTTAGGACACCCGGAGAAAGATTTACGCATCATACACATAGCAGGGACGAACGGCAAAGGCTCCGTCTCTGCTTTTTTGCGCTCTGTTTTTGAATGTGCAGGATTGAAAACCGGGATGTTTACTTCTCCACATCTGGTGGATTTCAGGGAGCGCATCCAGGTGCAGGGAGATATGATCTCAAAAGCGGATACCACGCGCCTTGGAAACAGGCTTCTCTCTATGGATTTTGGCGTTTATCCGACGATGTTTGATTACTGTCTTGCGATGGCATTGCTGTATTTTAAGGAGCAGCAGTGTGATGTTGTGATTTTGGAGACCGGACTTGGTGGAACGTATGACTCCACGAATGCCTGCGGTGTGCCGGATGTGACTGTCATCGCAAAAATTGGTTTTGACCATATGGCGATCCTCGGGGACACACTCGCCAAAATTGCAGCGGAGAAAGCAGGAATTATCAAGCACGGCACAGCGCTTGTGTTAGAGAGCCAGGAGAAAGAAGCGATGGACGTGTTAAAACAGGCGGCGGAGCGGGCAGACATCAAAACCACAAAAGTTGTAAACTGGGACGAAATTAAAATCCTGCCACAAAAGGACGGAAAACAGTGTTTTTCATACGCTGGATACGATGCAGTCACAATGAAAATGCTCGGTGTGCACCAGTATGAAAATGCCGTGGCGGCAATGCTTGCAGCAGAATTATTTTTTGAAAAATATTTTGCAGGAAAAAAGAATGTGCCGGAACGGAAAGCTTTGCAGCATGCAATCCGGGAAGGGATCGACCGGACACAGTGGATGGGACGCATGGAGCTTGTGAGCAATGATCCGTTTTTCCTGATGGACGGTGCGCATAACAGTAACGGTGTGGAGGCGCTGAAAAAAAGTCTGGAGACAATGTATCCGGATGAAAAATTCCATTTTATCATGGGTGTCATGGCGGATAAAGATTATGGGGAGATGATCCGGGAACTTCTTCCGCTGGCACTGGATTTTAAGACAGTGACTGTGGAGAGTGAGAGGGCATTGCAGGGAGAGGCGCTCGCAGACTGCATCCGGGCAAAAGGGATCCCGGCGGAGGCGTATCAGAAACTTGCGGATGTGCTGCCGGATTTCTCAAAATCATCCGCAGAAAAGACAGTGGCATTCGGCTCACTGTATTTTATCGGGGAGATCAAAGCATTTCTGCAGGGAAAACAGTAACATGGTTTCCGGAAAATCTGGGAAAAGCAGCGTCCGTGCCCAATCATTACAGAAAAGTTACAAAATAGCATGGATTTAATATATTTTTAAAATTAATCATATGGTAATATTTATTTTTTTCATCTATAATAACAACAGTCTGTGCATATAATAAAAAAAGAAAACAGGCAGTTATTTTTTTGTGAAAAACAGGTAGAGTTTCTGCAGAAAAGCACGTTGATCGTGCAGCACAAGCAGGAGAATGAGAGAAAGAATTACGTATGGTATTTAGCAGTTTTGAAT
>ENA-OPVK01000473-OPVK01000473.1-human-gut-metagenome-genome-assembly--contig:-NODE-473-length-29288-cov-3.471282_pt1 | contig 29288 bp, 36 predicted proteins | sample MGYA00241495_ERZ501982 | MGnify/ENA primary metagenome ERZ501982 (study PRJEB25962, sample SAMEA2042002) | human gut metagenome | biome: human gut; feature: human-associated habitat; material: faeces...
ATTTTCGCTAATCACCAAATTTACAAATAGTTATAATTCATCGAACTCACGTTATTTATAGTCTTAGTTTTATTCACCAATACATTGCTTTCTTGCAATTCATCAGCTTCAACTACTATCCAATAATTAGGATAATTATCACCCTTTGATTTGTTGTTATTCCAATTTAGAGGTCGTAAATTTTTGTCATCGTCTATCAAGTCATCAGGAACATCATTATCTTCAAGAAGGCTTTGAGGAACTATATGGTCAACTTCCCATCCGTATAACTCATCATCACGTCCATAAGAACTGCGCTTGATTATTGCACCAGATGCATCCCGTCGCCATTCATCAGGGTCGAGCCCGTCAATTTTAGATGCTTTGCTGAACATTGCATTTAACTCCTGTTCTGTAAAATCTTTCATAATATCCTTAATTTATTTGACCATTTTTATTTTTTTGCATAATATTTTCCCCATACTTTTTCTTGAAAAATCTGCAAGAAAGCTGTCTCGTGCAGACATTCCTAAACGCTTTATCTCAGCTTTGTTATCAACCAATGCTGCTATTTTTTGTGCAGCTACCGCAGCATCCTTGGTTATACAAATACCATTCACATCGTCTTTAACATACATTTCAGCCAAAGTGCTTGGAGTTGTCACGACTACAGGCTTGGCAAACATCATACCTGTAAGTAACACCGTATCACCGGAGCAAATATTTCCGTCGGCGATAGGAGTTATGCACACGTCACAACAGTTGAACCACGCAAAAGACTCATCATACTTTATATCGTTACGGAAAATTATGTTTTTTGGCAATTCAGTCCGTGGCTTCCACGTGTCGCTGGCGATTACCAAAGTCTTATTCTTTAAGCAATCTTGCTTCCAAACTTCAACGAGAAAATCGAAATCCCGGTTGGAACGCCCGATGGATAAGGTGTAGTTGACTAAAGGAACCTTGAGGTCTTTCATCTGCAAGTAGGTATCAGGCACACCAAAACCAGTAACAATAAACTTACTCTCGCTCAAGCCTAAATCTTCGCAGCAACGTTTTACATAGTTATGGCTTGGAACATGAAAATAGTCTATATATTTATTGTTGCAGCTGAACTTCATATAACAGTGATATATTTTCCCTATAAATCCGCCTTTGCGTTTATATGTAAAATTGACAGCCACAACAAGATTGCGCTTCCGCACATGAAATATGCGGCAGAACAGGGTAAAGTTTATCGCATAAAACTGTTGCCAGCCCAATATGGCATTATATCTCTCACGTTTCAAAAACACTTTGAACGGGAAAGAAAAGTAAGCCGCATAACGCCTGAAGTTCTGCATCATGCCCCCATGCCCCCAGTTGCTTATTGAAGAGATTATCTCGAATTGCTCATTCGCCTCGGCACAGCATCCGTCAGCAAAGTCCTTGACTTCGTCTTTATGACAATCGGCCAAAATCACATTTGTTCTATTAATAGTCATAACAAGTGAGAAATAAACAAGAGAGCTACACGATTGAAGACTTTAAATATATTCTCATTGCTTCTTGAAAATTCAAAAGTCGCTCTCTTACTTGATTATAATTTATATCTGTTTTTATTTTTGAATACAAATCGGTTGCAATGGTTACACGCCTGTCATTAAGACCAAGATTGCTACAAACCGTATCTATTCTAGAGTTTTTAGAATTTAATGAATTGTCAGAATAGCGGTTATAGACAAAAAACTTCTTTTCTGCAATTATAGAAAAGGCACAGCCATGAAAAGAATCTGTACACACATATTCAGCATTGCGTATCAAATTCAGGAAATCATTTGGGCTAATATCAAATAGAGGGTAATCCGCCATTTTCTCATCTTCGAAAACATATCTGTCCAAATGTGGTAGGGTGACTATTTTAAGTCCTGTCTTTTGAGCAAACTTCTTCACAGATTCACGATATCCGACATTACCACCTAAGAAATAGCTTAGGATATATGGTGGCAGTCCGATGTTTTCGCGAGGAATCAGTTCTTCCCATTCGTACTTAGAATACCTGAATACAGGATCCATCAATACCGGAACATCACGTCCTATAAGTTCCTTAACAATACTTCTGCCTTTATCCTCACGCATGCTTATATGGTTTATCCGTTGCAAGTATCTTTTTGTCCGACTTATTTGATACCATGGAATTTTTGAGACCCCAAAACTTGAAGCATACGAAACTTTGTTTATATCGTCAGGAACAAACATCAAATTATAAAAATTTGTACCTAAAGCAGCCGGTGACCACAGTTGGTCACTGCACGTTACTACAGACGTATAATTTTTTGCCTCCTCTTGTAACTCTCTAAATGTATCAACATAAACATAATATCTTTCAAAATATTTCTCGTCAAAATCCTTAAACCTGGAATTACGCTCTTCAATCTTTTTATTTACATCCGGATGTTTCCTGAACGAATAAGCTTTCTGCCAAGAATCATAGCGGTCGTTTAAAAAAACTACATTAAATAGCCGAGGTAGTGATTTTATTTTAAACAACTTATCACGCTTCAAATATTTTAAAATTCTATATTCAACACCAAGATCTTCAAAGGCTTGCAATGTGGCCATGGCCTGTAGTTTACTGCCATAATTTCGTTGTTCGCATTTTAAACACAATCCTATCATTACCATAAATTTATGTTTAACACTAATTTCCAACTCTCCTTTTATAGAAAAAGCCAACAATTCCCCATAATGCTTTGCGCTGTCCTATGAACCGTTGGCACTGACAGATGATTTCTGACACGTAATCTTTCAGATGCGGCTTTTCAAGTTGTTTATCGTACTTTGCAATTTTCCGTCCAAAACGTCTGTCCATATTCATGATGGCATGGGCACGTCTTTGTTTAGGATAAAGCATCGCCTTTTGAGATTCATTTAATGTAAATGAATCCAAGTCATCCATTTTGATGTATCCATCGGCCTCAGCCTGTTTGAATAAGTCCTCAAAATATGGATTTCTGACAATCCAAGAACTTATACCTATTTCATCATCCGAATAGGGTTTAATGTGTATGTCACCGAAACAAACATCCGCCAACTCGCCATAATGATCAATGCAAGTTAGACATCGCCGTGGTTTGAAGAAGCTTCTAAGCGCACCGTAGTAGCGAATGAAGAGAATTCCGCCCCTTTGTCCGCTGCATTCACCAACATACTGCCCAAACATCCGTTGTCACGGAATGCGAAATAGCCGATATTCTTCCGGTCAACACCATATCTTTCAAGCAAAAAATCACGGGCATAAAAAGTTCTGTTGGAAGAACAGTATATCGAAAAATATCCAACGACATGTTCGTTGAACTTACGGTCTATTGACGCTCTTTTCCTGAAGCCCTGAATATGACACGGTAAACCGACAATCACATATTTTCCCTCAGAATTTTTAATTTCGTTGCCGACTTTGTTTAATGCAACCGGACAATATTTAGAACTTCTCGCCTTTAACACCTCCTCTTTTGTTCTTGCTATATACGAAACAGGTGTTATATGGTCTTCTTCAGAAAATCCGGTAACAACAGCACCGTCAATGATTTTCTTGTCAAGCAAATAAATCAAAAACTGGCTTACAATACCACCTGACGCAGAATGAAAACGGATATATTCATCCAAGCTGTAACCGGTATGTAAACTGCAATAACGACCTATGAATTTATCGTTTTTAGTACCGTTATCAGAAAAATACTGTTCTGATAACTCTTTTATATTACACCCAATACCGGGACAGACCTTCAAACATCTTCCACATTTGTCTCCCAAGCAAGTATTGTTTTCAAGAACAGGCCTATTCTCCCCATTTTCATACACAATACGTATGGAATGTGTTGGACAAACATCCTCACAAACCCCACAACCGGTACAAAGATGGTTTCTTGTTGTTTCTGTTATATTATTTGCCATGAATAATTTCAGTGTAAAAATCGATATATTTTGTACAAGCTTCACTGATACTGTATTTGGCTATTTGTTTCTGTCTCTTTTCGTATATCGTCAGATGTTCCTCTTTTTCGGATAATGCCTCATTTATTGCCACAACAAAGGACGAAGCGTCAAAAGATTCCGGTATATATACTTTATAAACATCAGCTATGTTTTTATGTTGAGGTATCGGAGACAAGACACATGGTATGCCATTAAAATATGCCTCTAAAACGGCTATAGGCAAACCTTCAAATTTGGCACAGCTTAAAAATAAATCCGCACAGTTTTCAATAGCTGATACATCTGACCGTAAACCTAACAAGTGAATATTATTTTCATATCCATTGAAAACAGAAGCCGAGACATAACCTTCACCATAATTACCGCCACAAATACAAAAATGTAATGACGGGTTATCAGCCTTATCCACTATTTCTTTAAGAAACTCATAGTTCTTTTGCGGACGGAGTGAGCCTACAAGTACAATAACCTTGTCCGAGGGTTTCAAAGACAATTCACTTTTCAAATCAACGCCGTTAGCACTTCTAACGATGTCAGGAGATATGCCATTATCGATTGCTTTCATCTTACTCACGTTCTGTTGCCGCATATCAAATGCGGATTGTGAACAGAAAATAAGCGGTTTGTCCTTGCATAGTAGTTTACAACTTAAAGGCCAAGGTTCAGGAGCATTGTGTACTGTTATCACATGTGGAAATGATTTACCTATTGTAGCCACAGCTCCATAAATATGTGCCATAATACCATGCGTGTTAATTATGTCAGGCTTCATTTCCTTTGCTATTTTTCTGCAAACCATTATAGTACGGAGCATTGACAATTTATTCTGCCTGACTTTGTTAAGACATATTACCGTTACTCCATTGGATGTTAAAATACCGTCCAGATGTCGACAATAATCATAATCATATTGTTCAATTACTACCAATGACACTTCATGACCTTGCTTAACCTGTTCAGGTAAAAGCGACAACAAGAAATTCTGAATGCCACCACCACGAAGACAATTTGTTATATGTAATATTCGCATAATTTTCTGTATAAGATTTTATCTTTTGTTGGAGAGCAATAAATATTTTGCTTGAAGGAGTTTTCTGATACAAAGGATGTATTGTCTATGGCTGTTTTTGTTACTTCAACTTATCAGTTCGAGAAATTTATTGACAACAGCTTTTTCATTACTACAATCTTCCTTGCGTAAGTTATGTATAAATGTATTTTGAAGTTGTTTGTTTTCATAAAGTTTTAAAATTCCCTCTGCTATTGAGTTTGCGTTTATTTCAACCACAAGGCCATCATCACCATTCACAATAGCATCGTGTACAGACGGATAATCTGTAACAACTATTGGCTTGCACAATATTTTTGCCTCATCCAAAGCTATGCTTTTACCTTCGTAGCGAGATGGCATAACAAAAATATCTGCTCCTTTTATATAAGGATATGGATTCGAGCGAATACCAATAAATCTGGTAAATTCAGCGACTCCACATTTTTCAGCTTGTTCTTCTAATGTATTTCGCAGAGGCCCTTCTCCCAAAATATACCAGCAAAAGCTCAAGCCCTTATCTTTCAATATTTTTGCGGCTTCTATTGCGTAATCAAAACCTTTTTGTTCTGTCAGCCTTCCTATTGAAACAATCTTAAATCTGTTATCCTTGATAAAGCCATCACCGGATTGTTCCATTTCACCCAAATTATCTGCTTGAGCATTGATTATTCGCGATGAAGATATGTTCTCAACAACTTCTATCTTATCTTTTGCCTGCGGAAAATTCTCAATGAGCGACTTCTTACACTGCTCACTTATTGTACAAACTTTGTTTGCCTTATCATAATAAGGGCGATCGTACTCCGGTACAAAATCTAATTTATTATAATCATTATGACACCACAATATTTTCTTTTTCGCCCGCACATGGTCTATCACAAAATAATTCAGCCCATCGATGTAACTTACAGCCACATCGTATTCTTTGTGATATTCAGGAATATTATTACGCCATATATCATTGTAATATTGAACATGACATCGTTGTTTTCTGCTTTTCTCTCCTCGGATATGGTCACCAATAATGCCTTTTATCTTTATAGCCAACAATTTCAATGTAGCATAATGTCGAAAACGGCTGTCTGTAACCCTCGCAAACTGACAAATCAGTTCCCGTGGAGCAGCTACAATATTAACGGCGTTTGGCACTTGACTGCGAAATATTCCGGTTGGGTCAACTGCCATCAAATCAATATTAAACTCGTCTAACGGCAGAGAATTGAGAAGAGACACCAAACTCTTTTCCGCACCGCCTGCATCTAAACGATGGATTACAAATAAAATCTGTTGTTTCATAAAATTAAAGCATACTTCAATGTACACTGCCTTTATAGTCTATCTTTAATTTTGCACTAAAAATCAGACATACAAGTATTTCTATATTTTATCAGTATGCCCTATATTTAATAATATGAGCAGGATTCCCTACTGCAATTGCATTTTCAGGAATGTCTTTAGTCACGACTGAACCTGCTCCAATAATAGCTCCACTATGGATATGTACACCAGGTAGCACAACACAATTTGCTCCTATCCACACATCATCATCAATAGTAATTCCAGTTTTACTTGTATCCCAATCTTTAAGTTTACCCAATTCCGTTTTGTGATTTGATGCAATTAATGAAATATGTTGAGATATTCTACAATTCTTACCTATAACAATAATTCCACCAGATGCACGAATATTTTGATATTCACCAATATATGTTCTATCGCCGATTACTAATTTAGAATTTGGTCTGTCTTTATGCAATGAAGTGCAAAATATAGTTGTGTAGTCGCTTATATAAACACCTTTTCCAATTATCACGTCTGATATGTAATCATAACATATTTTTGTATTTGAAGCTATAAATGAATCAACGTATTTCCATCTCAACGCTACATTTTTTTTCAAAGGGAAGAATAGTCCATATCGTTTGAATAGTCTTAATAATCTTAATATTTTCATCTTATACAATTTAGTTTATTTAGAATTTTTCTAACAATTAGAAGAATCTTATAGCAATTAGACCTAATAAAGAACAATTTTATTTTGCTTATTTTTGACAAGAATTTGTTATCAACGTATAAGAAAAGTTCATGATAATCCTGATGTAATAGAAATATATTCTCTATAACTTGTACTAAAGTGTTATTAATTGTTTTTGCGTAAAGAATATAATCTGCTTTTTCTTTATAAAAACAGATTATTTTTATATATAGGGGTATGTAATTTTCAGTATAACAGATTGAGTTATTTGTTATACTACCTGAGTTTAATCTATTCCAAGAGTATAATGCAATAGGAAGATAAATAATATCATTCGCATAATATGCCAGTTGAGACAGAAAACAAAGGTCCTCGCCCAAAATAATATTATCTTCAAACTTTATTTGATATTTTTCAATAAGACTTTTTCTCAAAGCTTTTGCCCATAACGCTGTACCTATTTTTCGCCAACTGAGTAGTTGATTTATATATTCTTCTTTATTGCTAAATGGACGTCTAATTTCGACCTCACCTTTATTAGTTAGTGAAATGAAGTCACAAACGAACATATCTGCTGACTGATAGCTGTCTATGTAAATACCAAATTCCTTCAGATAATTTTTATTAATATAATCGTCCGCATCAATAAAAACGACCCAATTCCCATTTGCCAATTCAATTAACCTGTTACGAGTTTCTATAATACCCATATTTAATTGATGGAACACTTTTATCCGATTATCCAGACTTTCATATTTCTTGCAAATTTTTAGTGTTCCATCAGTGCTTCCGTCATCTATTATTATAACTTCAAAATTGATAAAACTTTGATTTAAGATAGATTGCAGACACTTGTCAATGTATTTCTCGACATTGTATGCTGGGATAAGTACTGAAAAATCTTTTGTCATAAACACATCTTAATAAGATTCCTATATATATTCCAAAATGAAGAAATGCACTACCGTAAACACCCGTTGCACATATAAAAAACAAGAATGAAACGGTACATGCTATGCCAACGTATGAAATTGTATAATTAACTTTTCTATTCTTAAAAAACAAAATTAGCAACTGTAAATAAAATATAATTACAGCTATAATCATAAATCCGCCTTGCTCAATAAGCAGTTTATATTGGTATCCTTCCATCCCTGCAATGAGAGGGTTATAAACAAAGGAGTCTTTATTGCCTAAAACTTCAGAAAAATAAGATAATCCATGTCCGAAAAATGGAGCGTCATAAAAGGACAACAGTGAAACTTCCCATTGTTGTTCTTTCAAATCAGTTGTACTTCCTTGTGTATTTACACCTCCTGTCATTACCAAGTCTATGGCACTATCTATCATCGGTCTAATAAAACTGAGCTGATTATACATAACAAATATCATTATTATGGCAGAAAATGCAGCAAGCAAATTTTTATAAGACAATTTGTTTTTTAACAAATAATAGAGGATGTATGCCACCAATGTTGAAAATATACCAGTACGTGAGTTGGCGATTAAAACACTCAACAATAACAATGCAAATACTATATATTTAAAGATTTTATTATTAGTTTTCCACGTATTCAGGACAATTAGCGAATATATTCCCATAACTCCCCCAAATACAATAGGATTGCTTAAAAAAGAACATACCCGATAACCTCTTTCCTGTACATTCGCCCAAATGCCCAAGCCGCTACTAAATGAATTAGATATTAGGTCGTAGATAGGATTACTTTGTATGATAAATGTAAACAGGCCATAAACACAAACAATTGTCAGCATATTCGCGAAGCCGCGTAATATTAAACGTAGGTCTTTTTCGCTTTTGACACAACAAAAACCTATGAAAAAAACCATATAAGTCGTAAAGAATTCGGTAACAGGTCTTGAGAATCTTGAAATAAGAGGAATTCTTGAATCAACAACTCCAATTAAAAGATATATAATAAAAATAATAATTGAAATTTTACGAAGCGGATACTTTTTATAACATGTCATTAATTCATGATGAGAATACAAAGAAATCACGAATGATAAAACGAAGGTATAATGTGAATTAAATGGTCCCCATAAAAATATACTATCAGATAAAAACAGAATTGAACCAATAAACCATAGTGCTCTTTTGACTCCATTTGTCTTTATTATCATATAACAAGATAAGAAAGTCAAGAGTATAAAAAATGCAGACATATTATAAAAGTTTAAATTTTAATCCTTGCAAAATAGTTGTAAGAACACAAAATGTGTTAAGAACTCTGTCAATTACGTTTTTAGATACAATCAAAAAGTCTATTGTTTCATTACTTTCTTATCTCAATAAACAGTCTGTCAAAAAGCGTTTTGAAAATTCTTTCTTATATTCCAATTTAGACTTAATTTTATTTGAATCAATTAGTGGTATATCGGTATATTTGGATATATCGGTTATCAGCCGACCGTTCAAGCCGAATAAAGATAGTAAGGATGTAAAACGGGACACTCCCCTGTTTGCATTACCTATTGCAATAAAAGGCTTATTGAACATGATTGAAAATACACAAGCATGGAAAGAATCTGTAACAACAAACTCGGCATCATAGAACCCACGCAGCCATTGCTCAACTGGTGGCTGTATGCGTTCTGACAATTTGGCTGTTCTATCCTCGACCTTTGAATTAACCCTGAATGGCGTCAAATGCCTTTCATTGGCAATTTTATTTATAAATTCTGTTTTATCCGGCGTTTCGTCTAAGACATAACAAAGTAAATTTCCCTTACTTTTCGGCGTTTTGGCAGCCTCAAACAACTGGATATAGTCTTCTTTTGCAAGAAGCATCGTTGGGTCAAGAACATGCTTTGCATCCACATCCAAATATTTGCAACACAAATCAACGCCTGAAATCTCTCGTGCAGAAATTGCATCAAAATATTTTGCTAGTCTTTTACATTGTTCGGTCTGCTCTGGTGAATATTCCCATTCCTCAGTTCCGAACGAAGCGGCGTAAGCAATGCGCTTTATGTTCCAGCCCTCGGTAAAATCAAGATAGGCAGACTCTATTTTCCCGAAATATTTCGGACGCCAGACCTGGTCGCTGCCTACAACTATTGCGTCATAATCACTTTCATGAATTTCAGAAAAATCATCGACAATCCTGCGTTTAATATATTTGTCAATGAATATGTCGGTATATTGCCTTACTATCAATCCTTCACGGTATTTCTTCTGCTCATAGAATATAGGGAACGGATGTCCCGTCACATTTTTCAAAATACGCTTTCCATACACCAAAGGAGCTTTCCATATAGAGAAATGTAACGGAGTCCTCTTTTTCTCTATCAAACAAACCTCATGCCCCATGCGTTCAAGCACCGTCTGCAGAGCATACGCTTGTAATATTCCTCCATAATTGGTGTGCAACGGTAGTGTGAGTATTGCTATCTTCATTTACCAAATGTCTTTTTTATAATTTTACGTGACAATTTCTTTGTTTTATTGATGCATTTCTTGAACAAAGAAATTTTAAGAACTTGATGAATATTTTCTATAATATTAATCGCATTTTGATAACCGAAAAAAAACAAATTCCGTTTCGGATGCGCTTTCACTTCTTCGTTGAATCCACCGTTAGCGACTTTCGCAGCTTCTACAGTCGTACTACGCACATCCATATCAAGCACGTCAAACACGGCTTTGCCCTTATCTGTGTTTACAAGCACAAGACCTACACCTTTATCGTCGTCGAAATCGGGCATCGCCACCGGCACACCCCAGAAGTCGGCTATCGTCAGGTCGCTGTGGCTTACGCCGTTCTTGCAACGGCAGCGGTAACAGCTCGGACGGATGTAAACATCTGAAAGGAAACCACGCATGTAAATATTGTCTTTATGTATATCGGACAACAAAACTGAATTTTTGTCCGCCTTGGAGGCGGACTCGCCACGGACAACAAAACTGTATTTTTTCCAGCCGTGCAGGGTTTTATCTCTAAACTCTATGCCTGTTATCACAGGCAACGACTTTAAAGATGAAGACAAAACTGTATTTTTTCCAGCCGCCGCCCTGAGGGCGGAACGGGAGAAAGTCTCGTCAAGATACCGTCTCCACACCCCTGGACTGGGCACGCCGTGGCAGAGAAAGTCGACAGCCAGCAGGTTGGGATAGTCCTTGCGCAGGTAGGTGTGCAATCCAGTTATCTGGCACGGACTGCCCGTAAACAGCACCTCACGGCCTTGTTTCAGGAATGTCTCGGCCTCGCGGTAGCTGTTTTCAATGCGGCTTTGGACGTATTTGCTGCCCATCATCGGCCTCACGCCATCAAGAGTCTCTGCATAGGTGTGCCTCACCTCCCAGTTTTCGTCGAACACGGCACCGAACACCACTCCGCCTTTCTCAAGCGTTTTCTTTGCCAACGCTATGAACACACCGCCCGAAGAGCTTGCAATGCGCTCAGCCTCGTTGCGGTTCTTTACCGCCAGCACTTCCATGACGGGCTGCTTCTTCGGACGATTGATTATTGGGCATACCTTCTCGCACAGACCGCAGCTTATGCATACACTTTCATCGACCACGGGATAAAGGAAACCTTCCTCATCCTCTTTCATGGATATGCAATGTCTCGGACAACGCTGCACGCAGGCAGAGCAGCCGCAACAGTCCTGTTTGTTCTGTATCTTTATCATTTGTGCAATATTTTATTTACAACAGATACGGCCTTCGCCTTGACAAAAGAACGCTCGCCGCGCGACAGACCGACTGTGTAGGCAACAGTGCCGACCGACAGCACACAGACCATGCACATCACAAAGAAGCGCAGCATCGTACTGTCCATGCTTTCGTAGACAAGGAACGGCACTATAACCGACAGGACTACGACAAGGAATACACGGGAATACACGTTCGTGAAATAGTCGCGCAGGCGGATGCCGATCAGCGGACGCAGCATTATCATGCGTGCGAGCTGCGCGACTGACTCCATACAGAAATGGACGATGAATACAGAATAGGCGGGACATCCGAGCTTCAAGCAAACATATGACATGGGAAGTATCATAAGAAGGATTGTGCCGCACACCATCTGGTACTTCCTTACCTTACCCGTGGCCTGGTTGGCTATAATCATCGGGTTGGCAAGCGTATATATCAGCGACGTGCTAATCATTATACGCAGGAATACCACAGTATTTTCAGGTACAGTCTTCAGCCAGACTGTCAATATGAAGTCCGTCTCGAACAGCACCGGCAGTGACAGGAAGAACAGCAGGTAGAACGAGAAACGCGCGCTGCGGAACATCAGTTTGTGCATATCTGCCATCTCGCCCTTGGCGTAAGTCTTTGTGATTTGGGGGTTCAAGGCCATCTGGAAGTTCCCGACAAACTGCTGTATGGCGTTCTGAACCTGCACGGCAACGGCACGAGCCGCATTGACGACAGGACCGAAAAACACGTTGAGCAGCATGTTGAGACCCTGCCCGAAAAGCACGCTTGACAGGTTGCCGAACATGCTCCAGCCGGCAAAACCGGTCATTTCCCTGAACAGCCGCTTGTCCCAGACGTGACGATACCTTGATTCCGGGAAATGCCTGTTGCAGTAATGGTTGTAACAGAACCGAATGAGAAGTTGCACAGTCAAAATCAGCAAGGCGTAAAAAACAAGTTTGTCAAAGGGTGATATGACAAGCGCATAAACGATTGCGAGCTTCAGCACGGCCTCCAGTATGGAAATATAGGCGAATGCCGACATCTTCTCGTGAGCCACAATGTCCGCGTTGTAGGGCACGCTGATTATCATAACCACGGTGGACAGTATCGAGCACTGAAGAACCCAGAAGGCCGCGTCCATACGTCCGGCAGGTATCTGCATCTGCGTGTACATGAACCACAGACCAACGGTCTCGCCCAAAACCACAATCAGCACGGCTATGAGGAAATGTATCTGAAGCGCGGTGCTGAACACGGTACGCAGACGCCCGCTGTCGCCCTTGCCCAACGCAAATGTTATGTAACGCTGTGTTGCCGACGACATAGAACCGTTGATGAAGCCGAACATCGCCACAACGCCGCCCACGACGTTGTAGACACCGTAATCCGTCACGCCCAGCGTATTGAGCACTACGCGGCTGGTGTACAGGCTTATCAGCATTGTGAACATTGTCCGCACATACAGCAGCAGCGTGTTCTTGGCTATACGTTTGTTGTTTTCAGAAGATTGGGACATTTGGCAAAAAACAGCTTTAATTCAGTATTTTTTGTTGTATTAAAATCACTCATTTATTTCCAATTCCCAGTGTCCATCATTCATCTTATTAAAGTGGGCAGGATAGCCTTCATTGTACCCATATGCCGCTTCGCCAAGGGCTCCCATGTAACCTTCAATTGCTAACCACATCATTTCTTTTTTATGACAATTAACAATTGTTGCAATTAACCCATTTTCATCAGTAAATTTGAACGACACACTTTGTACGCCATCTTTAGTAAGCGTCCAATTCTGACGTACCCCCTGCTTTTCAGGCGGTATGTCCAAAATAAGATTAAAATTCAGATTATATTTATAATTTGTTAGCACTTATGCCGATGGTTGATGGCATAAGTTTTCCGTAGTCACGGTTGCCTGCGACTATCTCGGCAAAGAATTTCTTGAGGTATTCCAATATCGAATACCCCTGCAGCCTGCAGGTGGACACGACGGAGTGGTAGGCCGCGCTGACACGCGCCATCTTGTCGCTTCCGAAGAAAAGCGAGTTCTTCCTCTCGTTCGCCAGCGGCCTGATGCACCGCTCGGCAAGGCTGTTGTCTATCGTGTAGTCCCCGTCTTTCCTGTACAGGAAAACCTGGTTCCAGAAATGGTCGAGGTAACAGACTGCCTTCTCCATCAGGTTTCCGTGCCTCGGCGCGTTTTCGGATTTCACCAGGTCGAGCAGGCTCCTCATATGGGGCACAGAACGAAACGTATAATGACGGAAAAGACGTAAAATGGTGGAATGCTTTGAGTGCCAAAGAGTTACGGGTATAGCGCCAGGATGACGACGCAAAACGAAACGTTTACATGGGCTTAATTTTGGTTTAATTTTAGGCAAAGTTGAGGCTTGTCAGGACTACACAATGTTTATAAGTGGCTTGCATGAGATTTACATGGGTGGATTGGTGAGTGGAGTGACGACATGGATAGGTGGTGCAGACTGCTTTTTTATATCCATTTATAAAATATTATTTATGATTTTATTCCATATAATTATTATTTGGTATATTTGCAGATGTAAAATATAAGGATATGGCAAAGGTTATACACGTGCATCTGATACATGGAATAGAGGGAAGGAAACGTAAGGACTGGTATTTCAGCAGTATTTCAGCGGTTTATACGGTTCTGACGGCCGAACAAGTTGGCGCGACGAAGAACTACCTGCTACACGCCGGGCTATCAGGAGGCGGCTCAATTATCACAAAACGAGCTGTAATTAAGCAATCTACGCTTATTTCATGTAGCCGTGGCGCATTGGACAAGGACTGATTTTAACGGCGTTAGAAACGAAATAAAACGCCATTACGGCGATGTTATGAACGGAGGCTCACAAGGCCTCTTTTTTTGTGCCCAAAATGAGGCTCATCAGGGGGTGGATATTCAAGTGGATATTCAAAGTGGATATTCACTTAGGGGGTAACTGGATATTCAAAACAGGGTTTTTAGGGTGTGCGATAGAGAGGGGGTAACATACCATTTTTTTTACGATAGCCCCGAAAAACGAGCCGATAGATACCCCCTAAATGCCACCTCTTTTTTGGAACCAGCCTTGGAAAAGCCGCATAAACAGGGGCTTCCCGACCATAAGCGGTGTGTAAATGCAGGGGGAAACACGTTTTCTCATGGATTCCGAGGGTATAAAGGGGAACATTTTGTTTTACACGATGCGGACGAGACCGCGGACGAGGGCGACACCGTGGAACTGGTCTTTGGAAAGTTCAAAGGGTTCATAAGCGGGATTGTCGGACACAATGAGAACATGCTGCTCATCGGAGCCACGCCGGATGCGCTTGATGAGCGGCCCCTGGAGCGTATCGAGGACATACGTTTTGTTCCACTGAAAGAACAAGTCATTTAGTGGTATGCGCTGGCAAGCGACGAGGTCGCCGGAATAATAAGTGGGCTGCATGGAGTCACCGCTGACTTGCATCAGGAAGTCGGCACCCTTGAAAGCAGGGATGACATAGCGTTCGCATTCATATTCCATGACCGAGATGTCATCGGTAAAAGCCCCGGCCATTGCGCTGATGGGCAGAAGTGGAATGCCCTCACGGTTACCTTCGGGGACATGATGGGCCGGCTCGGTAGAACGTTCATCAATGGGAGTGCTGGGAGAACTGGGAGATTTGAGCATATTGCCTTTGCCAGATAATAGCCAGTCGGCGGAATATTGGGGATAATTTTCAACTACAACTTGTAGCCATTTTGATTGAATGTCCGTACCGTTATTTATTGCACGAGATAACACACCTTTGCTTGCCCCAATTATACGTTCGAGAGCTCCGATTGTTATTCCCTCATTAGAGGCTATTTCTTGTATTCTTGATAAAATAGTACCCATAAGTTGAAAATAATCCCTTTAAAATTTTGATGGTTGAAAATTATCTACTATCTTTGCAGCGTGTTAAGTAATTAACGAGCGGCCAAAGATACGAAAAAGGCTTGAGATTAACGAATATTTAAGATTAAAGAATATGAACGAGGAAATCAAAGGATGGAAGACGCAGAGCTACAAGTCACGTGTTGCCCACCTGCTGATGCTGGACTGCGTGAGCTTCAGGTATAACGAGGAGGACGGCATAGTGTTCACTGCCCCGGCGGAGTACGTGGAGAGGCTGAAGAGGGTATTGGTAACGTGTTACGGATGCAAGAATGCGCCGGTGATAACAGAGTATTAACGAATGAAAGGGGCGGCACGGACGGCGCGGCCGGAATGTTGGTATAAGCTGAAAGCGAAAGCGTAGGACAGCCGCCGAGGTGCAATTCCTCGCGCCCCACGAAAGTATTAACGATTAAAATAAAAGAAAGTATGAAGAATCACGAAAGCCAAGAGATGTACGCTGTACGTCTTAATACCGCAACAATAAGACATGATCACCGTAGTATAGGACATTCCTGCTCCACGTTGGATTCGGGACAGCGTGAGTTATTGCAGCGGCTGCTTGACCGCCGTTGCAACGAGATATACAGCGACTATATGAGAAAGCGTGAAGACGCCTTCCAGAAGTTCATTCGGGCTTCAGGCAAGGCGACTAAGGAAACTTTATCTCGATACCCTCTTGCCGGCACCGCTCCTCATGAGCGCGTCTTTCTTGCTCTAACTTCAAGGCTATCTCGACGTTGCCATGACGAGCTGCTGCGACTGTCAGCCATTTATAAAACTCTTGGTCTAAGAACCAACTACCCTCTGCGTCGTGTTCTCGGATATAATGCTCAAGGGCACAAATCCGTGCTTCAAGACGTATTAAATCTTCGGTAGTATATTTTATTTCGTACATAACACAATGTTTTAGTGCGCTACAAAGTTAGCGAAAAGCCCGGAAGTCCGGGAGAATACCCGGGACATTTTGAAGTTAAAACCCATAAAATTTAAGATTAAGATATGAAAAAGTACATTCATGTGACGAAAGAGACGCGCGAGCTGTTGGAAAAGACGTTCGGTGTGACAAGTACGATGGTGTGGTACGCATTGTCGTTCAACCCGAGCCGTGGGCAGTCAGACCTCGCAAAGCGCATAAGGAAAGCCGCGCTGGAGCATAGGGGCATACTGATGGCCGACGAGTGCGTTTTAGAGAACACCCTGTTTGACGCGGACGGCTATATCCGCCACTACCCGACGTTGGACACGATGCTTGAGTTCTCGCGCGAGGACGGCGGTTGCGACGTATTCCACAAAGGCAAGAAGGTGCGCCACTACGACAACGTGGCGATAGCCGACATCAAGGACATACAAAACTGGGCAAAGGCGATAAAGTAAGAAGGAGGCGGACATGTTAGGTTATTACGGAAACAAACTTTGCATTCCGGCGCGTGAACTCGTTGAGTGCGGTATTATTACGGCGTCCACTTACCGTAATTGGACGAACCGTAACCGCATCACCGTGGTGCGCCGCGGTGGCGGAGCGAAAGGGCAATGCGCCCTTGTTGCCGTAGATAGCCTTCCGGCACCTTGCAGGGAGAAGGTCGAGGAGAAGTTCGGCTGCGACGAGGCGCGCATCAGGGGCTGGGTGATGTCGAACTACGAGCTTGACCAGGCCGCGCTGGCCTTCTTCATGGACTGGGCGGCCGGCCACAAGAGCGACCACGCCACGGCGGAGCTGGCGCACAAGTATGCTGTGAACGCCTCGGTGTTGAACACCTGCATCAGTCTGTATGAGCGCGCGAAAGACTGCGCAAGGCTGTTCGGCGAGAAATACGACTGGGCTAAGATGGCGAAGGCCATCGAGACGTTACGCGAGGAGTTGGGGCACGACCTGCCGGCCAGCACGCTGCGCTTCCGCAGGAAGGTGAACGACTACAAGAAGTTCGGTTACGAGTGCCTGATTACAGGCAAGTTCGGCAACCAGTGCGCCCGTAAGGTGGACTACAAGACCGAGCGGCTCGTGTTAAGCCTGCGAGTGCTGCCCAACCAGCCATACGGAAGCGACGTTCATGAGATGTACATACAGTTTGTGTGCGGCGAGCTTGAGGCCTGGGACTTGGAAACCGGCGAGATATTCAACCCGGCCGACTTTACCAACAAGAACGGGGAGCCGAAAGAACTCAGCGAAAGCACCATCCGCAACATCCTGAACAAACCAAGCAACAAGCTGCTTGTGGAGCACGCCCTGCGCGGCTATACCGAATTCATGCACGAGCAGATGCCGCACATGCACCGCCACGGCGGCGAATGGTCGCTGAGCCAGGTAACGATGGACGACGTGGACTTGCCGCGCCGCATGAAGGGGAATGAGTACGTACACGCATACTACGCCTACGACGTGGTGAGCCAATGTAGGATAGGACTGGCCTACGGACGCGGCAAGGATGACGCCCTTGTAGTGGAGTGTTTCCGCGACATGTTCCGGCTGATTGCACGGCACGGCTGGGGCATCCCGGCAGGCATCGAGGTTGAGCAGCACCTGATGAGCAAGTACAAGGGTGGCTTCCTGAAAGCCGGCGAGGTGTTCAAGTTCGTACATTTCTGTGCTCCGCAGAACTCGCAGGAAAAATACGCTGAGCCTTTGAACGGCGCGTTCAAGACCACGATAGCGCACAAGAACCACGAAGGCGTGGGCCGCTGGTACAACAAGGGCGCGCGCAGGGTGGACCAAAAGAAAATCAGCGACAGCGGCAACCATACATGGGAGGACAAGAAATACTACACCTTCGAGGAGCTGGTGGCCGACGACCGCCGTGACTGCGCTGAATGGAACAACTCACTGCACCCGAACCAGAAGAAATATCCGGGCATGACCCGTTGGGACGTGCTCGTGGCGAAGATAAACCCGACCCTCCGCCCATACGACAGCCTGACCCTGAGCCGCTATATCGGCGAGAAAGTGGAAACCAGCATACGGCGCAACTCGACGGTGCGCGTGGCCTACGCGGACTGGTGGATAAGCGGCCCGGAGGTGCTGGAGGAGCTGGAGCCGAACAACCGCAAGGTGACGGCCTACTACCTGCCGGACGAGGAAGGGAAGCCGACCGACGTGTACCTGTTCCAGGGCGACCGCTACATTGACAAGGTGCGTCCCGTGAAGACCTACAGCCGCGTGATGGCCGAGCAGACGGACGAGGACGTGGCGAACTACATCGAGCAGCAGAAATACGTGTCGCACTTCAAGAAATACCTGCGCGACAATGCCATCGCGAAAGTGAGCAAGGCCGAAGCTGGGCCGCAGGCCTACGCGGAAGAAGTGGATACGGAATGCTACACCCTGCCTCCCGTCCCGGTGCAGGACGAGCCGGAAGATTACGAATGGAAGCCGGACATGGACAGCACCAGGCGGGCATTGGAAGACCTTTAGCAAGCTGATTGTCGGCTGCGCTCGGTCAAACGAGCAAGCTCATTGACGCTCACTTATACGACAATTAGAACAACATTAAAACAGCGTTAGATTATGATTACAGAAGCGCAAAAGCAAAGGATTATGGAGGCGATAGCCGCAAACCGCGCGAACTATCCGAGCGATGCGAAGCACGCCGCCTCCCTCGGCATCACCACTTCGGTGTACAGTGCCGTAAAGAACGGACAGACGGACAAGGTATTGAGCGACGCCAACTGGATAGGCATCGCCCGGAGATTAGGCGTGAACCTGCGCGGCGGCATGGAGTGGAAGGCTGCCAAGACACCCACCTTTGAGTACATCACCTCGCAGCTGGAGATTTCGCAGAAGTCCTGCCTTTCGGCCATTCTCTGTGACGTGCCGAACATAGGCAAGACATTCACGGCCCGGTACTATGTGCAGACCCACAGGAACGCGGTTTATATCGACTGCTCGCAGGTGAAGACCAAGCTGAAATTAGTGCGCAAGATTGCCGCCGAGTTCGGTGTGGACAGCAAGGGCCGGTATGCAGACGTGTACGACGACCTGGTGTATTACCTCCGCTCCATTGAAACGCCGCTCATAATCTTGGACGAGGCGGGCGACCTGCAGTATGAAGCCTTCCTGGAGTTGAAGGCTTTGTGGAACGCCACCGAACGGTGCTGCGCCTGGTACATGATGGGGGCCGACGGTCTGAAGGAGAAGATAAACCGCTCGATCGAGTGCAAGAAGGTGGGCTACACCGAGATGCTGAGCCGTTACGGCGACCGCTACAGCAAGGTCACCCCGGACGACGGCAAGGAACGCGAGGCATTCCTGATGACGCAGGCGCGGATTGTAGCCAAGGCCAACGCTCCTGAAGGCGCGGACATCGCGCAGATAGTGCGCAAGACGCGCGGAGGGCTGAGACGTGTATATACGGAGATTGAGAAACTTAAAATGACAGCACAATGATGACCAAGATAGAACAGCAGGCGATGGAGGCTATAATCGGGATCCATCGCGATATGAAGAAGGCGAACGAGCCGGACTGGGAGAAAAGACGTTACGAAATAGCAAAGGAAGTGTTCTCCAAAAGCTGGGCAGACAGCGTGCTCACCGACGAGGACATCGCAGAAAAGGCTGTGGCGGCAGCAGACGCCCTTGTTGCGGAACTGCAAAAACAGCAGAAGGAAGCGAGGTAAACAAATGAAGCGTGCGTACAGTCCGAAAGAGATAGCCGCCAAGAAGTGGGTGACGCTGCCGTGGGGTGAGAAGTGGAGCAAGCCTTTCGGCTTCCCTGCCGAGAACGCCTCATGGTTCATCAGCGGTGCCAGCGCACAGGGCAAAAGCTCGTTCGTGATGCAGCTTGGCAAGGAACTGTGCAATTACGGGCCGGTACTGTACCTAAGCTACGAGGAGCGCGTGAACCAGAGTTTCCAGCGCAGGATGTGTTACCTGCACATGGACGATGTACAAGGCAAGTTCCGTGTAGCCACGGACGACAGCTACGAAGAGCTTGTCGAGCGTTTGAGAAAGCCCAAGTCGCCGAAGTTCGTCATAGTGGACTCGTTTCAAGTGGCCAAGGACGATGCCGGATTCAGCTACGACAAGGCCGTTGAGCTGATACGGCGTTTCCCGAGAAAATGTTTCATCTTCATCAGCCAGGAAAAGAAAAGCTCGCCGATGGGCAGCGACGCGCTGCGCCTGAGATACATTTGCGACATGAAAGTGCGTGTCATGGGCTACAAAGCATACTGCCTGGGACGTTCCATAGGCGAGGCCGGAAGCTACTACGTGGTGTGGAAGGAAGGCCTTATACAGACAAGCAACGGATTATGAAAACGAAGTAACAAAACCAACTATATGGAAAAGAATGAAAGGTGCTGCATTTGCGGCAATGACATTGAGGGGTACGGCTACAACCCGTTCCCAGTGAAGGAAAAAGGCCAGTGCTGCCGTAAGTGCAACTACACGGTAGTGCTGCCGGAGCGTTTCAGGAGGATGGAAGAAGACCAAAAAGACAAATGCGATGAATAAGAAAGTTTACATCAGCGGTGCGATAGCGCACTATGACATCGACGAGCGCAAGAGGGCGTTCGCCGTGGCCGAAGTGCAGTTGAGGCGTTTGGGCATGGAGCCTGTAAACCCGTTCAGGAACGGGCTGCCGGAGGATGCTGACTGGCGCGAGCACATGAGGATTGACATAGCCAACCTGCTGTGCTGCGGCTATATCTTCATGCTGAAAGGTTGGGAACTCAGCAAGGGAGCCAAGCTGGAACTTGACGTGGCCAGTTCGTGCGGGATAAAAGTGCTGTTCGAAATGTAGGAGAATATGCGCCATGAAGGAAGGGACGAACTATGCAAGGTTCTACGCCTTGCTGAAAAAACTGAAGGGTGCAGACAAGGAAACACTGGTGTACCAGTTTACCAACGGCCGGACAGAACACCTGCGCCTGATGACAGAGGCGGAATATGGGGCCATGTGCCGCGAGATGGAGCGCGTGGCAGGTTACGACGAACGCAGCGAAGCCATACGCCGCGAGCTGAGGCGATGGCGCAGCACCTGCTTGAGGCTGATGCAGCAGATGGGCATCGACACCACGGACTGGGCGCGCGTGGATGACTTCTGCCGGAATCCACGGATAGCCGGCAAGCCATTCGCCCGGATAAGCCAGCCGGAACTTGAAGCCTTGAGCGTGAAGTTGCGTTCCATCAGGCGCAAGGGCGGGCTGAAAAGGCCAGCCAAGCCCGAACTCGCGCCGCGCCAAGAATACGTGATAGTGAATATGACAAACAATGAAAAAGCGAACTGACGATGACGAACAGGCAGATAGTGAAGGAACTGATGGATCACATACACAAGTATTGCAGGGAACTTGACGATGCCCGTTATATGGACATATTAGAGGGCCTATGGTTCGAGATTGAGGATGAGCGCGGCAAGCTCTGTATGGAAGTTCCGGACATGGAAGAGAATTGAAACATATTGTTTAACCAAATAAAACTTACGACAATGGTAACAAAGAGAGCGAAGAAAGTGATTATCACGGGAGTTACGAGGGAAGCGGCAGACGAGGCGTTCGCAACATACGCCAAGACGGCGGCCGAGAGTGCGAAGATAACGGCGGACATCGAGCTGCAATGCGCACGTATCCGCGAGAAATACGCAGGGAGGCTGGCTGAGCTTGAGGACGCAAAAGACAAGGCGTTCGACACGCTCCAGGCGTTTGCCACGGAGAACCAGGCCGAACTGTTCTCGAAGAAGAAAAGCCTTGAGATGGCCCACGGCACGATAGGCTTCCGCACGGGTACGCCGAAGCTGAAGACGCTCAAGGGCTTCACATGGGCAAGTGCGCTGCAGCTTGTAAAGGAATTCCTGCCCGGCTATGTCCGCCAGACGGAAGAGATAGCCAAGGACAAGCTATTGGCCGACCGCGATGTGGAGGACATGGGCGGCAAGATGGCCAAGTGTGGCATACAAGTGTCACAGGACGAGACCTTCTTCGTGGAACCAAAGAAGGAGGATGCCGCATGAAGCAGGAAGTGAAGAAAGACCCGAAAGTAGCCTTGTGCCGCAAATGCCGCGGCACGGGCAAAATCGTATCAGGACGTTTCATACGCAAGATGGAAACCTGTCCGCAGTGTGAGGGGAGCGGTCGTGTGACGGTAAGCTGCGAGATGACGCTTGACATCCGTCCTTACAAGCCAAAAAGTGAACAGGTTATGGACTGACATTAAAACAAATTATGGGGAACCGGCACGGTGTGAGTTATCAGAAACGCGTCGCTGACATCAACAGGATATATGACCTCTACGTCAAGAAGGGAGTCCCGAACAGGGAGATATGGCGGAGGTACATATATCCTGTGTATGGTATCAGCGAGAGGACTTTTTATAACATATTGAAAGCGTCCGCCAACCCCAAGAACGACCTGCCGGAAGACACCCAGCTGTATTTGAAGTTTGACACATGAGCGGAACGGACAAGAATACCAGAGCGGTAATACGCCGGATATTGTCGGATATCCGGGTGGAGCTTGGCGACGAGTTTGACAGGAACTTCGAGCGCCAGGCTTTTTTCAGCGATGCGTGGGCACGCCGGAAAAGCCCGACCCGTCCGGGCGGGACGATACTGGTGGACACGGGCACGCTGCGGCGCAGCATCCGCAGCCGGACAACGGACGACAGTATCACGTTCTACACCGACCTGCCGTATGCGGCCATCCACAACGACGGCGGGGAAATAGTGGTGACGGAGAAGATGAAGCGTTTTTTCTGGCACAAGTATTACGAGGCCACCGGAAGTTTCGGCCGGAAGAAGAACGGCCAGCGGCGGAACGACAAGCGGACGCGGCAGTTGGGCACGGAGGCCGATTTCTGGCGTTTTATGGCCTTGAAACGTGCCGGGACTACCATCCGCATACCCCGGCGGAGATTTCTCGGCACAGGGCCGGAGGTTGAGCGTATTGTGCGGGAGATTATCGAGGACAACCTGAACGAGTATTTTGACATGGATTTTAGCATAGAAAGAAAATGAGAAAAGAACTGTATCAGATGCTGTGCGACCGTCTGAAGGAGGTCGGCGGCGGTGCGATCAAGCACATAGACCTGTGGAACCACAACGTGGAGTTCATTGAGCAGGAGGAAAGCTGGGCGCGTCCGGCGGTGTTCGTTGAGTTTCGGCCTATAAAGTGGAACGCCATAGTGAACGGCGTGGAGTACCGCGCCGAGCCGGAAGTGGCCCTCCATGTGGTGACGGACTGGACGGGCAGCGTGAGCGACGGCAGCCCGTTCAAGGAAGAGAGCCTGGAGGTGTTCGAGCTGTTGGAGGAGATACACGCCGCGTTTGCGTGCATGGAGGGCGAGACCTTTAAGGAGTTCGACCTTGTGGAGAGCGACACCAACCACAACCACGAGGACATCGTTGAGAACATAGAGGTGTATCAATGCGTGGCGATAAAGTCGCTGCAGTAGCAAAGAACCCCGCAAGCCGGAAACGGCCTGCGGGGTTCTTGTCAGATGTCAGAGCAGCATCCAGATGACGCTTGCCGCGACGCCTCCACCCACTGTAAGAAGCCAGTCAGTCCAGTCCCACTGGCTGCCGTGCAGCTTGTCTTTCAGTTCGAGGCATGATGCCGCCACGGCAGCCGAATATACGGCACCGAACGCGGAACATGCGCACAATCCAACCACAAAGCCCCCGGCAAGGTGTTTCCACCGGTTGCTTTCCTTCAAAAAGGAGATAATTCTGTTCATAATGAATCGGTTTTGAAAAATTGTTTGTATATTTGCACTGAGAACGACGGGTTACCCACATGTCGGCTCGCAAGAGCGCAGGCTTCGGGTATGACGGTCGTTCTTTTCTTTTATATGAATGTCATATTGTAAAGCAGCTCCCCATCCGTTATTTTGCATTTGAATTCGATGGTATGCCCGTTCCATTCGACATGGTAAACTGAAAATCCGAAGTCGTGATGTCTTCCTTCTTCGGTGCGTACTCTGTTAGCCTGCGGAATCCATTCCCTGAAATTCATGGATGCTTCCACGATGTCCGGCAGCTCCGGATTCCGCTTGTTCTTGGCCATCATTTCATTGAAGAACTTTTTCCCGACCCCTATTCTGTATCCGTCACCGCTTGTCACATAAGAGCGTTTTGCCGGATTGCCAGTTTCGGCTGAGTCAGGTAACTGCACGGTGTCAAGATTGCCGTCTGCCCATCCGTTTACCTTTTCTGAAAGCTCCCTGAACTCCTGGAGTGTGGGCCGTCTGTTGCGTCTTCGTTCCAAGGCCTGTCTAAGCGTCTGACACGCTTGGCACAGTTCGTTGTCCGGGATGAACGCCTTGGCGAGCTTTGCTTTCCCTTTGGCAATGTCGCAGTCCCTGCACCGGCTGATGGTGTACGGATTATAGTCCGGCACGGCCTTCTCCTGCTTGCCGGGATTGAAACGGAACATCCCATTCGTGTCGCGCTGCAGGGCTTCCTCGCCGAGTGCCATCGCCTCGTCGTGCGGTGTGGCCGGATAACGCGACTTGCGCACCTGCACCACGGTACAGCGGCAGTTCCACCCGTTTGGCGGATAGTATTCCTCCCAGAAGGAATCCGTTATCGGCAGCGTCACTCCGTGGAGTGCGGCGTGTTCCGGTCGCACCTTATTGTCGTGCGCCGTGCGGTACTGCAGGTAGTAGCGGTCGCCGCCCTGCATGAACCCCTCCCACTTGGCCGCCATCTCCGCAGAAGCCTGCACGAAATTGAATTCCGAGCGCAGGTAGTTCGAGTTGTAGGTGGCGTCGATGCTTCGCACGTCCTTCAGGAAGCGTTCGAACGTCTTTCTATTGCCGTTCTCATCCAGCAGGGACGGGAACGCCTCGTTCAGCTCATGGAAAGCCTTCATGCCGGAAAAGACGTAGTTCGAGCGGCTGAGCCTTTGGCGCATGATGTCGGACATCTCCACCTGCTTGAAGGAACCGTCCAGCGTTTCCGCGTGCAGGCCGATGAATTCCTGTGCGGCCGGTTCCGCCAGTATGCCGATGCGGAGCGACGCGCCTTCCTCCTGGTAAAGGGCGCGCATCATGCCCTCGAACTTCTGCCTCAAGTCCTCCGACGGCGTGCAGAGGTCTTTGCCGGAGGCGTAGCCGAGCAGCTTCCCGGCCAGTTCATCCATCTTTTCCGGGGAATTCAAATTGGAATAGGAAAGCAGCTCCTTGGAGAATGTCCTGCCGCGCAGGGTGGCGCTGATAAGTTCCGCCTCGAATTCGGCCCGGTTCTGCAGGGCGTATCTGGAAAGCTCCTTCTGTATGAGTTCCTTGTTCACCCCCTTCATGTCCCACTGGTGCTCCACGGTGGAATACGCCTTCGGCTCCAGCATACAGTCGATATGGTGGCCGAGTTCGTGCAGGAAGGTGTTGTCCTGCGCCCCCGAACCGTATTTCATCTTCTTTTCCCTGTAGCTCTTGTAGTCGCGTTCGCGCCTTTCGTTGAAATACAGGATGCCGTCAAACCCCTCGCCGATAGGGGCGCTGTATTCAGCCCCGACAGTCGCGCCGAGTTTTTTCTTCATGAGCCGGGGCAGCTTTATGCCGTGCGACAGCAGAATCCTTGCGGCGGCTTCCGCGTCTTTCCGTGCCTCGACGTTCTTAATGACGGATGCCCACTCCCTGGCCGCCTTGTCGATGTCGTCATTCTTTCCCAGCGTCAGACGGCTTTCTCCGAGCAAGGCGTTGTAACGTAGGTGCAGCCCCGAATAGTCATCGGGGCTCAGTCGAAAAAAAGGCGTGCGTTTTTTTGCTGTTTGTTGTCATCTTCCTCCCCATCCTTGCTTGCCGGAACCTGTGCAGTGCGCCTTTCTCCGACGGGCATGTTGTACTTTTCCGCAAAATACTTCGGGTCGACTTCGTAGCGGTCTGATACCATCTTTTCGAAGGCCACCTGCTGTTCCGGGGTATAGTCCACCGAATCGTCCCATTCAAAGCGCAGCCCCTTGACCGGGAAGCCGTGCTTCGCCATGCGCGGGATGAGCTGGTTGTTCACGATGTCGGCCAGCATGGTGCGGTCGCTTTCCACGAGGTTCTCGAACACTTCGAGGTGCGTCTGCGACTGCGACAGGCTGGAGCCGTCCTCAATGGTCATGGTCTGTCCGATGATGAGCTTGGACAGTTCGGAGTTCGCCCTGTCCACGCGCTTGTCATACACGTTGAAGGCGTCGCCCTTGGTGCTTTCCACGACCTCAATCTCCGTGCCTTCCTGGAACACGCCCCAGAGACTCGCTCCCATGCTGTCCATCATGTGTTCCATCTTGGCCAGTTCCTTCTCGTCGCGGGTGGTGGTCTTGGCAATGCGCATGGGCATGCCGAAAATCTCCGCGAAGGTATCCCAGAACGCCAGCGCGTTCTTCTTCGGTATGGTCTGCGTGGCCGCCTTGAGGAACAGTCCGAGGTCGTCCGGCTGTCCCGCCTCGATGAGCCAGTCTGCGAACGGGGCGCGGCGGTATTCGATGCCGGTCGTCCAGTCCTGTCCGAGGTCGGTGACGACACGTCCGTATTCGGGTATGACGTGCTTGCGGGGGATGAGCTTCACACCGTCGTAGCAGACGCAGCCGTCCCCGTCCGTCACGAGGTCGCCCAGTTCGATGAGCGAATGGCCCCAATAGACCGAATCGAGCGACAGCTTCATCAGCTGGCGGAACCATGCTTGGTTGAAGTAGTGCGCCGCTTCCTCCACCTCCTTGCCGTCCGTGCCGACAATCTTGAACGAGCGCGACATGACGAACCCCTTGCGCTGCTCGATGCAGCCGGAGAGGTGCAGGTCGGCGTCCACGTCCCGGTAGATGTCGTACAGCAGCTTGCGGTTGGGGCTGTCCACGTTGATGGCCAGCTGCCAGGCGTTCCGCCAGTCCTGTATGTCCTTGCGCGTGAGCGCGTCGGTCGTGCGTTGCAGGTTTACGACCATCTTCCGCACTTTCCTGCGGTCACCTTCCTTTGCGAGGTTGAAGTCGCCGTATCTTGTATGCAGTACCCGGTCGTCATGGCCGGTGAAATACTGCCTGATGTCATTCCATATTCCCATATCCTTACCAGTTATAACGTTGTTTCTTCTGGCAGCCATAGATGAACGTGCCGCTTACCGGTTCCCCGTCCTCGTCCAGGACGACCGGCAGATCCGGCACAATCTTCCCGGCCTGCACGCCCTCCAACCACTTGACGGCCCTTTCGTACCGCTCCTTGCGTATCTCCATGCCCATTTTCTGCGGCAGGGATGCCGCCATGTGGTAGAGTGCGATGTCGCAGCAGTACATGACCACGAGCCGGTTGCGTGCGTCGCCCTCTGCGGCGAACAGGGCCGCGCAGTCAAATTTCGGGCGCAGGTACCCGGCCATTTCCTCCTGTGCCTCCATCTCGGCGTTGGCCCGGTTTTCTGAACTGACTTGTGAAACCACTTTCAGCGCACTCTCGCCGATGACCACCTTGTAATCCTCGTCTGTGATAAACATAAGCGCCTCCTTTCAGTGGGTAACGAACAATGCCCGTTTTTCGATGTCCTGCACGGTCACCCCTTTGCGGAACCGGCGGCGTGCCACCAGTTCCTTGACAGCTTTCTTGGGTACGACCTTCAATCCACCATTCAGGTAAACCACATAAAACTTCATGCCGTGTAGCTTTGAAAGTTTCACGGCCTTTTTCACGGCACGCTTGTATTGCCATGCAAAAATCAAGTCCTTTATCAGTCTGAACATATTACCAGCTGTTTTTTGAGGAATGGCGCCTCATGCCAAGCCTCGGTTTATAAATCTGTTGTCTTGTATGCTTCTGGAGTATCCAGATGGCCCCCTCGTCCGCATCCGGCGCATCATCATGCACCCGGCTTCCACGTTCGAGCGCGAGCGTCTGTTCTATGCCGACCTGCATGTCCGGGGTGTCCTTCAATGCCTCGTTATAGAACACGAAGCCGCGTTCCCACAGCGGCGATACCGCCTCGATGCGTTGGAGCTTCTCCGGTTTCTTACGCATGTCCGGCGTGATGGGAAGCTGGTAGCCTCTGCGTTTGCCTTCCTCTGTGAACTCGTCCAGGATGATGTCCTGCATGAAGTTGGCCTCCATGAAGAAAAGGATAGCCGCCTCGTCGCGCGTGCGCTCGTACAGGTCATAAAGCCAGCGCACCATGCCTGTAACGGTGTCCTGCCGGACATAGCAGTCTATGAGGTGGAGTTCCGAGCCTATCTTTCCCCAAAAGCGTGAGGCCTTGTAGTCATTGGCCGTGGTTGACTTGAACGAGGGGTCGGTATAGCACACGAGCTGGTCGTACTTTTCAAGCGGCAGCACCTTCTTGAAGCGTATCCAGTCGTGGCGGAAGATGGTGCCGTCCTTGATGGGGTTGTGCATCATCTCCTTCTCCCATGCCCGGTAGCCCACGAAGTCGCGGTACTCCTGTGCCTCGTCCTTCGTCCACTTCTCCTTCCAGACGGGATTCCCGTCGCGGTCGACCGCCTTCACTTCCGACACATATACACCTTTTGTGGCCGCGATGTTGGCCAGTACGGAAGTCTTGGAAATGAGGTTGCCCACCATGATGAAGCGTCCGCGCCCTACGTCCAGCGCTCCGAAAAGCGCCTCCTTTACCCAGTCAGTCAGGTCTTTGACGCGCTTCTCGTTGCGGCAAAGCTCGTCGTCGTCGAGGTCGTCGATGACGATGTAGTCCGGGCGTGCCTCACGCTCACGGAGACCGCGGGGCGATTGGCCGCGTCCGCAGGCCAGGAACTTGACTCCGGACTGTGCCGTGAACTCCCCTTCCTGCCAGTCGCCGATGC
>ENA-OPVK01000496-OPVK01000496.1-human-gut-metagenome-genome-assembly--contig:-NODE-496-length-28582-cov-2.537070_pt1 | contig 28582 bp, 27 predicted proteins | sample MGYA00241495_ERZ501982 | MGnify/ENA primary metagenome ERZ501982 (study PRJEB25962, sample SAMEA2042002) | human gut metagenome | biome: human gut; feature: human-associated habitat; material: faeces...
CTCTGAAGAAAGCATCCGGGCGTTTCCCGTTATCCATACCTGCACAAGCAGGAGACATTATCAATAGTTTGACTTCTTTACTTCGAAATAAGCCTGCGGATGCAAGCAAGCCGGGCATACCTGAGGAGCTTCCTTACCGGTGTAGATGAAACCACAGTTGCGGCACTGCCATACCACTTCGCCTTCCTTGGCAAATACGCTGGCAGTCTCTATATTCTGGATAAAAGCGCGATAACGTTCTTCGTGTCCCTTTTCGGCAATGGCGATGTTACGGTACATAAGAGCGATTTCGGGGAAACCTTCTTCGTCTGCAATATCAGCAAACTTAGGATAATCCAATGACCATTCTTCGTGTTCGCCGGCAGCAGCTTCCTGAAGATTTTCCAGAGTAGTGCCGATAACACCTGCAGGATAAGAAGCGGTGATTTCCACCATACCGCCTTCCAGCCACTTGAACATACGTTTAGCGTGTTCCTTTTCCTGGTCAGCCGTTTCTGTGAAAATAGCGGCGATTTGTTCATAACCTTCTTTCTTGGCCACACTTGCAAAATAAGTGTAACGCATTCTTGCTTGTGATTCACCAGCGAATGAAGTCAGTAGATTCTTCTCAGTCTGAGTTCCTTTAACACTTTTAGCCATAGTCTCTTTTTTTTAGTTAATATAATTACGTATAAATGTCGTTCGTACTATTCGTAAACAACACAAAATTACGAATTTAGTTTGAAATAACCACACTTCTGCCCATCGGATTCATCTATCGTCTTATAGAAAGAATCTATCTTCACCGATAATCCGAAAAAGCATTTTAGCATAATTACTAGCACATATCTGATAAGGAAAACAAAATACATCACAGTTGTGTTCACTAATATCCATTATTTTATCTACTTTTGCAGGCAATTTGCAATATATACATTACATTCTGTATAAAAAAACGTATAAAAAAGTAGATTATAATGAAAGCGTTCGGATTCAGACCAAAGCTATACACGGCTTTAAAAAATTACTCTAAAGAACTGTTCATGGCAGACCTGATGGCAGGTATCATTGTAGGTATCGTTGCCCTCCCGCTTGCCATTGCATTCGGTATCGCCTCCGGCGTATCACCGGAGAAAGGTATCATTACGGCTATCATAGCCGGTTTCATCATCTCCCTGATGGGTGGGAGCAAGGTACAGATTGGAGGACCGACCGGTGCGTTCATCGTCATTATCTATGGCATCATCCAGCAATACGGTGAATCGGGGCTGATTGTCGCCACACTGATGGCAGGCGTACTGCTCATCCTGCTGGGAGTGTTCAAGCTGGGAGCTGTCATTAAGTTTATCCCCTATCCCATCATCGTAGGTTTTACAAGCGGTATTGCCGTCACCATCTTCACTACGCAGATTGCCGACATTTTCGGGCTGACGTTCGGAGGAGAGAAAGTTCCGGGAGACTTTGTAGGAAAATGGATGATTTATTTCCGACATTTCGATACCGTAAACTGGTGGAACACGATTGTAAGTATTGTCAGTATCTTCATCATTGCCATTACACCGCGGTTCTCGAAGAAGATTCCGGGGTCACTTATTGCCATCATCGTGGTGACAGTGGCAGTCTGGCTGATGAAAGTATATGGAGGCATTGATTGTATCGATACCATCGGCGACCGTTTCAGCATCCGTGCCGAACTGCCGGATGCCGTGATGCCTGCCCTGGATTGGGAAGCGATAAAGAACTTGTTCCCCGTAGCCATTACAATCGCTGTACTGGGTGCCATCGAATCTTTGCTGTCTGCCACCGTGGCCGATGGTGTGATAGGCGACAAACACGATTCCAACACGGAACTGATAGCACAAGGTGTTGCCAACATGGCTACCCCGCTGTTTGGCGGCATCCCTGCCACCGGAGCCATCGCGCGTACCATGGCAAACATCAACAATGGAGGAAAAACTCCCGTAGCAGGCATGGTGCATGCAGTGGTATTGCTGCTTATCCTACTGTTCCTCATGCCGCTGGCACAGTATATCCCAATGGCTTGCCTGGCGGGTGTACTGGTCATAGTATCCTATAACATGAGTGGTTGGCGTACGTTCAAGGCATTATTGAAGAATCCTAAATCGGATGTCACGGTACTGCTGATTACTTTCTTCCTGACCGTCATCTTCGACCTGACTATTGCCATTGAAGTAGGTCTGGTGATTGCCTGCGTGCTGTTTATGCGCCGCGTCATGGAGACTACCGAAATATCCGTCATCAAAGATGAAATAGACCCGAATGCAGAATCGGACATTACAAGCAATGACGAGCACCTGATAATCCCCGAGGATGTGGAAGTATACGAAATAAACGGTCCTTACTTCTTCGGCATCGCCACCAAATTCGAAGAAATCATGGCGCGGCTGGGCGACCGCCCCAAAGTGCGCATCATCCGCATGCGTAAAGTTCCGTTCATCGATTCTACCGGTATCCATAATTTGACAAGCCTTTGTGAGATGTCCCAAAAGGAAAAAATAACCATCGTGCTCTCCGGTGTTAATGAAAAAGTACATAAGGTGTTGGAAAAATCGGGCTTCTATGAGCTGTTGGGCGAAGAAAATATCTGTCCGAACATAAATGTGGCACTGGAAAGGGCCAAAATGATTATCCAACACTAATTCCGGCATGGCACGAAAAAAAAAGAAGCAATCGCAGGGCGTCTATTATCTTATATTGTTTATATGTGCAGTCTGTCTTGCCTATGAACCCGTTGCAAAGATACTTTCGGATGCCAGGCTAAAGAGTTCTACTCCTGCCAAGATAGAACTCCCGGCAGGCACGCGCTTTGAAATACCAGCAAAGCTGAAGAACGTCTCCGAACAGATTCTCCAGCGGAAAGGCTACACAGTATCCTACAACAAGGACTTGAAGATACCCAACTGGGTAGCCTGGGAACTCACTCCCGAAAAACTGGTGGAGCGTGAAAGCCGTACAGACAAGTTCCTGCCCGACCCCGACCTGCCTGAGCACGAGGCAGTAACCACCGATGACTACAAGGGAGCCGGCATGGACCGCGGACATATGTGTCCCGCCGGTGACAACCGCTGGCACTGGAAAGCCATGCAAGAGAGCTTCTACATGACAAACATTTGCCCGCAGAACCACAATCTGAACCGTGGCGACTGGAAAGAGCTGGAAGAGTCATGCCGCCGTTGGGCACAAGAAGAAGGCAAGATATACATTGTATGCGGTCCTATTCTCTATGACCAACGTCACCGCATCATCGGCAAGAAGCACAAGATTACAGTACCCGAAGCATTCTTCAAGGTCGTTCTGTGTGCAGACAGCAATCCCCCCAAAGCCATCGGCTTCATTTATAAGAATGCATCGGGCAATCATCCGTTAGACAGCTACGTCAATACAGTGGACGAAGTGGAACGGATTACAGGTATCGACTTCTTCCCTGCCCTTCCAGATGAAATAGAAGAGAAGGTGGAAGCCGAGTATGACTTGAAACTGTGGTAAAGGAGTTATTCCTTTACCCAGGCATCTACAATCTCGGCTACATAGGCCCGGTGCAATCCACCGTGGTCACCGCCATACCAACGCTCGTAAACGGAATGGTCGAGGAAGAGTTCTTCTTTCATATCGGTAATGAAAAGCTTGCGGCACTCCAATCCCAGGCGGTCCTGCTCAAAGAGAATGTTTCCCCGTTCGGTAACGATAGGATTCAGACCAGTTTCCTTTACCTTATCCACTTCCCTACCCGATTTACTGCCACAAAGGTTGTAAATGCTCCGGTTTTCCTTTCCTAAAAAAGAAAGGGTGAAATATTCATTCTCCTCCATAAACTCATATGTATAGCGCTCGGGACGGATAAAGACAAACACCACCGGCTTGTTCCAAAGCCAGCCAATACCTCCCCAACTGGCAGTCATGGTGTTAAAATGTTCTTTACTGCCTGCCGTAACCAGCATCCACTCTTTGCCTATCACTTCAAAGAAGTTCTCGTTTAAATCTTTAATTGCTATTGATTTCATAAGTATATTATTAATAAGAAACACTTATCGGTATACCCGTTTCCCGTATCCGTTCCGCAATGCGATCCAGTTCCTCGCGGGTGGCCTTCTGCAAATCATGGTCGGGCGTTTCACGGTCGATGGTATAAATCATCACTTGGCGGGGAGCAATCTCCTTGACAGCTTCCAGCCAGGGAAGAACAAATTTATCGGATGTATTATCCATATCTTGTCCTTTATAACTTCCTTTGAGAAACATGGTCTGGATAATGCAGTTCCCTTTGAATGCTTTCATTCCTTCTATAACTTCCCGGATGGAATAATGTCCAGTAGGACGGTCAAGTACACGGACATACTCTTCATCCACCGTATCCAGTTTAAGGATGTTGTTGTCAATCTTGTTCAAAGCTTCGAATACGGCAGGACGATGAATAAAGGTAGAATTGCTCAGTACGCTCACCTTTGCATTCGGGAAATACTTGTCGCGCAAGGCAAGTGTATCTTCTATGATTTCGGGGAAACGGGGATGTGCCGTCGGTTCTCCATTACCGGCAAAGGTCAGTACATCCGGTGTAGGCCCGTTTTGCTGCATGTCCCGCAGACGGGCTTCAAGGGCCGAACGGACTTCTTCGCGCGTGGGTAACGGCTGTTTGGGACGATGGTCGACATTGAAACCACATTCACAATAAATGCAGTCGAAGGTGCATACTTTACCGTCTGCCGGCAATAAATTTATTCCCAAAGATACTCCCAGACGGCGGGAATGAACGGGACCGAATATGGGGGATGGATAAATGACAGTCATACTATTTACGATTTGACGATTTACTATTTACTATTTAATATTTAATACTCCGAGTATCTATTAATCTTAGCACTCCAAAATTCATCCTTGGATTATCATACGGACAAAGATAAAGAAAGAAATAAAAAAGCTATCAATCATTCCTCTAAAACTTGATACGCAGTTGCATCTGCAAGTCCGCTTTCCTATTTCCCGGTATCTCATCATTGCCCGAACCAATCGTCTCCCTATCTTGATAAACCGTCTGTCCGAACTTGGCAAGAAACATGAAGTTCTTACTCAAATCATATCGCAGATGAGCGGAGTAACGGAACCCTTTGCCATAGAAAGAAGGGGTATAGAAAGTATATAACAATCCACGCTCGGAGGCGTAAACACGCGAATCGTAATCGTCCGTATGAAACCAGGTTCCCTGCACGGAAACTGACAGAGGGAAGGGGAAAGTGTACGAGCAAAGTTGAGTACACTGATAACCTTGCCGTCTATCGAAGCGATATCCTTCCCCATCCTGCTGACGAAAGTGATTATAATCTATTGTAGTACGAAAGATATATCTTCCCGGCATATAGGTCAGCCGATAACGGAGTTTATGGTGATAGATAGGTTCGATAACTGCACCGCTTGTACCTGTCACGTCTCTTTCTTTCTGCTTGTACCGATAATTAAAATACATCGAAAGGCTCTTCCGGGGAGTATAAGTAACCTGAAACATGGCATCCACTCCCTTCGAGGGTTTACTTATACGGTATTTCCACCAAGGAAAAGAAAACATATCCAGTGAAGCGAAAAACTTCCACCGGGCGAAAGGTGTGGCCTCTGCTGCCAGATACCATCCGTTCTCATTCTGCGGAATACTGCTTTCGCCAAAGGAATGCCCAAACAAAGTCCAATAATCATATGAATAGTACCGGTGAACAAGTAGCAGATGATAATCGGAAGAAAGATTATACTTCAGCCGGTTCAGCAACGCATAGCCTTTACTGCCGGTTGCCGCTTCCCCCATCCAGACAAAACGGCCCAGACGATACCTATAATCCATGCCCACGTTATAGAAATCACTTCCATGAAGATTGTACTTTGCATACTTGTTCAGCCGAGGCTCGTAAGAACGGTTGAAAAAATAGTAAATCCCCGTCACTCCCACCTTCAGAGAGTTCTTTTCATAGGTCATGTTTCCACCTATTACCTGCAAGGCAAAGGCATTCATTTTATCTGCCTCCTTCTGCGTGCGATGCAATCCCGTCTTGTAAATGGAAGTTACCTCGCCATCCTCCACCACACCGTCCATGGAGCGATGCGAATAGAAAGCCGAAATATCCAAGTAAGGCAATACTCCCACCGTTGCCGCCGCTCCCCGGAAATAATTGTACTCATCGGTAGAACTATGCTTACGGATGCCTCCGGTACGATATTCTGCCGTAGACATAGAGAATGTTTTTCCTAAACGAAAATCCGTACTAAGTACCAATCCCTGCCCGAAGCTCAGACGGTAATTGCCCAACGCCAAAGCCTTCAGCCGTCCCAGATTCTTTATCAGAAAATAGAAAGAATAGTAATCATAGCCTTTTCCGTTGTGCAGGGCAAAGAATGGTTCTCCGGTATCCTTCTCTCCCGTCATGCCTATTTGGAGATAATCCCCATAATGAAAATTATAGCGCAAAGAATGGTAAAGGGAAGGTCCCAGGTAATTCTTCTCATATCCTTTACGGATATAGAACGGTACATCCAAACGTGCCAATGTTTCGTGTTTCCCGTATTTCAGTATAGATTTTAAAGCAGGATACCCCCTACCCGCTTTCACTGCCCGCACACAGACAAAGGGCAGCAGTAGGTCGATGGTACGTTTATCCATCTCCTCCACCAGTTGCAATTCATAAATGGTCTGCATCTGTCCGTGTATATAGACATAAGCCAGAAGATTCTCTATCTGTATATCCGTAAGAAAAGGAAACTGCTCCAATTGCCGTTTAGTGGCAGCATTGAGGTTGACAGGCTCTTGCAGACGTCGGGACAACTCCTCCAATTCATCTTCCCAACCGTATTCTTCCTCATTCCCGATGGAAAGTTGTTCCAAATTTTCTTCCAAAAGAAGTAAAGGCTGTTCTTTCTGAAGGCCGGATATATTTTGAGCTTCAAGCATAGGAGTCATTGACAGCATACTTACAAAAACTCCTATCTTGAGTAATTCCATTAATAGTAGGTCACTTTCATGTTTTGGGAAGCGAAGTTACCTTAAATAAGTTAATTGAGCAAGGAAAAATCAACATGATGCAACAACATTACACAGAATGGTGTACTTTTGCAACATGAACGCAAGGCTTAACATAGTAATACTCATCATGTTTCTTTCTCTCGGAAGCCTGAAATGTTTTGCACAGCAGCAACCACAGTCTGCTGCGCAAAAGAGTGTCTATCTTACTCCCATGTGCGTTTACGAAGGAGATACCATCCCTTATGTCAAGCTCCCCACTGTCTACATCTTCAAGCCGCTTAAATTCAAGAACAAGCGCGACATGAACAAGTACTACAAACTCATTCGTGACGTAAAGAAAGTACTTCCCATCTCCAAGGAGATTAACCGTGCCATCATTGAAACCTACGAATACATGATGACCCTGCCCACCGAGAAAGCCCGCCAGAAACACATGAAAGCAGTAGAGAAAAGCTTGAAGGAGCAATACACTCCCCGCATGAAGAAACTTACCTTTGCCCAAGGCAAACTGTTGATAAAACTGGTAGACCGACAGACCAACTCCACCGGATATGAACTGGTAAAAGCTTTTATGGGCCCTTTCAAAGCCGGTTTCTACCAGACTTTTGCCGCACTCTTCGGCGCCAGTCTAAAGAAGCAATACGACCCTATGGGAGATGATGCATTGACCGAACGGGTGATATTGATGGTGGAAAGCGGACAATTATAAACTGATGTTTATTCCCGCCTTGCGTGCCTGCGAATGTTGAAACTGGCGTTTCACATCATATGTCTTTCCGTCTTTGACGAACTTAGAGCCGGTCTGCTTGAACCAGAACTCCACTTTATTTTCCACACAAATTCTGCGAAGGTCCATCACCCATTCAAAATCACACGGGCGGGCTTCGTAACCGGATTCTCCCCCTGCAACTATCTGTTCAATCCATTCGCCAACAGCATAAGTACTTAAATCTATCCTTTCCAGCAGCGGTTCACAGATTATGATCTTATGCTTTATGGGAGCCCTCCTATAGATGGGCAAGCGATAATCGGCGCAAGTCTGGTTTTCAACCGTACAACAGATGGTTACATTATCATATCCGTCTCCCCAATCATCGGGCAGACAGTCAGAAAAACGGTCTATACGCTTGGTAATCATCATAAAATGCAGGTCACTGCGGCAACGTATCATCTCCCATGCTTCGGCCCGCCATTTGTCAGCATCTTCCACAAAGAAATCGGAAGTAAAGCAGGTGTAGACAAATGTTCCAGGTGGTATCTTGAATTCTCCGTTACGCTTTTTACGCAAAGGCAGGTCAAAGTTTTTTGTCCGCACCACCACCGAACTATCCACCTCTCGCCGGGCATCACCACGATAAACATAACAATGCTTGCAACCTGCACTCAATTTATGGCAACCATGCCATAAGTTCCACATCATCGACTTCGCAACAATACCGTTCATTCAAACAAAAAACTTATCGTTAACACCATGTTGAAAACTCTGTTAGCAACACAAACAATCAGTTATTAAACAATTGATATTAAGCTATATATTCAGTTAATAACAGAATGAACAATTGTTTATTACTACCTATTCGGGTTGTACCTCTCCTGCCATCGGAAGCTCTTTCCAACCTTCACCAAACGCATCATAAGCATCGGTAACCACTACAAAAGCCTTTGGGTCTACTTCCCTTATCTTCTGCTTGATACCTACCACTTCCTTGTAACTCACCACAAGAAACAGCATTTCCTTGTCTACATTGGTATAAAGACCACTACTCTTGATGCAAGTGGCTGTACGGTCCAAATCTTTAAGAATATATTCGTGCAAAGCGGTAAGGCGCATATCGCTGATGACAAACAGTATCTTGTCATTCTTCTCCCCGTTTATCACATAAGCCAGTACCCTCGAAGTGACAAAAATAGCTATCAGTGAATAGAAAGACAAATGCCACGAAGGTTGTGTAGCATCATCCGGATTTCCGATACCGAAACCGATAACCAATAGGCCGAATCCCACCACAATGCCATCTACCAGCAGTATCGCCTTTGAAAAACGTATATGGCAATATTTCTGCAATATCATCGCCACAATATCCGTACCTCCTGTAGTAGCCCGGCTACGCACTACAATACCACAGCCTATACCGATAACCACCGCACCAATCACAGAAGTCAGCATCAAATGGTCGGACATATTCAGACTGCCACCCAGCAACTGTGTAGGGTCCAACTGATGGAGCGCTTCTTCAGAAGGATAGGAGAGGAGAGACAGCACATTCATGGCAAGCGGAGTGAATAGTGCCGCCACGATAGTACGTGCTCCCAATTTTGCTCCCAGTACCAGCACGGAAATGATAAGCAAAGGAATATCAAACATATAACCGAAAGTACCTACCTGAATAGAAGGGAACAGATTATGAAGCACAATACTGGCTCCATACACCCCGCCAGGAACAAGATTATAAGGATTGATAAAGTAAACAAAACCTGCTGCCAGAATAGTACAACCTACAAAAATGCCTATCCATGAAGATATTATCTTTTTCATATCGATATGATTTATATATATTCAGCAAATATACAAAAAATAAGAAAAGACACCAACTGTACAGCAAGTTTTCCACATACAACCGATATGTGTTGAATACATGGTTAACAAAAAGGATAAATTAGGAGATAAAGCATTAATTTACAATGAATAAAATGGTTGATTATAAAAATAAACCACTGTTCATAAAATCTCTCATCATACCTATATAGAACTAGTTTATTGGATCTATAGATGTAACACGCTGGATCTATAGATGCACCGTGTTACATCTATAGATCCAACAAACCCGATATATTGACAGCTTATTAACAGCCCTGTTATTATCTTAGTTTCTTGAATAAATCCCAAATAACAATACCCGCCGTAACCGATACATTCAACGAATGCTTTGTGCCGTATTGAGGAATTTCAATGCAACCGTGCGAATGGTCAATCACTTCTTGTTGAACACCCTTCACTTCATTTCCCATTACCACAGCATACTTTTTAGTCTTGTCCAGCACCAGTTCGTCCAGCATCACACTACCTTCTGCCTGCTCTACAGAATAAACGATGTATCCCTCGGATTTTAGGTTATCAACAGCTTCAACAGAGTTATCAACATATTTCCAATCTACGGTAAATTCCGCTCCCAAAGCTGTTTTGTGCATCTCCGGATGGGGTGGGATAGCTGTAATGCCACAAAGATAAATGCACTCGATGCGGAAAGCATCCGAAGTACGGAAAACGGAACCTATATTATGGAGACTGCGGATATTATCCAATACCACTACCAAAGGCAGTTTTTCGGCTTCCTTAAATTCCTCTACACTAATACGATTCAGTTCAGTTATCTTCAGTTTACGCATGACAATATACTTTTAAATCTCCCTGCAAAGATACTTTTTTTCCGTTTATATCCCGGTTAATAACCGTTGAAAAGGTGTCAATACAATAGGGAAACAATTTTAAAAATAATCCTTGCATTATTCAAAGGTCTGCATATTACAGCAGTGAAACGAACAAACCAAAAAAGTTAAGGAGAATTTTCCAGGCTTCATTCAACATATTTTTCAGCCTGGTTTCATCGGTTTATAACTCTAAAGTTATTAACTTTGCATATTATTAACAACATGTTAATGCTGTTTAGCAGAAGTCTTATTATCAACGGATAAACTTAAAAACCCCGGTTTATAAGCATAAGAGTAAAATTCAGCTTGATACTAATAACTTCATAGGCAAGAAAAATCGTATTTATTTGTCCACACTGTTAACAGCCTATCATCACTATCAAAGGATTTTTAAAGAAGAAAGAGAAATTAAAAAATATAATTATGGATAATCTTATAGAAGCTATCAAGCAGCTGAAGAAGGAGAAGAACGCAATCATTCTGGGACACTACTACCAGAAAGGTGAAATACAAGATATAGCCGATTACGTGGGCGACAGTCTGGCTTTGGCGCAATGGGCGGCCCGGACGGAGGCGGACATCATCGTGATGTGCGGTGTGCACTTCATGGGAGAAACGGCGAAGGTGCTTTGTCCCGACAAGAAGGTACTGGTGCCCGATATGGCGGCAGGTTGTTCGTTGGCAGACAGTTGTCCGGCAGACAAATTCAGTCAGTTTGTCAAAGAGCATCCCAGATATACGGTGATATCCTATGTGAACACAACGGCTGCCGTAAAGGCGGTGACCGATGTGGTGGTAACTTCTACCAATGCAAAGCAGATTGTGGAAAGCTTCCCAAAAGATGAGAAAATAATCTTTGGTCCGGACCGGAACTTAGGTAATTATATCAACTCCATTACCGGAAGAAATATGTTATTATGGGATGGCGCATGCCATGTACACGAGGAATTCTCGGTTGAAAAGATTGTTGAAATAAAACAGCAGCATCCCGATGCGGTGGTACTGGCACATCCCGAATGCAAGAGTACAGTCTTGAAACTGGCCGATGTGGTAGGCTCTACGGCAGCTTTGCTGAAGTACGCAGTGGCACATCCCGAAAAGAGCTACATTGTAGCTACCGAAAGCGGTATCCTGCACGAGATGCAGAAACAATGCCCGCAGACAACATTTATTCCGGCTCCTCCCAACGACAGCACTTGTGCCTGCAATGAGTGCAGTTACATGCGGTTGAATACACTGGAAAAGCTTTATGATTGTTTGAAAAACGAATCACCGGAAATAAAGGTGGATGCTGAGATTGCAGAAAAAGCAGTGAAACCGATTAAGAGGATGTTGGAAATATCGGCTCAACTGGGGTTATAATGTGCTGATATGCTAATGTGCCAATGTGCTAATGACCTTTCGGCGTGACAGCGCAGCCAATTAGCACATTAGCATATTAGCATATCAGCACATTAAAAACATTATCTCGTTAAGAACTTACACAACTTGTTAGTGGCCAATGCCCGGTGACTGATTTTATTCTTCAGTTCATTCCCCATTTCGGCAAAAGTCTGTGTATATCCTTCGGGAATGAATATGGGATCATAACCGAATCCAGAAGTACCTTTTCTGTTTTTTGTGATTTCTCCTTTCACGATGCCCTCAAACAGATGTTCCTTTCCGTCGATGATGAGTACAAATACGGTACGGAATTGCGCTTTCCGGTTCTCGATGCCCTCCATATCTTTCAGTAACTTCTTCATGTTTGCTTCCGAATTGTGTGCATCGCCGGCATAACGGGCGGAATATACACCCGGTGCCCCACCAAGGGCCTCCACTTCCAAACCGGTATCATCGGCAAAACAGTCCAGATGATAGTTATCGAAGATATATCTTGCTTTCAGCAAAGCATTTCCTTCAAGTGTGTCTGCAGTTTCCGGAATGTCAGTATCGCATTTGATATCCTTCATGCTGAGAAGTTCGACCTTTTCTCCCAAAATGGCAGTCACTTCTTCCAGTTTGTGTGAATTGTTGGTGGCAAATACAAATTTCTTTCTCATATTATGTTCTCCTTATACTTGTGGCTTATACAAGTCCCTATTTCACTTTCAACCGGTCGAAACCTTCTCCGTATACACCGATGACAGAACTTTGGGAAATGAAAGCGTTCGGGTCTATATCTTTCACCATCCGGAATATTTCTACCGATTGGCGTTTGTAGGCAAGTACGACCAGTACCTTCACGTTGTGTTTACTGTACCAGCCGATACCGTCGAGTACCGTTACACCGCGATGGGTTTCCTTGGTGATGCGGTCGGCAATCTTTTCATATTCTTTGGAGAAAATAAAGAATTGAACGGATTGCCGGGCACTGTTGACTATGTAATCCAGTACAAATCCGATGACAAACAAAGTTACAAAACCAAATATCACACGTCTCCAGTCATGAAATACCACGTAGCAGGAACTGATGATGATAAAGTCGCAGGCCATCACCATGCGTCCCAGTGTGACATCTTTGTATTTGTGGATGATGGCTGCAATAATATCCGTACCTCCCGTGCTACCGTTGCAATTGAATACGATGCCCAGTCCGGCACCGCACATTGCAGCACCTATCAGACAAGCCATGAAGTCTTGTCCTTCACCCAGCAGTTGGGGAGGGACACCATCGGGACCATTCACCAACAGCTGGAAAAACCATAGAAAGAAGGTCAGTCCGAAGATGGCAAACGTGGTCTTGATACTGAACTTCGGTCCGAGTATCTTGATGGCAAAAGTCATCAGTACGGCATTGATGATGAAGTATGACCACTGGATGGGAAATCCGGTGGCATAATAGATGATGGCACCAATACCGGTAGTACCTCCGGTCGTAATCTGGTAAGGGATGAGGAATGCTGCCCATCCCAATGCATAGCTGATGAGTCCCAAAGTGATGAAGATATAATCCTTCAGCTCCCTCGTCACTTCCGCTTTGGTTGGTTTTGTAATTTGCATATTGATTAGTTACGAGTTACGGGTTACTAATTACAAGTACGAGTGTAGCAGTTGAACTGTCTCGTCTCTTGTAACTTGTACCTTGTAACTGATTTATTTAACAACGATGTTCACAATCTTCTTTGGCACTACGATTACTTTGACAATGGTCTTGCCTTCTATCCATTTTTCAGAGCGTTCGTCGGCCAATACAGCAGTCTGGATGGCATCCGATGCCGCATCTGCAGGGAACTCCATGTTGAACCGTGCCTTTCCATTGAAGGAAATGGTGTAGTTGACCGTGTCTTCCACCAGGTATTCTTCGTTGCATACCGGCCATTTGGCATCGCATACAGAACCTGCATTGCCCAGTGTCTCCCACAATTCTTCGCATACATGCGGAGCAAAGGGAGCCAGAACGATGATGAACTGGTTCAGAATTTCCTTCTTGCTGCATTTCATCCCGAACAACTCGTTTACACAAATCATGAAAGCACTGATACTTGTGTTGTAAGAGAATTGCTCGATGTCTCCCGTCACTTTCTTAATCAGTTTGTGGAGGGATTTCAGTTCTTCCTTAGTGGCAGGTTCATCCGTTACCAGATAATTGTCGTTGCGGTCGTAGAACAATGACCAGAACTTCTTGATGAAGCGGTGTACACCGTCTATTCCGTTTGTATCCCATGGCTTTGATTGTTCTACCGGGCCGAGGAACATTTCGTACATGCGGAGAGTGTCGGCACCGTATTTGTCGACAATCATATCGGGATTGACAACGTTAAACATGGATTTACTCATCTTTTCCACAGCCCATCCACAGATGTACTTGCCTTTACTTAAATTACCTTCAGTTCCTTCCGGCGCCTTACTTAAATTGCCTTCAGTTCCTTCCGGCGATTCAAGTATAAATTCGGCAGTTTCGTATTCGGGACGCCATGCTTTGAAGGCTTCAAGGTCTAGAACATCATTGGATACGATATTCACATCCACATGGAGTGGGGTAGTGTCGTACTGTTCTTTCAGATTCAAGGATACGAATGTATTGGTATCTTTGATGCGATAGACGAAGTTACTCCGTCCTTGAATCATACCTTGGTTTACCAGCTTTTGGAACGGTTCTTCGGCTGCAGAGACACCAAGGTCGTACAGGAACTTGTTCCAGAAACGGGAATATATCAAGTGACCGGTGGCATGTTCGGTACCGCCTACGTAAAGGTCTACATTGTGCCAGTATTCATCTACTTTCTTATCTACAAGTGCCTGGTTGTTGTGTGGGTCCATGTAGCGCAGATAATAGGCGCTTGAACCGGCAAATCCGGGCATAGTATTGAGTTCCAGCGGGAAGACGGTGATGTTGTCTATCTTTTCGTTTTCCACAACACATTTGTTCACAGTATCCCAAGCCCATTTTGTGGCATGTCCCAATGGAGGTTCACCGGTTTCGGTAGGCAGGAATTTGGCAACTTCGGGTAATTCCAGGGGTAGGGCACTTTCATCAATCATATAAGGCATGTTGTCCTTGTAGTAAACCGGGAACGGCTCGCCCCAATAGCGCTGACGTGAGAAGATGGCATCGCGCAGACGGAAGTTCACCTTTACACGTCCCAAGTTATGCTCTTTCACATATTTCTTGGTAGCGGCAATCGCTTCCTTGATGGTCAGCCCGTTCAGTGAGAGGTCGCAATAGGGAGTAACGCCTTCGCGTGGAGAGTTGCATACAATGCCTTCCTTGGCATCGAAGCTCTCTTCGCTTACATCGCAGCCTTCTACCAACGGACGAATTTCGAGGCCGAAGTGCTTGGCAAAAGCATAGTCACGGCTGTCGTGCGCAGGCACAGCCATGATGGCACCCGTACCGTATCCTGCAAGTACATAGTCGCTTATCCAGATGGGAACTGCCTCACCGGTAAAGGGATTGATGGCATAGCTTCCGGAGAATACACCGGTAACGCTACGGTCGGCAATACGTTCGCGTTCGGTACGTTTCTTGGTGCGTTCCAGATAAGCGTTTACTTCATCTTTCTGTGTGTCGGTGGTAAGTTGCTGTACCAGTTCGCTTTCGGGAGCCAATACCATGAAGGTGACGCCGAACATGGTATCTGCACGGGTGGTGAAGATAGTGAATTCCAAATCGCTGTCTTTTACCTTGAATTCTATTTCAGCGCCTTCGCTGCGTCCTATCCAGTTCTTTTGGGTTTCTTTCAGGGATTCGGTCCAGTCGATGGTATCGAGTCCGTCCAGCAAGCGTTGTGCATAGGCAGATACACGGAGACACCATTGACGCATCTTCTTTTGAATGACGGGGAAGCCGCCTCGTTCGCTTACGCCGTCCACCACTTCATCGTTGGCAAGTACGGTTCCCAGCTGAGGGCACCAGTTTACCATCGTCTCGCCCAGATAGGCTATACGGTAGTTCATCAGGATTTCCTGTTGTTCCTTTTCGCTCTTGGCATTCCACTCTGCGGCGGTAAAACTCAATTCCTCGCCACAAGCCACATTCATTCCTTCAGTACCGGTTTGGCTGAATACTTCAATCAGTTCCTGGATAGGACATGCCTGCTTTTTATCGTTGCAGTAGTAACTGTTGAACATCTTGAGGAACGCCCATTGGGTCCAATGGTAATATTCCGGTTCGCAGGTACGGATTTCGCGGTTCCAGTCGAAAGAGAAACCTATCTTATCTAACTGTTCACGGTATCGGTTGATATTGTTGACGGTCGTAATTGCAGGGTGCTGTCCCGTTTGTATGGCATATTGCTCTGCTGGAAGACCGTAAGCGTCATATCCCATGGGATTCAGTACATTGAAACCTTGCAGTCGTTTGTAGCGGGCGTAAATATCCGAAGCAATGTATCCCAGCGGATGACCTACGTGCAATCCCGCACCGGAAGGGTAGGGGAACATGTTCAGCACATAGAATTTCTTCTTCGTTTCGTCTTCCGTCACTTGGTAGGTTTTGTTTTCCACCCACCTTTTCTGCCATTTCTTTTCAATCTCCCTGAAATTGTATTCCATAGTGGTACTAATTAATATTTTGTTGAAAACATTGTTTATTCAATGGTTAAAACCGGTTAGTATCCGGTTAATATCGGTGCAAAGTTACGGGTTTATTTTCAGATTTGTAGCGAAGTAACATAAAAAACAATGGCAAAGGCTTGATAATTCACTTTTTATTACTTACATTTGTGATGTGCTTTTAAAACTAATTTTTTGTTTGTAATACAAATAATAGCTAAATTAATTCAATAGGATATTTACTAAAAGATTTTTAGGATATAGCGAAGGATGAAGTCTGGGAAGATTTCATCCTTCGCGTTATTGTGTTGAAGAAGAAAGTCGTATCTTTGCGCAACTTATCGGAAGTGTATGAACGCAATGAAAAATTATACTTATCATCTTGTCGCCGTCCTTACGGTAGGTATTTGGGGTCTGACTTTTATTTCAACGAAAGTATTGATTGGGCATGGCCTTTCCCCGCAGGAAATATTCTTGCTTCGTTTCCTGATAGCTTATCTGGGCATCTGGTTTATTTCTCCCCGAAAACTGTTTGCTGATAATTGGAAAGATGAATCTTGGCTGTTTTTCGGAGGTATAGCAGGCGGTTCATTTTACTTTTTTACGGAAAATACAGCTTTGGAGATTACATTGGCGACGAATGTGGCATTTATTGTCTGTACGGCACCGTTGCTCACGACCATTCTTTCTTTGTGGATTTATAAAAAGGAAAAGGCTACCCGTGGATTGATGGCTGGTTCTTTGCTGGCGTTGGTTGGTGTGGCATTGGTGGTTTATAATGGTAGTTTTGTATTGAAGATTTCTCCTTTAGGTGATTTCCTTACTTTGCTTGCAGCTTTTTCCTGGGCATTCTATAGTTTAATAATGAAGAAAATGTCCAACCGTTATGGTATAACTTTCATTACCCGTAAGATATTTTTTTATGGAGTATTGACTATTCTTCCTGCATTTCTGATTCATCCCTGGAACTTCGACATTGCCCGTCTTCTCGAGCCGGTTATTCTGTTCAATTTACTTTTCCTGGGTGTATTGGCTTCCTTGATTTGTTTTGTAGTCTGGAACGTAGTATTAAAACAGCTGGGAACGATAAGAGCTTCCAACTATATTTATCTGAATCCTCTCTTCACTCTGGTAGGTTCTGCTTTTCTGCTTGGCGAACAGCTTACTATAGTTGCTTTGATGGGGGCGGTGCTGATATTGGGGGGAGTTTATTGGGCAGGAAAGAAATGAAAAAGGAAGACTCTTATCTTCAACCGTTTTGAACGTTCTGCGGTAGCCAGGCACAGTGAAGAGGGGCGCTTCAGTGAATTTACACTCTACTTTCCTATTGGGACTGTATAAATTTACCACACGTGGAAATTCAATCCTTCTGATTTGTCAGTAATATAGGAGTTTCCGCCGAATGAGCGTAATTGCCAGAGGATGTAAAGGTCATCGAAACTCATGACAGCCAGTCATATTCCAAATCGTGTGACATCATAATTGCCACATGCGTATCGGCGAAAACAATCTGAACAACAGTTTATGTAGGAATAGATTTGCCAGGACAGCTGCCAATATACACATGAAGAATCTGACCAGCGATAGATGGCTGGTTGTTTCTCCATGTATCGACTGAAACAGAATCAGCATTGGTACTGCAAATATTATGGCAGCTATGATGCCGTATTTATTAATCCTCTTGCCCGAAACTACTATCTCTGTCCCTTTTCGGCTTTTTGTTATTGAAATATCTGCTTTCATAGTGTGGATTTTTTGTATTGATGTTGCAAAGGTAGAATGGGGCACATGCTTCATAAGTTATCGCTACGTTAATATTAGGTTAAGAGGCGTTGTTTCCCTCGTTTATTTTATAACAATATGACTGTTGCATTCATTCTTTTCCTTACTTTTGCAATATATAATAAACGCATTATGATAAAGTTATTGTTGGTAGAAGACGATGCAAGCTTGAGATATATAGTTTAGGCGGGTTGGAAGATATGATAGGCGGTTATGAAGTGATTACTGCCGCCAATGGCGAGGAGGGCTTGAAACAGTGGAAAGAACAACATCCTGATGTGATAGTATCTGATATAGAAATGCCCGTTATGAACGGTTACGAGATGGTGAAGCGTATCCGCGAGACAGATGGGGAAACTCCGATTCTGTTCTCCTCTGCCTTGATATCTCCTAAAGATGTGGTAAAAGGTTATGAAATCGGTGCCAATAACTATATAAAGAAACCGTTCATTCCCGAAGAACTGGATGCACATGTCCACGCCTTATTGAAGCTTTCCAAAGGCGAAAAATCGAAAGACACGAGTCTATGCTACAAGATAGGCAAGGAATATGTGTTGGATGCCACACATGCCACTTTGAAACATGCTTCGGGTGTAAACAAGACTTTGACTGTGCGCGAGACAGGTTTGTTGCAGATGCTTTGTGAGAAGCGGGGAGACGTTATCCGCCGGGAAGCTATTTTGGATAAATTCTGGAATACGGAAGATGATTACTTTGCTTCCCGCAGCCTGGATGTATTTGTGACGAAACTTCGGAAACTTCTTTCGGAAGACGAGTCGGTAACCATTAAAACAGTGAAAGGAGTAGGATTGATACTGATAGAAAATTAATAATGTATCCTTCTATATTGCAATAATTTAGCAGTAGATGTACTGTTCTTCTGGTTTATTTTCGTTATTTTTGTATAGCAGTATTATATGAATATAAAGAAGGAGGGTATATGCGTATAAAACGGAAAGTCAGTATCTCTTGTCTTGGTGTCCGTTTGGGAATCTGCCTGCTGTTGGCTTTTGTGACGCAATTGCTTTTTGCGCAGGAAGACAGTGTACGTTTCATTCGTGACAGTATACAGATACAGCCGGAATTCAATGAATCTCTATTCTCTCCTTTTGAGCTTCCTTCTGAAAACTCTGCCCCTTCTTCCATGTTTCATCCGGAGCACTCCTATTCCCTGCCCGATTTTTCACTGAAAGAGTCTCTTCGTCTGCCTTATCAGACCAATTCTTCCCTGCTGTTTCGGGGAGATTACAGCGCAAGCGGTGTATTAAGACAGTTTCCTCACGGCATGTTGTTCGGTTCCGGTGGGCAGACCAGCGTACCGGGTATCGGACGTTTCAACAATGCTTCCCTGGGATATCAGCACGCCTTTAACCAAAGGCTGACGCTCCAGCTTGGCGTAGATGCCATGAAGATAAATATGATTCATTCCACCGGGCAGGCTTTCAGTACTTCGGGAGCTTTGCGGTATCAGGCTTCGGACCGTGTAGCTTTTAAGGTTTTCGGTTCGTATGCCATAGGAAATACTTACGGGATGGATACCCACCGCTACGGTGCCACCATGTCTCTGGATATGTCCGAACGTTTTGGTATGGAAGTTGGAGTACAACGTTATTACGATGCTTATCGCGGTCGTTGGGAAACGGTTCCCGTTGTGATTTCCTATTACAATTTCGACAAGTTTAAACTGGGTCTGGATGTAGGTGGAATCTTGTATGAGATTCTGCGCAACACCGTCTTTGATAATAGAGGGGGCAGTGGTGGAGCGACTATTGCCCCACCACGTTTTCAGATGCCGCCATTGAGATAAGATAAGTATAAATCAGCTTTTTGTAGGGACAATCATCAGACAATTTACTATTGTTACATAATATTATTGCTAATGTAGAAATACTTTCATGATATTTCGTTTATTTTTTGTTTTGCTGTTCGTTTTTGTGCGGACAGTTGTCCGAAAATGGACATTACTATAAAATAGTTATTCTTTGATAATCAGTGATTTAATTCTTTGGCACGCAGATTGACTATATATAGGCGAAGGCGGTTACGAAACAACAACCTCTTCAGAGAAAGAAGTAATAACAATAAAAAATAACGATTATGAAAGCAACAGTATTTTCAAAAGCAGTGGTAATGATGGCAGTGGTAATGGCAAGTGTAATGAACTTTTCTGCAAGTGCGGCAGTTCCTGCCGATTATGTGAAAAACGAGGAGATGACCGGAGAACTGATGACCGCCAAGACTATCTTCCGCAATGAGGACGGACACCTTTTCCGTCACCTCCGCTACACTTACACTTATGATAGTGAGAACCGTGTGACGAGCAAGGAAGCTTTCAAGTGGGATAGCGTAAAGGAAGCCTGGGTGCCTTATTTCAAGCTGGATGTTGAATACACCGGCAGTGAAGTTGAGTTGAACTATGCCCGTTGGAACAGTAGAAATAATGCTTACGACAGCTATACGCAAACTACTGTTTACGAACTGAATGACAGCAATGCGGCTTTGATGTTGGCAAGTACCAAATAAAGGATAATATATCAGATACAAAAGAGCCAAGTATCGTGAGGTGACACACCTTTGATACTTGGCTCTTTTTCGTTGAGGAAATGTATTATTGTTTCCCTGTTATCAGTCCGACAGCATAATTCAGCACTGTATCTTCATCCTTCATGAAATCTGCTACGGTTTGGGATACTTGATGATGGGGCGGTATGCCTATACCTTCCATGGGGAAACCTTTAGAAGAGACGTCTGGCTGGCGGGTAGGAATACGGAAATAGGTCCGCTGTTTGGTACAGAAAGGATGGGGGCCATTGCCGGTATCCCCTCCGGTAGCTTCGCCGATGAGGGTGACATTTCCGCTTTCCTTCATGTCGAGTGTGAAGCTCTCGGCAGCAGAGAACGTATGAGTATCTGTCAGAAGATAGATTTTACCCTTATAGGCGTCGGCTTCGGGTTGCATGATGTGGCTTTTATCGATACAATGCGGTTGTTCCTCCCGGATGAAGTATTTGCAGATATCCCGTCCATTGCCACTGTTGCCCCCTCCGTTCCTGCGGACATCTATGATGAGGTAGGGAAAGTCCTTGACTTTGGGATAGGCTGCCTTGAAATCTTCCATTACCGGGGGCATCATGGTGTTGATGGCAAGGTAGGCAATGCTATCATTCAATACCTTTGTTTCTACGGTTTCCTTCTTTTCTTTAGGAAAGTAGTCGCCTCGCTTTAGTGGCAGAGTGACTGCAAGTGTATCACTTCCTCTCAGCAGCGTGTAATTTCTGATTGTGTCCGTAAAACTACGAAAAGCATCACGGGCTGTGCGGAATCGCCTATCAATGGCAGTAGATGCTTCAGTATATTTCTCGTTCTGTTCAATCCATTGTTTATAGGGCACTCCGTCAATGGCTATAATCTGGTCTTTGTCCTTAAAGCCGTATTGTGTCAGATGGTTGTTGGGCTTGTCTATGAACAAGGAGTCTTGTATGAGAGCGGGAGACTGGTTAGCTGTGTACATCTTGTAGCAAGTAGTGGCGTGACCGCATTGTAGTGCAGAGATGTATTCCTGCACTATCAGTCCGTAGTCTGTACCGGTTTGCGCCTGGCGAACGCGGGCGTCACAAGCTTGATACAATGAATCCATATTCAGATGTTTGGCTTGGTATAGTGAGTAATTCTCCATGACGGTCTGGTGTATTTCTTTGAAATCTTCTTCAAACTGCGAGGAGTTTAAGGGTAGTTCCGCGAGGTAGAAGTTTTCTACATCAATCTGCTTATCATTGTAGAAATAGTTGACGTAAACATACAAACCACACCAAATGACTGCCAATACAGCCATTACGATGACTGTTACTTTTGAAATTTTTTTCAGAATCTTCATGTTTTATAGAGTTTAGTCGATATTTACTTTTTCGGCAAAAATAGTAATAATTTTCGTTAATCTTATTTTTCTAACTCCTTATTTGCCAACAATGGTAACATGAAGGTAACTAGCTGAGCTCCAAGTGCCTTCTTGTGTAATATCTAGTCGTTGGCTAACTTTGCAACCGTAAATTAAAACATACTAAGGAGAAGTGATTATGAAGAACTATCAGAAAGTAAATGTGCCCGCAGGCGAGGCACGTGTCGAGCTGCACGATTCATTGAATCTGACCGGTGCGGAAGTATCCATCAGCAATCTGCCGGCTGGCGCCGGAGTACCTTTTGTACACTCGCACAAGCAAAATGAAGAGATTTATGCCGTCCTCTCCGGACGTGGCACCATGGTGATTGACGGAGAAACCGTAGAACTGCAAGCCGGCGACTGGCTTCGCGTGGCTCCGGCAGGAGAACGCCAACTGTCGGCTGCGGCAGACAGTGCCATCAGTGTGATTTGTATTCAGGTGAAAGCCGGTTCGTTAGAGGGATTTACGATGGAGGATGGTGTGGTGAAGTAAGAGAAAGTCACACGGTGGAATTAAAATGATAGGGGATGGGCTGTGGTGCAGGCCATTCCCTATTGTGTAATATTATAGGCTCTTAAGCCACTTTTTGCCAGACTTTGTGTAAGTCCATGCGTATAGTCCACCAACAATGATGATGCCAACTGTGAATATGAATCCTAATGCTTCCATTATTTTAATATTTTATTAGCCAATAATGCTGATGGCTTCTTGCAGGTACTCTTTGTCTGCCATAATGGTGTCTGTCTTGAATTCCGTCTCAAAGCGGACGGGCTTTGCATCCAGCTTTTCGCTGCTCAGTGCATGATTGCTCACGGTGATGGAGCTGAGCGGAGTTTTATCATATTCTGCTTCATTTGCTTTCAATTTGGTTCTGTTTTCGATATAATTAGGATAATACCTGGTTCCTTCCGGCATTTTCTTCATTCTGTATGTAACTTCTCTCCTTGCAGTAGCATCGAACATCTCATTTATATCTTTCTGTAACCGTTCGCTCATTAACTTGTACGTACGTCCGAACTACACTCCCTGCAAAGCCATAGCAGCTATAATAGCTATTATCGTAATCACTATATAAATTCTATTTTTCATCAGTCTTGAATATATAGCACAAAAGTATATATAAATTTCCTCATTTTATCGTTAACCTAACATTAACGTAGCGATAACCTAAAAGCTTTTTGCCTCCCCCTATCTTTGCAATGTCGAAAGGGAACAAAGCCCCGAAAGACAAGAACTTGAAATGAAATGTATAACTTTAAAAAATAGAACCATTATGAAGACTTTAGTAATTTCAGCAATCATCGCAATGACCTCTTTAGTAAATGTAGTAAGTGCAGTCGCCGGTAATCGTGTAAACAAATTTGCCTACAATACCGAAACCAGTGAAGGGCGTGTGGAAACAAAGACTGTATTCAAAGTGGAGAATAACAAATTCCTTCACCGCCACCTGAAGTACAACTACATCTACGACAACTCCGGCCGCATCTCCCAAAAAGAGGTGCTGAAATGGAACGAAACCACGCAAAGCTTCGAGAAGCACCACAGCCTTAACTTCTTCTATACAGATGACGTCACCGTAGAATATGCCCTCTGGAATGAGCAAAGCAATTCCTACACCGATATCAAGCAGAAAGCCGTCTACCAGCAGACCGACAGCAGCGCCCTGCGCTACCTCAGCTACGAATGGAGCGACAAGAACAATGACTGGAATTTGACGGCAGACCATCATCTGACGAATGAGTCTGTGCAGCTATTGGCAGAGAAATAAGAACAGATTTAAATAAGCTGATTTTCTACAATTATATAGGCAATGCAGTTTTCTTGTTTCTCCGGCACCGGGGAAGGCCGGGTTCCCCGGTGCCGGAGGTGGTGTTCCCCGGTGCCGAACCCCTCGCTCCTCGGTTCCGGAGAAATATTTTTGATACCTACCAACTTTTTTTAACCCTATTTCGACTTTTTATTTGTACTTTTGCACCGGATTTCTTAATCAATAGTGCTCGAAATTCGGTTCTCATCTTTTTTATATTCCCTGATGAGGCAGTTTGTAGCGCATTGTGGCAGATGTTGTGCTGTCCGGACTCTTATGGTTCATTATTAGTATTTCCGAGGGAATGAACAGAGGTTAACGGCTTATAGTTAACGGTTAGAGGAAAAAATAATGAACAACAATACATCTATTTTTATTTCATGAACAAACTTATGGTTTATTCTGCTCTGGCTGTCGCTCTGATGGCTGGAGAGCCTTGTCTTGTGCCTATATATGCACAAGACAGGGCTGTGCAGGCGATGACACTCACGGCAATTTACAATCTTGCTGACCAACAGAGCCAGAAAGTGAAGGTGAGTGAAGTGGCTTTGCGGGCAGCTAACGAAGGGTTGGCAGCGGCCAAATCGGCTTTGCTGCCGAGTGTGGATTTGAGCCTTCAAGGCAGTTATACGGGCAATGCCTTCATGTTGTCGCGAGGTTTTTCGACCGATGGAACGACCGATTACATCGTGCCGGGTATGGGGGCTATTCCCGTGGCAAACGGTAAGCAGGACACACCCCATTGGGGAAACAGTTTCACGGCTCAGGTGGCGCAGGTAGTGTATGCCGGCGGCGCTATCCGTTCGGGCATCCGTATGGCAGAATTGGGCAAGAAAATGGCAGAACTCGATGTGGAGAAGAACCGCCAAGAGGTGCGCTTCTTGTTGACGGGTTACTATCTCGACCTCTACAAGTTAGGCAATCAGATAGAAGTGGTGCGCCAGAATATCGCACTTACGCAAAAGGAGATTGCCCAAATGAAAGCTCGCCGTGAGCAGGGTACTGTTTTGCAGAACGACATCACTCGCTATGAATTCCAGTTGCAGAGTCTTGAACTCACACTGGCAAAGCTCACCGATGCTTCTACCATCATCAACCATCAACTGGTTACAACGCTTCATTTACCGGAGCAGACGGTTATAGTTCCCGATGAGAATGAGCTCGACACAGAAATAGACGCACTCTCGGCAATCGCCGTTCAAGACACATGGCAGCAGACGGCAACGGACAATAATCTTGGTATCCGCCAGGCAACGGTTGCCACAAATCTTGCAGAGCAGAAGGTGAAGCAGGCAGAGGCAGAGTCATTGCCTTCGGTGGCTGTCGTGGCGGAGAATCATCTCTTTGGCCCTTATACACAAGACCTCATCCCGAAGGATTGCAATGTAAACGTGTGGTTTGTCGGGATAGGCGTAAAGTTCAGCCTTGGCAGTCTTTGGAAGAACAAACACCACATCCGCAAGGCACGTACAGAGCATCGGCAGTCGAGGGAAGCGCTCGTCTTGGCTCGTGAGGGTGTGGAGAATGCTGTACAGGCAAACTACACCAACCTCCTTACGTCCTACACCGAGGTGAAGACACAGCAGAAGCAGGTGGAACTTGCCAAACAGAACTACTCCGTGGTGCAGAACCGTTATCAGAACGACCTTGCACTCCTTACCGACATGGTCGATGCCTCCAACATGAAACTCTCCGCCGAAATGGCACTGGTCAATGCCCGCATCAGCATGCTTTATAATTTCTATACACTCAAATATGTAACAAATACTTTATAATAATGGAAAAGAACAAGATACACATCTATTTATACAATGCGCTCATCGTGCTTTGCCTCTTGGGTGGAGCCGTTTATGTGGTGAGCCAGTTTATGCACTTCGGCAGTGGAGAATTTACCGACAATGCCCGTGTATGCCAGAACGTCGTGCCTCAGAGCAGCCGTGTGCAAGGCTTCATCCGTGAGGTACGGTTCGCGGATTTCCAGCAGGTAAAGAAAGGCGATACGCTTGCCATCATCGAGGATGCCGAATTTCGCTTGCGACTGGCCCAAGCCGAGACCGACCTTATCCGTGCCGAACATGGTTCTCAGGGGACGGCAAGCAGCATCGTTACCACCAAGACAAGCATGACCGTTACCGAAGCCGGCATCGAATCCGCACGTGTACAGATGGAGAATGCCATGCGTGAGGATACTCGTTTCAAGAAGCTTCTCAGTCAGGATGCTGTTACCCGACAACAGTATGATAAAGTACATACGGGCTATCTGAGTGCCAAGGCAGCCTACGAGCAGGCGGTTCGTTCACATCAGATGCAGTCGGCTGTTGTGGCCGAACAGGGGCATCACCTTTCTGCTTCGGAGCAGGGGGTCGAACTGGCTCGTCGTGCCGTCGACCTCGCCCGTCTCAACCTCTCCTATTGCTACATCATTGCCACTTGTAACGGTACCGTTGGCACGAAGGATATTCACGTAGGTCAGCTTGTCAATCCGGGCCAGGTACTGGTGAGTATTGTTGACAATGGTGAACGTTGGGTTGAGGCAAACTACAAGGAAAGCCAGTTGCCTCACATCAAGGTGGGTGGTAAGGCTGAGATTACAGCCGATGCCGTTCCCGGTATACAATATACGGGTACGGTGGAACGTATCTCTGATGCTACCGGCAGTGCCTTCTCACTTATTCCCATCGACAATGCCACGGGTAATTTTGTGAAGGTCGAACAGCGCGTCACCGTACGCATCAAGCTCGATGAGAATGCTGATGTTGCCAGGCTCAAGGGCGGTTATAATGTGGAATGTATCGTTGAGGAGTAATGGGACAATTGACTGAATTCTTTATGAAGAGCGCCGGTGGCCCTCCACCCGGCATGGGCTTTTCCATGCCTATGATGAAGGGATGGGTGCCTCGCCGGATACAGCCGTGGCTGTACGTGCTGACCGCTTTTTGCTTCCAGTTCGGCGGTGGCATCTACCTTGGTGCACTGGATGGCATTCGTGGCACCACCGACTTCATGATTGAGGACGTACTCTTTCTGCTTTATGCCACCCTCGCGGGCATGGCTGTCTATTTCCCTATGCTTTTCCGCATGAAGTTCCGCTTCACCAACAAGCAGTTGCTCTGCGGTTCTGCCATCGTTCTTGCCGTATGCAATATGCTGACGATGCATTGCCAGTCGATGCCTGTGCTCATGATAGTGTGCTTCATAGCCGGAATGGCTAAGATACAAGGCACGTTCGAGTGTATGAGCAATATCCAGCTTTGGATTACCCCCCGACGCGATTTTGCCGTTTTCTTCCCCGTGCTTCACATCATCCTGCTCACCGCCATCGAGGGTAGCGGATGGCTTGCCGCCTGGTTCGGCCATCATTTCACATGGCAGTTGATGCACGTCTTCACCATCGGCACTATGTCGTTCGTATTGCTCACGCAGGCCATCTTTTGCCGTCCGTTTTGTCCCATGCCCCAGCGTCTGTCGCTCAAAGGTATCGACTTTCAAGGAGCATTGCTCATCTGCGGACTGATGCTCGTGGTGTCGTACATTGTGGTGTACGGCGACTATTTCATGTGGTTCGATACCCTCCGCATACGCCTTCTGTTCGGTGCTGCCATTGTGCTTTCCGGCATTGTGCTCTACCGCCTGCGCTACTACCGTTACCCCTACATCGAGCTCAGTCTTTTCACACGTCGCAACGTTGTTCCCATCCTCCTCGTCACCTTCTTTGCCGAACTCGCTTTCGGTGCTGAACACACGATGGAAGAGATACTCTACAGCGAAGTCATCCGGCTGGAGGAGCTGACCAAAGAGTCGCAGTATATGTGGGCACTTCCCGGCATGTACCTCGGTATCCTGCTCGCTCTCTATTGGCTGAAAGTCAAGAAGTGGAAGGTGTGGAAACTCTTCGGCATTGCCTTCATCGGTATCGCACTCTATGGCATGCTGATGTACTTCACGCTTGACATAAACGTCAATATCGAACAGTACCGCTTTGCTATCTTCTTGCGAGGATTTGCGTATGCCATCCTTGCCCCGACATTGATGTGGGCTTTAGACGAATCGGTGCCAAGTCTTGAGCAGTTCTTCATGGGTTTGTTCGTGTTCAACATCCTCCACATGTATCTGGCAGGAGCGGCAGGTTATGGCATTTATACCACTATCTTCTCGCACTTTATGAACGACAACATGATGAGCTACGGACAGCAACTCACTCTCACGCACTTGGATATGGCGCACTTCAACCTCGGCGAATACGTTGGCCACGACTTCCTGCACTCCATGATGATGGTGGCAATGAAGCAGGTCTATGGCTATGTTATCTGGTTCGCTTTAGGCCTTGCCGCTCTTTTCCTGCTGTGCGACATTCCTGCTGTCCGTACAAATATCCGCAAAGTTCCCCGCTGGTCGGTTTATGCTATCGAGTATCTTGCGAGAAGGAAGTAAAGGCGCCGGCAAAGCAGAAGATTTCATCGGCAGTGATATTACAGCTCTGCGCATCTGTTTCCGCGCAAACGGTGACATCCGTATCACGGCATCCGGGAAGGTACTGATTGTGTACGCGGGTACTCACAAATAAATCAAGCGGCAAGCCATTTATCTTTTTCTTTGCTAAGATTTATTCGTCCGATACTTGTTGAATTATCGTCCGACAGCTGTTGCAGATTC
>ENA-OPVK01000507-OPVK01000507.1-human-gut-metagenome-genome-assembly--contig:-NODE-507-length-28258-cov-2.374818_pt1 | contig 28258 bp, 30 predicted proteins | sample MGYA00241495_ERZ501982 | MGnify/ENA primary metagenome ERZ501982 (study PRJEB25962, sample SAMEA2042002) | human gut metagenome | biome: human gut; feature: human-associated habitat; material: faeces...
GCATATTTACTGGTGATCCCGGGCAGATTCGAACTGCCGACCTACCGCTTAGGAGTTTTAACAATATTAAAATTAACGTTTTTATGTGTAATATTCCTTCATTTTATGCAGAATTTTGCTGTATAATGCGTAAATTTTGTAAACCTTTTCATATATTTTCAATTAATTCAATTAGAATTAGTCCCTATTTTGTCTTACGATTTTTATATTATTTCTTATACGTTCACTGTGTTTAATATGTCATATCTGTTTAATCTACATGAAACCAATATTTTTACAGACTAATACATTCAAACGAATATGCTTTTTATGCAGCCGTAAATGCCGCTGTATGCTTTTTTTGTTGCAGATTGGTATAAACATATGCCTTACTTATTTAAACGGCTTTATACGGCAATTTTAAAACAAAATTTTAATTTTTACAACAAAAAAAGACGGGCAGATTATTATTGCTGATATTTTACCTATCATCAACGAAATATTCTTTTAATTTTTGATTACTGCCAGTTTTTTCAAAACTGTTGTAAACTATTACTTATTTCTATATTTTCCGTCAACAACAGTTAAATAGTGATATGGTTGCTTACTTAAGTAACAAAAATTAAGACTTTTGAACCAATAGCAGAAGCATACAGCTTCTGCTATATTTTTCTGTACCGAATTAGCGTAGACTTACTTATACCTGTTAAACGCTCAACTTCTTTGTAGGTTCTGGTCTTTTTCAGCTCTAAAGCCAACTCTATTTTTTCAGCAGCAATTCTTGGCCGTCCTTCACGATACCCGTTTTTTGTTCTGGCAATTTCACGCCCAGCCATCGTCCGCTCATAAATCATAGCTCGCTCAAGTTCAGCTACTGCCAGCATCGTGGTAAGGAAGAAATTTCCCATAGCAGTATTTTCCAGCAAGCCAATATTCAAAATATGTACTTTGACTTCTTTGGCAAAAAGCTGCCTTACAATATCAATGCCCTCGGTAACATTCCTGGCAAACCTGTCCAGCTTGGTGACAATAAGGGTATCGCCACTCTTCAGCTGACCGATCAGCTTCTTAAATTCCGGGCGTTCCGTTGTCGCCCCGGTAAACTGCTCTGTTATTATTCTATCACACTTCGCCTGCTACAATAACTGAACCTGTTCTTCTAATGAGTTACCATGCAGCTGCTTTTTGGTGCTTACCCTTGCATATCCATGAATCATAATTACCTCCAAAATCATGTCCGATGTCCGCATGTCCAGTAAAAACAGTGTGTGTAAACAGGCTATTTTGCTGCTTTTACACTGTTTTTATGCCGGACATCCAGACATACCCCTCCCCCTCCATCTCTTCATCAGCAAAAGCTTCTCATCTCATAAAACAATAAAAGCAGTAAGCTTTCATACTGATATTATTTTGAAGAATACTTTTTTCTCTTTATAAAAATATAAAACAAGCAACTTACGTACCAGTTAACCTTGGCTGTATGTCCCATAAAATAAATACTTTTTAGAACACAACAAAACCTCCCTTACTTTTTCATAGCTGAAAAATAAAGGAGGTTTTACCTGTTTCCCACTCTGTAAAAACAGGAGGAAGTTTCTTAAAACTATTTACTTGTCATCGTTAAAAAAGAGCGCCATATCATCTTCTACAGTACTGATACCGGCAATGCCAAATTTCTCAACCAGCACTTTTGCTACATTGGGACTGAGAAAAGCAGGCAGCGTAGGCCCTAAATGAATATTTTTCACGCCAAGATGCAACAGCGCCAGTAATACAATGACTGCTTTCTGTTCATACCAGGCAATATTATAAATAATCGGCAGGTCGTTAATGTCCTGCAGCCCAAAAACTTCTTTAAGTTTTAAAGCAATGACTGCCAAGGAATAGGAATCGTTACACTGACCGGCATCCAAAACACGCGGGATGCCATTGATATCCCCTAAAACAAGCTTATTGTATTTATATTTGGCGCAGCCTGCTGTCAAAATTACGGTATCTTGCGGCAGCGCCCTGGCAAATTCAGTATAGTATTCACGACTTTTAGCGCGTCCGTCACAGCCTGCCATGACAACAAACTTTTTGATGGCGCCGCTTTTAACAGCTTCCACAACCTTATCTGCCAAAGCCAGAACCTGCGCATGAGCAAAACCGCCAGTAATTGTGCCTGCTTCCAGCTCATCCGGAGGCGGACATTTTTTAGCATGTTCAATAATTACAGAAAAGTCTTTCTGCTCACCGATTTCTCCCGGAATATGGGTACAGCCCGGAAAGCCAGCTGCCCCGGTAGTATACAGCCTGTCTTTATAACTGTCTTTGGGCGGCACGATACAGTTAGTCGTCATCAGAATTGGCCCATGAAAAGCTTCAAATTCTTCCTTTTGCTTCCACCACGCATTGCCATAGTTACCGACAAAATGAGGATATTTCTTAAAAGCCGGATAATAATGGGCAGGCAGCATTTCTGAATGAGTATAGATATCTATGCCTGTTCCCCGGGTCTGCTCCAGCAGCATTTCCAAATCGCGCAGGTCATGGCCGGATACTAAGATGCCGGGATTTGTTCCTGCGCCAATATTTACCTGGGTAATTTCCGGATTGCCATAAGCGTCTGTATTGGCCTTGTCCAGCATAGCCATACCTGCCACGCCATATTTGCCCGTTTCCATAGCTAATGCCAGCAAATCTTCCGCATTAAGAGTATCATCCAAGGTCGCTGCCAATGCTTGCTGCAAAAATGCATCTATGGCTTCATCGTCCTTTAACAATACGTTGGCGTGTTTGGAATAAGCCGCCAGACCTTTAAGACCATAAGTAATGAGTTCACGCAGAGAACGAATATCTTCATCGGCAGTAGCAAGGACGCCTACTGCTACAGCCTTTGCTGCCCAGTCGCCGATACCGTCCCAGAGTGCAGCTTCAGGTAGACCGTCCGTAGCCGGTACCTGTGCCAGCAGCGCACGCTTTGCTGTCAGCGTAGTCTGGATTCTTGCTCTAATACTGTCCTGGTCAAAATTTGCATTGGTAATCGTAGTAAATAAATTTAAGCTAATCAAATGATTTATCTCAGCAGCTATCACCCTGCCTTCCTGGCGCAGAGAAGTAGTAACGGCAGCCAAACCTTTGGTAACATAGACTAGCAGATCCTGCATGACCGCTACTTCCGGCTTTTTGCCGCAGACACCGGAAACAGTGCAGCCTTTGCACCCGGCTGTTTCCTGACACTGATAACAAAACATTTTTTGTTCCATATATTCTTCCTCCTTATATTTCAGCAAATTTTACTCTAAAATTTTACCGTCAATCGAAATAGTGACAACCTGCCAGGGAATAAATTTGCCGCTGGCCTGCAAAGCTTTTTTTGCCGCCATTTCCAGTCCGCCGCAGCAGGGAACTTCCATCCTGACGATAGTCACGCTTGTGATATCGTTATTTTGAATAATCTGCGTCAGCTTATCGCTGTAATCTGTATTATCAAGCTTGGGACAGCCAATCAGCGTAATTTTGCCGCGCATAAATTCATCATGCAATCTGGCATAAGCATAGGCGCTGCAATCAGCGGCAATCAGCAGTTTGGCTCCGGCAAAATATGGGGCATTAACCGAAACCAGTTTAATCTGGCAGGGCCATTGTCCTAACTGCGACGCAGTCTGCACTGCAGAAACGGCAACTTTCTGCCCAGGCTGCAGACACTGCATCCTGCTGCCAGGGCATCCTGCAGCAGCTGCATTAAACTGCCGGTGTTTTTTTATATTGGCCTGTACAGCCTGTTCATCATAGGCAGCAGCCTCCCGCTCTACAAAAGAAATAGCTCCTGTCGGACACACCGGCAGGCAGTCGCCCAATCCATCACAATAATCATCACGCAACAGTCTGGCTTTGCCCTCCACAATGCCGATGGCGCCTTCATGGCAAGCAGTCGCGCACGCACCGCAGCCGTTGCATTTATGTTCATCTATCTGGATAATCTTTCTGAGCACTGTTATCACCCTTTCACTTGTGTTTCTACCATTACCATACTATAATTAAACCAATAAATCCGTTGTTATAACAACAAAAGGAGAAAAATATGCATTTAGCTAATACCAAGTTATTTCGTGGTCTGCAGGAAGATGAAATAAAGACGCTGCTAACGTGCCTAAATACTTTCAAGCGTGATTATCAAAAAGGAGAAACCATTCTTTCAGAAGGCAGTATGACAGAAAATATCGGTATCGTACTGTCCGGCATGGCTCTGATTTCCTGTAATGATATCTGGGGCAATGCCAGTATCTTAGGCAATGCAGCCCCCGGCTGTGTCTTTGCCGAAATATATGCCTGCATTCCCGGGCAGCCGCTGCTGGTAACGGTAACAGCTGCAGAAGATACCTGCATATTATTTATCAACGCCAGACGCATTTTAACAACCTGTCCTAACGCCTGCCCCATTCATGCTAAACTTGCGCGTAATCTGCTTACTGTCTGCGCTTATAAAAGTCTCCAGCTCTCGCAGCGCATCCTGCATACTAGCTCCAAATCAATCCGTGGAAGGTTAATGTCCTACTTCTCCGAATGTGCCAAACGTGCCGGCAGCAACTCTTTCGTTATTCCCTATAACCGCCAGCAGTTAGCGGATTATCTTAATGTCGACCGCAGCACTATGAGCAACGAACTTTCCAAGATGCAGAAAGATGGCCTGCTTACCTATAAGAAAAATTATATCCTGCTCAAGATTTAAACAACAAAATAGAGTGTGTCTGCCACTATTTAAGCGGCTTACACACTCTATTTCTGCCGGACATCCGGACATTGGACATATAAAATTTAATATACTAAACCAGTGAATTTTACAAATACTAATCAGAAAAGTATGTTAACTATAAGAGCAACTGGTACTACCAGAGCAAATCCACCTATACAACAAACAGAGATGGATACAGAGAATATAAGAACAGTAAAGCAGAATGCCGTAACTGCCCTGTAAGGGAAAAGTGTACAGCAGGCAAAAGTTTAGAAAAGAGGGTATTAAGGCATATCTGGAGCGGATGGGTAGAAAAAGCGGAAGAAGCCAGATATATACCGAAATACAAAGAGTTGTATAACAAGCGGAAAGAAACGATAGAACGCATCTTTGCAGATGCAAAAGAAAAATATGGTATGCGGTATACGCAGTATAGAGGCTTAACACAAGTAACAAAATTGGTTAAGCTTAAATTTGCTGCAATGAATTTAAAGAAGATGGCAATGTGGAAATGGGATAATGGCAAAGGAGGAAAAAACATCTTTTATTTTTGGCTTATTTTAAGAACTTCAGCAGAAAAATTTACGATAAAAATAGGAAAAGACAGCTTCAGCTTTTGCTGAAACTGTCTTTTTCGACAGACTGAAAGTTTATGCTATTTATAGCATAAACTTTGTTTTTTTATGAATTTATGCTATAATTTTCACAAGGCAGGTGTAAAAAATGATTAGCAATCAAACTTTAAAACCAAGAAACGGCTACTTAAATAAATTAATCGCTTTTAAAGATACTGAACCGGTAAAAATAATTACCGGCATCCGCCGCTGCGGCAAATCCAGCTTGCTAAAGCTGATGATTAAATATTTACAAGAACATGGCATTGAAGATAAGCAAATATTGGCAATGAATTTTGAATCCATGGCTTTTAAAAATATGACAGCGCAGGAATTTTACAACTATGTCAAAGAACACATCAATACCAGCAATCGTACCTATCTCTTTTTCGATGAGCTTCAGCGCATAGATGGTTGGGAAGATGCCGTCAATTCATTTCGTGTAGATTTTGATTGTGATATTTATATTACAGGCTCCAATGCTTATCTTCTTTCGTCAGAATATGCCACCTATCTTTCCGGCCGCAGCGTAGAAATTAAAATGCTGCCGCTATCCTTTGCAGAGTTTCTTGATTTCCATGGGTTTAAGATTGAAGAAGCTGCCAGTGCCTTTGGCGGCAAACGTAAAATCATTAAAGACCAAAACGGTATTATCTATGAACCAGCAGAAGCCTTTAATGCCTATCTGCTTTTTGGCGGTATGCCAGGCATTGCCGATATAGGCCTTGACCAAGATAAAGCAATGGCACTGTTGGATGGCATTTATTCCACCGTTGTTATAAGGGATATACTGGAAAGGGAAAAACGCAGAGGACAGCGGCGCATTACAGATGCTGCACTGCTGAGAAAAATAATCTTGTTCCTTGCCGATAACATTGGCAGCAGCATTTCCGCCACGTCTATGGCAGGCACTCTTTTTAACGAAGGGCTGTTACCCGACGATGCACGCAAAGGCAAACCCAGCACGCATACCGTACAGGCTTATTTACACACATTAACTGAAAGCTATTTTTTCTATGAGATTAAGCGTTTTGACATTAAAGGCAAAGAATTTTTAAGAACACTTGGCAAATATTATATTGTCGATACAGGGCTCAGGACTTATTTACTTGGTAACCGCGATAGGGACAGAGGGCATATTTTAGAAAATGTTGTTTACTTAGAACTGCTGCGGCGCGGCTATGATTTAGCCGTCGGCAAGGTTGATAATACCGAAGTTGATTTTATAGCAACGAAATATAACGAAAAAATGTATATACAAGTCACAGAAAGCCTGCAAGGTGAAGAAGTACGCAGCCGTGAATTAGCGCCGCTGGAAAAAATACGCGACAATTACGAAAAGATTGTTTTATCAATGGATATAGATAGCGGCACTACTTATAACGGCATAAAAGCACTGAACATAATTAACTGGCTGCTGGAACAAAATTAAAATTATTTAAAAGTTACAACAAAGCCACGGAGTTTAAACTGCTCCGTGGCTTTGTCTTATATTTTCAATCTGTTCAATGTGTCATATATGTTTAATTTATAAAAAGTTAATATTTTTATAGTATAATGTTGTGAAGGAAATATCCTTCTAAAACCGCCATAAATACCCTTAAAAACGTTTTTATGTTAAAATGCAAGTATTTATATGCCTGCCGCTTTTTAAACGCTTTAAACGGCATTCTTAAGAACGATTTTATTATTTAGGCAATAAAAAATAACGGGCATTTCATCATTGCTGAAATTGTGCCCGTCATTTGAGTAATATTCTTTTAATTTTTGGATTGCTGCCTGTTTTTGCTTTTCAAAACCATGCAGCCTGTTGCCGGTACACCAAGGACACCCACCATGGTTTCTACATTCTCCGGAAACAGCACGTGAATCGTAATAAGGTTTGCGGTGTTCTTTACCGTGGGCAATCGCTTTTTCTAATCCCATAAGCTATCCTGCCTTTCTTTATAAGTAAGAAACGCCCAAAGTAAAACTTCGGACGTTTCTTGGGCTGTGACCCTTCCGTTAGGAAGGAGATATACTTATAGTATCATTTAAACAGCAGGTTGTCAAAGTTATTTAAGTTTACATATTTTTCATTGTTTTACTGATAACGCAGTTTTAGTCAACCAAACTGTCATCAAGGAACAAATTATCAAGTTCCTGTGTTGTTTGTATTTGCATAACTTTAGCCCTAACTGCACTCTTGGCAAGGTCAAGCCTTTTCATGCGTTTTTTGCCGGTTATATTATCTTTTCCTTCACGTATCAGCTGCAATCTACCGATTGGTGCGCTCGGCTGGCTTTGGGCATAACTGGCAAGAGCCTTTGCTTTAGAAAGATTATCAATTAAATCCGGCCGGTGCGGTTCTAAAATATCAATTATATAACCAATTTCCGCATCATTTCTTATGATTATAAAGTCTGGATAAAATCCTTTAGCCGTTCCGTTTTCATGCCGTTTCAAACAAAGCCCCCAGCTATGGGAAGGATTACGAATCCAACAGACAAAATCGTCGCGCGCTATTTCTTCATCAATCACTACTTTTTCCCAGGTGTCTAATTTTATCTTAGCATAGCCTGTTTCTTCATTTACAAAAAAGTGATTATAATATTTCTCACCGTCCCGGTCGACTAACGGGCGTATTTGTTCCGGCAAGCGGAAGCTGTGCGCACTAACTTCGTTGCCGTTAGAGATAATCGCGTCATATTGCTTACGGTACTTATCAGCAATCAGACGCGCAAATTTAAGCCTGTAAGCGTCACTAAGTTCGTTAAATTTATCCTTTGCATAAAGGTGCAGCTTATCGACACAATCATTATTCATTGCAAACAATATGACATCAACCATATATTCTGCTGGATTATTAATATTGTAATGAAAATTACCATACGCCGTACCTAAACCAAAATTACCCAGCCTCATTTTTTCAGCAAGACTGAATTTACGGTCGATGTCCTCGTCAGAGGACGTATAATAGACATACTCCTTATCCGCATTGACGGCTTTACCGAAAGCGTCAAAAACCTTCCACGATAAATTCAGTTTTTTAACTTCGGCGGCAAGCGCAGCATATTCACTGCGCGCTTTCAGCTTGGCGATATAGTCTTCTATCATTCTAACGCCGTCTAATTGAATACTACGCAGTGCATTGGGGTCAAGCCCCGTATTTTTGATTAGAGCGGCAAGTTTAATTAAAGACGGCAGATATTCTGTTGTTTTAAATGGTTTGACATTGTAGGTTAAAAGAGCAGTATTGTTGATAAACTTTGCAATAGCCTCTCTGTCGATAGAGTCATAAAATACAAGCTGACCTTGTTCCGGCTTTTGTGTATTTATAACGACCTGCGTATCATCCGTAGAATTCCCGGCTGTTTGAACAGGCGTATTTTGTTGTTCCGTTGTTCTTACAGACGGGTTATCAATATTGGTATCAGCTTTAAAAGGCTGATTATAAGATGCCGCTGCATTTTGTGCAGCTTCACCCGCTGCGGATGCACTTGTTTCGGCTTGAGTGTTGTTAAACACAGGGTCAGCCGGAATACCATACGACTTATCAAATCCTGCCAGCACAGTTTGATTAGGGTCGTTTTTTTCATGGTGCTTTTTCGGACGGTAGCCCCATGTTTCCCGCAAATCATTGCCGTAGGCTTCGCCTTCAACATCAGCCGGAATATCGCTACCTTCTTCATCCTGCAAGGCTTTCATAACCGCCTCAACATTGTCCTTGTTAAAATGCGGCAAAAACAGGCGCACTTCGTTCAGCGTTTCATCAACATCAATATGCCGCTGCAATGGCGTACGAATCATGCGCCCAAGCAGTTGAGCAATATAAGTAGCGTCCTGCGCATGGCGGAAAGACATCATGGTTTCCGCTCTTGGGCAATCCCAGCCTGTCGAAAGGTTCTCTTTAAAAAACACTACGCGGATTTTTTTATTTTCGGCAATATCCGATGCATCAACATGGTGGATTTTTAAGCCGCCTGCTTCAATCGTGCCAGTCTGCCCGAAAGTGTGGACAACTTCATATTCCGAAAAGCGTGCGCCGGTTCTTGCTTCGATGCGTGAAAGGCATTCGCCTATTTCCGTTGCCGAGGCACTATCGTTATTACGGTTTTCCACCTGAATAACAAAAACCGGGCGCACTTGCTGGCTTTTTTGTGTGGTGCAGTAATAGTTCCAATGCTCGCATTTATCCTTCCATTCATCTGCTGCCGCTTGAAGGATAACCATATCGTCAATGGAATCTTGTTCCGGGTAAGTAATGATGATTCTGTCCTTTAAAAGCCCCGACGCGCGCACTTCATCCGGGCGTACGTCCACATCGTGCCGGACAGAAGAAATATTGCCTACAAGCCTGCGGAAGCGTTCATCAGTCGCACTCATTCCTATAACTACCGGCATTGGGCTAAGCCCGTCAGCCTCGCTGCCTTTTAAAAATTTCTGCATAATTGTAGTAGCTTTTGCGGCATCCCTGTCGTGCATTCCACGGTGCGCTTCATCAATAATTACATAAAGATGCTCGCCTTTCTGCTCCGCCGTATTCTGCAAAGTTTGCCAAATGGTATAGGTACGGTTATCGCCGCCGCTGACAAGACGGCTAGATTTGCCAAGCTTTTGGGTATTTAAAAAATAAATCGTTCCGTCGTCCAAAAGCTCCTGGTCAAAGGATTCATCTTCAATAGTAATGCACTGATTTGGACGGATTTTATCTGCTTTTTGAATAATTTTTGTCTTAGATTGTTCATTCAGCTGCGGCGAATCAGAGAGCCATACAAATATAGCTTCCGGCTGTTCTACCGTTGTATCGGTGCCGTTCAAAATATCCTCTATAACGGTTGTCATAACAATGGTTTTGCCGGAACCTGTCGGTGCGCGGAAGGCTACTACCTGCGGTCGCCCATCAACCTTGTGATAAGCTACAGCACTGCTTATTTCGGCAAGCAGCTTCGTAACAGCCGTTTGCTGAAAAGACATCAGTTCATCCCTCATCACAATTACCTCCTGCTGTTTATTCTAAAGTTATCCAAATAATCCCTGTATAACTGATAAGTTTGTTTTAGGTTCAAACCTTTAGCCATGCTGCGGTAGTCTGCATCGGAATCTGTCACCAAATAAACGGTTTCAATCTCCGGCACATTTTGTACTTCTTCTGCAAATTGCTTGTAACAACTGCTGTCGTTAAGGATAGCCATGTGGTTTTTTGGCAAAACCATATACATAGGCACTTTTTGCCCTGCAAGTGACGGGCAAGGCCCATGGCACCCCGCTTTCATCCACAAAGTAGGCAGCATCTCACGGAACTGCCTGCCAATACGGACGGATGCTTTATCCAAAAAGCCAAGCTTAAAGTAGGCGACATTGGCTTTAAAGCCGTCTGACATAGGAATATCACTGCCGAGATAATTGCCCTTTAAAGGATTTCCGTTTACATCGTGCCCTTCAATAGAGCAAACAGTGCGCGGCCACGTTACGTAACGGGCAATGCCCAACTTTTCCCAATCTTCGTCACCGGGTTGATAGTCTTGCTTTTTTAGGGACTTCGCTTCTGCATCGGAAACCTCATTGTTCGTAACCATAATGCAGCGCCGCTGCCCGCCGTCCTCTGCGTTCAGCAGATTTACGGCGTGGAGCGTGGTGCCGCTGCCAGCGAAGAAATCAACTATGAGGGCGTTGGGTTTGTTAGCAACGAAGAAGCGAATAGTATCTCTAACAGCATAAAGTGATTTTGGAAACGCAAATTTACCACTTCCAATAATTGCATTTAGTAAACTTGTTCCATATTCACTTGCTGAATGTTCTTTCTTGTGCCATATAGTCAATGGTCGAACATCTCGAAGTGAATCATCTTTTAATTCTATGATATAAGCCCCATCTTCATCAGTCCCGACTATATTATACATTCCATTACGGAAATTTTCCTCCATTCCGGACGACAAATAATAACCTGTGCGCTGCTTACCATCCCACTTTCCAAAACTCAAAAAATGTGCTTCATACTTTTTCATTAAAGTTTCCGGCTGTAAATTCCATGTTAACTCTGTACCATTAGAGCCGATAGGCCACATCGCTACAGTGCCATCTGGCGGTTCATAACTTTCTTTCTTTTCATCTAATGGTAGAACAGGTCCATGACCTAAAAACTTCCCGGTATTTTTGTCGAAAATCAACGGATAAAATAAATTTGGGCGATCTGTTCTCTTTCCGTGATTGCTGGCTCCTCTGAGCAAAGCGCGTAAACGTACTTTTAAATCTTTTGTTTTCTCGTCATTATTTTTATTATCAGAGGCAATTCGTAACATATCAGTACCATTTGATACTAACGCAGCATTACCAATATAGATATAGAAAATGTACTCCTCGCATCTTGAAAATTGATTGTCACGCCTATTTCCTTTCGGATTTATAACTGAGGAAATCATTTGAATATCAGATTCCGGAAACAATTCCTCCAACAAACACCCCAAATGCAAATATTCCTTTTCATCAATGGTCACAATCAGTACGGAATCTTTAGGATTTAACAGCTTCTTCGCCAATTTCAGGCGCTTTTCCATCATGGACAGCCATTTGCTGTGGCGGTAGGCATCACTGGCATCTACATAATCATTATTGTATTTCCAGTCCCTTGCTCCCGTGTTATAGGGCGGGTCGATATAAATGCAGTCTACTTTTCCTGCATACAGGTATTCCAAAAGCTGCAAGGCGTGGTAGTTATCGGCTTCAATCAGAGTATGCCACAAATCGCTGTCAGGCGCATTGCAAACGCTATCAATCGGCTTTAAGTATGGGTAAATGGGTTCGCCAAATTCGGCAACGGCAACAAGCTCATCTATGGCAAATTCTGCTTCTGCATGGTCGCTTTGATGTTCACATACAGCTTTACCACCATCAATAGCGCGCACAATATAAATATCCGACACTTGCCCGTTCTTTAACGCTACTTTGGAATCTATTTTAATTACAACATCATAAAGCGGAGTACATTCCGGCAAATGTTCTTCAAAAACCAAGCCGAATTTTTTCTGCTTAGTAAGCTTGCCAACTTCCGCCATAATCCGCTGGCGCAGGGTAGGGTCGTCTATCTTATTAATTAAATCTTGCAGTAATGCCACAGCCGTTCTCTCCATTCTTTGCTTATCATATAAAAAGTACACTTTTTTTCGCTAAAAAAAGTGAAAAATTTGTTAAGTAATTTAATTATAACATATTATTGGGCAGAAAATTTAGATGCCGGTAAGCTAATTTTAAAAGGCAATTACTCTTGACAATTTGGCAAGAAAAAGTTAAGCTATAAATAAGCAATAAATTTTATTTGAAAGGAGTATTGCTATGGGAAAGGATATGGGTGTAAGAATAGCTGAAACTTTACAAAAACAAAAAATGACACAAAAGGAGCTTGCTGCCCGCATTGGTGTAACAGAAGGTGTTATTTCTAGATATATTTCAGGTGATAGAGAACCAAAGCCGGAAATGTTAGCTAATATTGCTACTGCGCTTCATACCACATCTGATTTTTTGTTGGGTATTGAAAATGAAGAATACAACCATTCGCGTGTTCGCAGAATAATTGCACGTAATTCTTCACATATGACAGAACAAGAAAAACGTGAACTAATTAACGCTTTATTTGGGGAGGAATAATTTTGGCTATTTATTTAACCAACGAACGCTACGAGGAAATTAAACAAAAAGTTGTTAACCTTTTCGTTCAACACCGAGTTTCCTGTGTACCAGTAAATGGTTTTGAATTAGCTTTAAAAATGGGCATTAGAGTTATCCCGTATTCCGCTATTGCCCAAAATAAACGACATCTTCTCATCAAAAAAAGTGAAGATGGTTTTTGTGTTGAAAAAACTACTGGCGAATGGCTCATTTATTACAATGATGAAAAAGACTATGGACGCATTAACAATACTATTTTTCATGAAATAGGCCATATTGTTTTAGACCATACCGAAGATAGTGAACTTGCTGAAAAAGAAGTAAAATTTTTTGCTAAATATGCTTTGGTACCGCCGGTTCTCGTCCATAAACTAAATATTAATAATCCAGCAGATATTGCAAATATTTTTGAAGTCAGCTTTGAAGCTGCTTGTTATGCTTATTCTTATTATAAAAAATGGCTAAAATACGGTAATTTTTATTATACCGATTATGAATTAACTTTATTAAATCTGTTTCAAGATATTGCTTGATAAGGAGGTGGTTAAATTGAGAGTAAAAATAAAACACATCTGTAAGTTGTTGGCGCAACATACAGATGTGTTCCAATGCTGTGGAATATGCAAAACATACCCCTTTCGACAAGGTTATTTTAGCATATCCGACAGCAAAAGTCTATTTAAAAATAACGGCTTATGCCGCGAAAGAGAGCTGAAATGACATGATAAGTAAAGAAATGCGAGCAAATCCGCTATTTATGCGCAACTCTTTTAAAGGGAGTGGAAAATGGAATATTCCGCTTATTAAAAAGCAACCAATTAACACATCAAATGTTTCTCTCATAGCCTGTTCTGACACACGGAGCAGAGACAACAAAATTAACTGCCGTAATGGCGTACATTTCTTTGTTGATGATTACCGCTTTGAAGGTATTTATAATAATCCAGAGCGTACATTATCGAAATTTTCTCAATACGCCTTTCTCCTTACGCCTGATTTTTCAACATACGCCGATATGGATTTATGGAGGCAAATTGAAAATGTGGCTAAAAACCGTTGGGTAGGTGCATATTGGCAAAATAGAGGGTTGATAGTTATTCCAACAATTTCTTGGAGTACGCCTCGAAGCTATGAGTTCTGTTTTGACGGCGTAGAACAAAATTCAATAGTTGCAATTAGTACGCTTGGTTGCAGAAATTCAAAACTACAATTTTTGCGTGGCTACGAAGCCATGTTGCAAAAACTGTCTCCTGAAACTATTATCTGTTTTGGTACGCCATTCATCGAAATGTGCGGCAACATAATAAGTGTAGATTATCGCAAATCACGAAAGGTGGTGCGCTGATATGGGAGGCAGGGGAACTTTTGCGGCAGGTAATTTTGTTCCATATATTTACCAAACAGTTGATATAATTGAAGGAGTAAAAGTTTTGAAAGGGTTAAACGGTAAACATGGTTTGCCAGAAGAAGCCCATTCAAGTACTTCATATATCAGGTTGCACAATAACGGCAAAGTTAAACAGTTGCGTTTATACAATAAGGATTTAACAGCTAAAACTGATATAGAATACTCTATTCATCAGGGAAAATTATCTCTCCATGCTCATGATTATAAAAATGGGTTAAGGCAACCAGCGCGCCCATTAACAGAAAAAGAGAAAAAGGAAGTTCTTAAATTTTGGGGAGGGTTAAAATGACAAAAATTGAATTTAACGATTTATTCGATTCCCTTTGTTATGGACATGACGCAGATATTAGTATTGATGGGCAACGATATTTTTTAGAATGGAACTATAACGGGATAACTATATATCTAATGCAGAATGATAGCGGGCAAAAAATTTCTGAAATCTATGGCGATAACAAAAATGAAATAGTTACTAAACTTTTTGATTATGAATTTATTGCCGGTAAATCCATCAACACTTTTTACCAAGAATTTCTTGTTCTTGATATAGAGTAAAATATATAAAGCATCTGTAAATTGCTAAATAAAGGCATTTACAGAGGCTTTATTATTTAACAGTTACTATTATAAAATGTAGCAAAACCTGCTCTCAATAGAAGAACCAGTGATAGCATATTAATAACAGAACTAAAGTTACCGGCGTTATTAATATTATAAATTTCAAAGCCATAATGGCTTCTTGTACTTCGTTTCTTGCAGTTTTTAGTTCATTGCATACGCTTAATGTAGATTTTTCAATCGTTTGTACAGCTTTTATTATTTCTTTAACTTCGGTTACAGTTAAAGTCTGTGTTTGCACCGGCACGGCACTAATTGATTTTTGTAAATCGGTAAAGCCATTATTTATTTTTAAATTTAATTTTTGAGTATTTTCTGTATAAATTTTATTTTGCTCGTTTAGTTGCATTTTTAATGCCTGAATAGAATTTTGTATAAACACCAATGAAGCATAAATTTCATTTCCGTTTACGTTTTTTTCTTCTTCTATTACTTCTTTTTTATTATTAACAGCTTCGGCCCATCCTTGTAAGTCCATTTTATTCACTCCATTTCAGAATATAGTTAATCTCTTTCATAATCTTGCTGCAAATCTACTTTAAAGCCAGCTTTGGGTTGTTGCTCATCATTAGTATTTACATGCGGTAGTTTTATTGTTAAATGATTAAAGTGCTGGTTATTATCAAGATGTTTGTGAGCTGCTTTAACACTAATAACCTGATATTGTTCCCAATTTTGTTCATTACAAGCTTTTAATATCTGCGCCGTACTTAACTTATTATTATTGATTTTTTTAGCAAGGGTATTTGCTCTTATTCTTTGCTGAGTAATTACATTTTTAAAAACGATATTTTTACCGCGCAAATGCACTTCCCAGCCTAATCCTTGCATAGTATTCTTAAAATCATCAAAGCTTTTAGGTTTATCTTGCAATGCTTTAAAAGCAGAAATGCCGCAATTGGTTAATAAGTTATTTTTATTTCTAATAAAACTTTGATATTCACGTTGACCGTAAAACTGTGGCCTGCCGCGTGCTCTAACAGCTTCATAGCTGCGGTCTATAACCTTAAAACCATATTCTTTAGCTATTTCATCATTAATGTTTTTAAAATAATCATAGTCTTCTTTACTGGTTTGTATTTTCTTACCGTCCATACAGCTTACGCTGTTTACAATGTAATGCACATGCAGTTTACCACCATTGCCATTTTGATGAACCGCCAAAAATACTTGAAATCTATCTCCAAAACATTCTTTAGCATGTTTTTCGGCATAAACTATGGCTTCTTTTGGTTTTAGTTTTTCTTCGTTACTAAAAGATAAAACATAATGCTGATATTGCCGCCCTGTTTCTTTACCAAATTCTTTTTTCGTATAAAGCATTTGTGCTTTGGCAATATCTGGATTATCCGCAACATTTAAGCCCTTAATAGTATCAACATCTTTAGTTTTATCAAACTCTTTAGAAACATACTTTATTATATTTTTTAAAGATGCTCCTGGTTTTATTGATTTAAAAATCGGCATTTTGTGATACCTCTTTTAAAAGTTGCTGCAAAATTTCCTTTTGAGGGGCAGTTTCAAATGTATTACAATGTGCCGCTATCTGATTGATATTATTAGCCAAATTTTGTAGCAAAAATAATTTCTTACGCTGCATATTTTCAATTTTTTGTAGTTGGTCAACGTACTTAAAATTCAGAAGAATATCAGTACAAAAATCGTTAATGGTTTTATTGGCAGCTTTAGCCTTATTTACTATCAAAATTTTCTGTTCCGGCTTTAGCCGCAGCACCAATCGTGCGGTTTTGCCAAGCTTGTATTTTGGCATCATTAATCACCTGCTTTATAACTACTATTGTTTGCCAGCGTCCTATTTTGGTTCCTTTTTGTCGCCAAAATCGCTGGCAAAGGGGAAACCCCTTGAACCCCAAATTTAATACTTACTTTTCATTATCAACTCCGCTCATTATTTGTGCCCAAGTAGAAGGAGCTGTTTCTTCCATAGATTCCAACACATGCGCATAAATGTTAAGCGTTACGGTTACACTGCTATGCCCCAAACGTTCCGATACAACTTTGATATTAACTCCATGTTTCAGTAATAGTGTAGCGTGTGTATGGCGCATACAATGCGGCGTAAATCCTTCTTTAACTTCGGCAGCCAAAAGCATTTTTCGAAAATATCTATCACGAAAATTGCTTAAATCAAAAGGTTTACCCCACGTATTAGTAAAGCAAAGGTTAAATTCGTTATTGAATTTATCGCCAAGCATCGCTTCGTAGGCCAGCTGATAATTTTTATAAAGTTTCAGCTCGCTTAGAGTATTATCATCAATAGCAATTTTACGTTTAGATTTTTCCGTTTTTGGCTCATCCCATATATCATCATCTGCCGTTTTTACGATTTGATTTTTGACTTCCACATACTTTTTGCGGAAATTAACGCAAGACCATGAAAGGCCGCGCAGTTCACCAATGCGCATACCGCTGGCCAATGCTAAATTGCACAAATTGTAAAAGCACTGTATGTAATATTCCGTGCCTTCGTCTCGACGAATATAACGAGGGCTTTTTGCACCGGCGTAAATATAATTGCCTTGTTTGACCACCTCTAAGAAATGCTGCACTTCGTAGTCATCCATTACTACCATTTCAGTTTTGCTTTTGCGCTGCGGCTTTGTGCCAACAACTGGGTTTGTTTTTAAAAGCCCATTTTGAATTGCAGAATCAAAGCAACTTTTTAAGTACCTTCGGCAGCAATTTACACTTTCAGCGGCAAGGCCTTGCTGCTTTTTACCGCCCATTAAGCGCAACTCATTGAAAAAATTTTGTAGTTCTAAAGGGGTTAAAGTTCTTAATTTCCTATCACCGAATTTAGTAATTACATATCGTAAACGGTCGGTATAGTTATCCAGCGTTTTCTTTTTTACGCTTGGCTTTACAATTACATCAAGCCACGTCTCAATCCAAGTTTTAAGATTAGTATTATCATCAGCAAAATAGCCTTCATCGACCATCAGTTTAAAGTGCTCAACTTTTTTGCGAAGGTCAATTTGCCGTTTTGCCGTTAAAGTTTTAGGCTTTTTAACACCATTAAGTAGATAAGTACCTTTCCATGTCCAACGATGCATAGTATTGTCGTAAAACATGGAACCCTCGCCCCATGCCCGACGCGCCATTATACTTTACTTATGGCGGCATCTTTTTGCTGCCAAGCATCGGCTTCAGCTAGTTTCGCGGCAATCCAACTGCACGGTATAAAAGGTCGCTGACCAATATACATTGCCGGGATTTCTCCACGCTTAATCAGTCTGTAAACGTTGCCTTTGCTGATGTTGCCAATTATGTCTACAACTTCTGCAACCGAATAGAATTTTTTAGTCATTTTGACTACCTCCGTATTTTTCAATTATTTTTTGCCGTATTTTGCTGTTCGCAGGCAAATTTATCAAAATATCGGTTATAAGTGATTTATTCACACTTTCAACAGTATTGTCTTGACAGTCTATACTACTACTTACTACGTTAGTACTATTATCTTTACTATTCTTATCTATACTAATCTGTGGTTCCATTTTGGTTCCGCATAACAGTATATAACGCTTACTACTATTTAGTTCTATTAGTGCTTTTTCGTCGAAATTTGACGGATTATATCTGTCGCCCTTAAGAGTATTATGGCGTAGCCAGTCAGTTATTACTATGACGCCTGAAGCGAATTCGATTAAAAAGCCCTTTGCAATTAGTATCCGCAAATCATCAGGAGTTGCGTTAAGCCACGCAAGTAATCTCGGTATATTACCGATAAAGCCATCGTCATCGGCGCGCATTCCCAGCTCGAAGTACAGGCATCTACTAGTCGCCGGCATGTCTAAAAACTGCTGTTGGTCTACCACATCTAAAGTAAACATACGCTTTCGCGCCACCATTTTTTACTCCTTCCTTTTTAACGCTTAATTGTGATATAATTACAATATATTACAAAGCGCAAATTATTGTATTATTATTGCAATAGTAATATTGCAATAATAATTATATTATGTATCTTTTGCTTTGTCAATGACTTTAGTAATATTTTTATGCGAGGTATATTTTGTGTTCAGTTCTGAAATATTTGCAAAACGATTAAAAAGCGTTCGAACGCAATATCAGTTAACTCATTCTGTATTAGCAAGATATTGCTCAGTATTTAATGTGATAAATTTAAGTCAATCCACTTTGAGTTTATGGGAAAACAACAAACGAACGCCTACAATTGATAACTTGCAATTTGTTGCTGATATTTTTGCAGTTAATTTAGATTGGTTGACTGGACGTTCAGATGAAAAATACTCTGAATCTGTTATAAAAAATTTGGAACCAGCTTCATTTCCATTAACAGTAACTGTTTGTAATACAACAGTAGAAGTACCAATTGTTATACCAGATGATTATAAAAATTATGAAAGTCGTCAACAGTCATATACCTTAGCTGCTCGAGCAGATATTATTTTTTTACTTTATATCATTAAGTACGAATGGGAAAGGTACGTTGGAGACCGTATTTATGAATTTGCAGACAAAGATGAATCTGAAATTAAATTAAAAGCTTATCAGATATTTCATTATCTTTTGATTAGTGTCGCAAATAAAGAATTTTTAGAGACTTGTATTAAATCACTTAATTTGGTTTTTAAAAATAAATTGCCAATATTCACTAAATAAAAAATCCGTCAGAGTCCGAAAAATGCTCTGACGGATTTTTTATAAATTGGTCACTTTTTTGGTCACTTTATAGTTTTACAATAAAAAAACGCCCTTCCACAAACGTGGAAAGGCGCATATTTACTGGTGATCCCGGGCAGATTCGAACTGCCGACCTACCGCTTAGGAGGCGGTTGCTCTATCCTGCTGAGCTACGGAACCGAATATTAACTTATTAAGTGTATCACAGTTTTAAGCAGCGGGCAATTATAAATTATCCATTGCTCCGGGAGGCATGCTCCACTCTACCCTTACATCGGTATTGAACCATAATCTGCCAAGGCAGTTTTTAAAGTTTTCCAAACTGTCCAGCGGCATTAAAGTTTTTGTAACAAACTGACGGATAGTTTCGCCTTCAGGCAAATCAAGCGTTAAGGGTTTGCTTAAAAATTCTTCTACCCTTGCTTTGGCTTCCGGAACATCCAGCACAACATTGGCTGTTTTGGTTTCCGGGTCATATTCTACATAACCATAATGAGCATGGTGGTTTAACGTAACAGTAAATTTTTCCATAATATACCTCCGTTCTGTATATTATAGCAATTTATCGCTTATTCTACAATAGGGCACTTCAATTAAAGGCTGTTTACAGACGAATTTTGCAGTATACTGCCTTTAACAGATATTTTTACGGCATTTCACAAAAATTTTAATGTTAGCAATCTCTAACAATTAATAATTATTATTGACAACTTGCCGGTACTGTGTTAAAATCATTACAGTAAGCGGTTAGAACGAACCGCCATGATAATTTTAAAATTTGTACTTTATGGAGGAATGAATAATGAAAAAATGGGTTTGCCAAGTTTGTGGCTATGTTTATGAAGGTGAAGCTGCTCCGGAATACTGCCCGCAGTGCAAAGCTCCGGCTTCCAAATTTGTAGAAATGAAAGGCGAAATGACCTGGGCTGCTGAACATTTTGTTGGCGTAGCTAAAGACGTTCCCGAAGATATTAAAGAAGACCTGCGCGCTAACTTCAACGGCGAATGCAGCGAAGTAGGCATGTACCTTGCTATGAGCCGTGTTGCTTTCCGTGAAGGCTATCCGGAAATCGGCCTGTACTGGGAAAAAGCTGCTTTTGAAGAAGCAGAACATGCTGCTAAATTTGCTGAACTGCTCGGCGAAGTTGTTACCGACAGCACCAAAAAGAACCTTGAAATGCGCGTAGAAGCTGAAAACGGCGCAACCGCAGGCAAAACCGACCTTGCAAAACGCGCTAAAGAACTCGGTCTTGACGCTATCCATGACACCGTTCATGAAATGGCTCGTGACGAAGCCCGCCATGGCAGAGCATTTGCTGGACTGCTCGCTCGTTACTTCAACAAATAATTAAATAGTTGTTTAAGCAATAAGCAAAAGAAACTCCTGTTATCCACGGATAGCAGGAGTTTTTATTTTGCCGTTTTAATACGGATAATAGTTGATGACCATAAATTTTACTTTAATCTTGGCATCGTTAATATAAGTATGATTAACGGAAGAATTAAATACCAGAGAATCACCGGCATGGAGTTCATAGACGGCGGTATCTGTTTTAAGAGTGAGTGAACCTTCGATAACATAAATATATTCCTGCGCCCTTGGCGAATGAGCAATTGAAGCATTGGCGCTTTCTGCGTCAAGTTCACAGTAAAACAGTTCAAAATTGCGTTCCGGCGCAGTAGAAAAATAACAGTGAACGCGGTATACGCCTGTTTCGTCACTTTGCTCTGCCGTATCACTTCTGCGCACAACGGTGCCGTCCGGCTCTTTAACTTCCATCAGGCGTGTGTACGGCACGTTCAGCCCGTTGGCAATTTTCCAGATAGTGTTAATGGTAGGGTTGCTGCCCCCTTTTTCAATATCCGACAAAATCGCTTTGCTGATGCCGGAAAGTTTTGCCAGCTGCCCCAGCGTCAGGCTGCGCTCCGTACGCAGTTTATTTAAGTTAAACGCGATAATTTTCCCTAAGTCCATAAATTCACCTTTAACGTTTAATCTTTATCCTTATCGGCTTTAGCAGCGTCATTGGTATTGGCTAACCGGCGCCCATTCGCGCAAAAGCTGGGCACAGCCGTTGGCGTAGCTCCCTGCATCGCCAAAGCCTGCGGCATAGGCATCCTGGTTATATACGGTTAAAAGCTGAACGTCTTCATAGTACAGCGTTGCGCTGCTGCCGTTGTCGTACACAATAAAACGGTACGGGTCAACAGGCCCGCGCTGACGCGCTACATACAGCGAACCTGCCAGCATATAGGCGCGGTATTCAGGCTTATCATTGCCCACAGTCTGGGTAATGTTAAAAGTCCAGTCACCTTCGTGTACGGTTGCCGTACCGTCTTCATGCACCGTAATATCGGGATGAGGGTCTAACTTTTTAATCTGCTTCATTACGCGTTTCAGGCGTTCTTCCGGTTCCGGATGGCTGCTGAACAGGCCATAGCCCGGATTTCCTTTTTCCTTGGCCAAATCTTCCAGTTTATTAATGGTAAGCACCATGCTGTACGGATTGTAGCCTGCCTTAACGCACAGGTTAAACCCTTCCTTATCGGCGCCGCGTTCATCGGTGCGGCTGTAACCTGCTGCCAGTGCCTGCGAGGCAAGCCCTGTAAGCCCCAAATCGCCCTTGGTGGCAACAGCCAGCAAAAGGGTTGTTAAAAGCTGTTTTTCAATCTGGTGTACGGTATGTTTTTCAACAATATGGCTTACTTCGTGCCCTAAAACACCTGCCAGTTCAGAATCGCTCGGCATGTAATCAATAAGCCCTTTAAACACATACACAAACCCGCCGGGGCAGGCCAGTGCGTTAACTTCGTCGCAGTTAAGCACCTTAAAGGTATATTCCAAATCCTGACGGTCGCTTACAGCCACAAGGCTTTGCCCAATGCGGTTCACACGCTCCTGCAGTTCGTAATCCTGCACAACGCCGTACTGTGCTTCCAGCGCCATGGCGGTTTCGCGCCCCATCTCAATTTCCTGCTGCTTGCTTATAATGCCGGCTTCTGCCGGGAAAGCAGTGCCAAACAGTAAATAAAAGGCAAACAGCAAACCGGCAAATAACTTAAAAATGTTTTTTAATGCCATTTATATCTCCCCTTTTTCGTGCATGGCAGCAATTTCTTCTTTGGTATAGCCCGCGCTTTCCAGCACCTCCTGCGTATGCTCGCCCAAATAAGGCGCGCGTTTGCGGATAGTGCCCGGTGTATCAGACAGCTTCGCCGCAGATTTTACATAAGTATAATTTCCGAAATCTTCTTTTTTTGTTACAAGCATTTGCGACTGTTCCGTCGTCAAGCTGCTGTCCAAAGCCTCCTGCAAGGTGCGGATTGGCGTTACGCAAAACTCGTCTTTGCCGATAAGTTCCAGCCACTCAGCCTGAGTTTTTCCTGCAAAAGCAGCTGCCAGTTTCTCTTTTATTTCTGCCGAATGGGCAAAATCAAACTGACGGCTTTCAAGTTCCGGCAGGTCAATCAACCTGCACATTTTCTGCCAGAATTTCGGCTCAATAGTGCCGATGCTTAAATAACGGCCGTCCTTTGTTTGGTATACGCTGTAATAATGCGATGCCGTACGCCCGAAAGAAGGCATGCCCGTTTCGCGGCAGCCGATGACGCTGCTGATTGCAGTAATTTCCGCATTGATTGCCGAGCTGTACAAATCAACGTTTACAAGCTGCCCTTTGCCTGTGCGTTCACGGGCATACAGTGCCATCAAAATACCGCTGATGGCGTTTAAACTGCCGCCAAGTGCCGCCACCTGCACCGAAGGCACGCTTATATCCGTTCCGTCTTCCGGCGCAGCCACTCCGGCAAGCCCTATAACATTAAGGTCATGCGAGGGCATGTGTTTGTATTTTCCTTCCGGCCCGAAACCGGTAATGGAACAATAAATAAGCCGCGGGTTAATTTTGCTTACGCTTTCGTAATCAAGCCCCAGCATTTTTAAATACCCGGGGCGGAAGCCTTCCAGAAATACGTCCGCCTCTTTTAAAAGGCGCAGCAAAACTTCACGCCCGGCAGGCGTTTTTAAATTTACGGTAATGCCTCGCTTGTTGCGGTTCAGCATTAAATGCCAGTAACTCATGCCGGGTTCTTTAGCCGGCGTAAAACCGCGCGTAACATCGCCCTTTACATCTTCAACCTTAATTACGTCCGCGCCGAAATCGCCCAGAACCATGCCGCAATACTGCCCCGGCAGCCATTTGCTGAAATCAATTATTTTTATTCCTTCCAAAGCCTGCATAATTACTACCCCTTTGTACAACAAACAATTAATATGCTATATACTTCTACGCCATACGGTGTTTTCCTTTTTATCTTGCGGCAGATATTACAAACATGTATAATATTATTGTATGAATTATTATAAAAAATATTTTTGTCATTTTCATGATCCGGAGTGATTTTTGTGAATATCCATAAATTAACGCTGGCGGCACTGCTTGTTGCCATAGGCACTTTAAGCGCGCATCTGGTTTATATACCGGCAGGCGCTTCCAAATGCTTTCCGGTTCAGCATGCTATAAATGTACTCTGCGCAGTTATTTTAGGGCCTAAAGAAGCTGTTTCCGTTGCTTTTGTTATCTCCTGCCTGCGCAATATGGCAGGCACAGGCTCGCTTCTGGCATTTCCCGGCAGTATGATTGGCGCCTTCTTAGCCGGGCTTGCCTACCGCCGCTGGCATAATACCGGCGCGGCCATGCTTGGCGAAATTTTCGGCACCGGCATTTTAGGCGGGCTGGCAGCATGGGTTATTGCCTGGGCAATATTAAACAGCAAGGCGGCAGCCTGGTTCTTCGTGCCGCCGTTTTTAATCAGCACCATGGGCGGCAGCATAATTGCGGGGCTGCTCATTAAAAGCGGTATTCTTACTCATCTTATGCCGGCTTCATTTTCCGGCAGGGCAGGTAAATAATGGATTTTAATCTTGATAATTTTCTTTCGCAAATTTTATATGTTTTAAGCGGCTTTTTATTCGGCATTTTCGCATCGCGCTACAGCGTGCTGTCCTGGCGCACTATCCGCGCACGCGGTATTTTTGCGTCGCTTTTGCAGGTATGTATTCTGCTCATCGCATTTATTGCTTTTCCGCTGCTTTTTTCTACCCGTACGGTAATGGGCAGCTTTGTATATTACGCTGTTTTGCTTTTCTTTTTCAGCAAGGGTTACAACAAGAGGTGAAATTATGAACGAAAATACTGAAGGTAAACTGCATAATTTAAAACTGGATGTGCCCATTGCAGAAAAATTTGTACAACCCATGGCCGATACTTTTAAAGTTCTGGGCGACCCTACGCGTATCCGTATTCTGGCTTTGCTTGCCGAAAACGAATCCTGCGTAACGAATATTGCCGGAACACTGGAAATGACGCAGTCTGCAATCTCGCACCAGCTGCGCCTTCTGCGCCACGCAGGGCTGGTTAAGTTTACCAAAACCGGCAAGGAGGTTATTTACAGCCTTGACGACAACCACGTTTTAACCCTGTTTGCCCAGGCGCTGGACCATATCAAGCACAGGGTATAATGCCATAAACACAAAGAGCGTATGCTTTAAGCACACGCTCTTTTTATTTTACCTGTATTTTTTCACCGTCCGGCGCTGTCAGCCAGATATCATTAATATGCACGCGCCCCTTAACGATTTCAAAAGCGTCGCTTGTAACTTCGCCAAGCGGCGTTTTTATTTTTACATCCGTAAATTTCAGCACGCCATGCCTGTCATTAAATTTGCCGGAAATCTGTTCAAACGGTATCAGGCTGTATGTGCCCGCGCCGCTTGTAAAACTGCCGTAAGTAAGCACGTTTTTGGGGTTGCCGTCGCTGCGCATTTTTAAATCAAGCTCCACACGGCAGTTAATTTTGCTGGTTTTGGCCGCAATGGACGCCATTAAATCATGCCCAAGCGCATCAATGCTGTAACCGCGCGTATCTACGTCATAAGCTCCGGTTGCTTCCACCGTACCGCCGTAAATGCCGCCTGTTACATTGCTGAAATCAATTTTGCCGTCTTTATAAAAGAAATCGCCGTTAACTTTGTAAAAATGAAGCGCCGGTATGTTAAGACGCAAAAATTCAATCCTGCCGTCAATGGAAGGCCCGGAAAGCGGCCCCGTTGCATGCCCGTAAACGCTGGCAGTATCTTTAACCTTGCCAAGGCCCAGCGATTCCGGTACAACATTTTTCATGGAAATATACAAATCGCACTGCGGCTGCCCGCCGTTAAGCAAAAGTTTGCCGCTTATGCCCAGTTCGTCGCCAATCATCATGCCGCCAAAACCGGCTGCGGTAATTTTAAGCGCCAACTCCTGCGGATTAACCGTGTGCACAGCAGCGTTAACGCCGCTTAAAACAAAATAACGGTGCCTGTAACTGGCGGTAATAGTGCAGTCATTAATTTTTATGCTGCTTTGCGGCAGATTTTCGGGCAAATTTATATGCAGCCCTTTATGACGCTTTTTGTTTTCCTGCCCTGCGTCCTTCTTCTTTTCCGGTAAAAAAGCCGGGCGCATATCTTTATTGAAGCGGATGGCTATTACAGGGTGGTTCAGTTCCGCTTCTTCCAGGCTGTTTAAATTTATGCTGCCGGTAACAACATCCCACGGTTTAACTTTAAAACGCCCGTCCGGCACAAATACAACCGGTTCGCCTTCAGCGTCCAGCCATTTAAGCCCGCGGAAGCCAACATTGCCCCACATATCGGCCGTAATGCTTTCAACGGCAACGCTGCCTTCAAGCGTTTTCTGGCGCGCCATTTCGGCGTTAAAAATTTCTGCCGCGTGTTCGCCCGCAAGGCGGCACAGCCAGAAATATACGCCGGTTACAACAAACGCAGCCACAATAATACCAATATACAGTTTAGGATGGTAAAATTTTTTAAGCATACTTACCTCAATCAGTTTTCCTGATTACAGTATAAGGTATTTGAGCCGGTTAGTAAAATTTTTAAACAAAAAAACGGACCCGCATTTTAGCATTACTGCCTAAACAGAGCCCGTTTAAATTATTTATTTTTAATTATTTCTTCCATTTGCAATGGTCGGTTGCGCCGCTGAACTGGTTCAGGCGGAACGAATTTTTAAGAGCCACCGTAATAAATTCCTTAGCTTCCGCCAAAGCGTCCTTAACGCTCAGGCCTTTAGCAAGTCCTGCGGTAATGGCTGCCGAAAAAGTGCAGCCTGCGCCGTGGTTAAAGCATCCGGGAATTTTCTTTTCGGTATTAACAACATAGTTTTTGCCGTCATACAGTACGTCTACTGCTTCATCGCTGTTATTGCGCGAGCCGCTTTTAATAACAACATAACCTGCGCCCATTTCCTGAATGCGCGCCGCCGCTTCTTTAATTTCGTCAAGCGTTTCCACCTTATTCATACCGGCAATATACGCCGCTTCCAGAGTATTCGGCGTAATAACGTCGGCACGGCTTACCAGCACTTCTTTAATGGCTTTGGCTGCTTCCGGCACCATAATTGCGTCAATACCCTTGCACACCATTACCGGGTCAATAACAACGTTCTTCAAACTGTATTTATCAATGGTATCAGCCACCAGCTGCACCAGTTCCGCACTGCCGAGCATGCCTGTTTTCATGGCGTCAATGCCGATGCCTTCCACAATGGTTTTTATCTGTTTTTCAATAACATCCATGCCGATTGGGTACATTTCGTGGTCCCAGTTAAGCGGGTTCTGCGCTACAATAACAGTCAGCGCCGTCATGCCGTACACGCCCATGGCGGTAAATGTTTTTAAATCTGCTTCCATGCCTGCGCCGCCGCTTGTATCGCTGCCGGCAATGGTCATAGCCTTATGTAATGCCATTTTAAAGCCCCCTGTAATACAAAAAATTTATGTTTTTAACACAAATATTATGATATACTAAAACTGTTATTTAAAAAATATCCAGAATTTCCAATTTTAAAGGGGACAGTTTATGCTTATAACCTTGCCGCAGGCAGATAAAAAAGATTTTCCGCTTTATCTGCGCCTGATAAATGAAATAAAAAGCAAAATACACAGCGGTGAAATTGCAGCCGGAGAAAAAATGCCGTCGCTGCGTAAACTGGCACACGATTTGGAAGTAAGCCGCACCACGGCAGAAGCGGCATACAGCCAGCTTGTTGCCGAAGGCTACCTTATTGCCAGCCCCAAACGCGGTTACTTTGCGGGCAGCATAGTTTCCCGCAAGCCGCAGAAAATTCTGCCGCCGCAAAAGCCTTCTGCCGCAGCCATACGGTACGACTTCGGCAATAATTATATCGACAGCAGCCTCTTTCCAACCTCGCTTTGGAAGCGCTGCCTTGGCCATGCCCTGCAAAATTCGGCACTGCTCGCAGGTTACGGCAACCCGCAGGGCGAGCCTTACCTGCGCAGCACGCTTGCGCGTTACAGCCACGAGGCGCGCAGCGTTATCTGCACGCCGGAACAGATAGTTATTGGCGCCGGTATGCAGAGCCTGCTGCAAATACTTATTGACGTGCTTGACGCTTTGCCGCACACAGTTGCATTTGAAGAACCCGGCTTTACCAAAGCGGAACATATTTTTGAAATGAGCGGCTGGCAGGTGCGGCATTTTAACACCGAAAACCTGCATAACAAACTGCCGCAGCTGCTTTATGT
>ENA-OPVK01000516-OPVK01000516.1-human-gut-metagenome-genome-assembly--contig:-NODE-516-length-27938-cov-2.361260_pt1 | contig 27938 bp, 16 predicted proteins | sample MGYA00241495_ERZ501982 | MGnify/ENA primary metagenome ERZ501982 (study PRJEB25962, sample SAMEA2042002) | human gut metagenome | biome: human gut; feature: human-associated habitat; material: faeces...
GGCAATGGCAGCCTCCGTCTGCTCTATCTCCGCTTCACAATCGGCAACGCGGCGTTCCAGCTTCTTGCGTTTCTTGTTAAGCTCCTTTTGCTCCTCATAGGAGAGTTTGGCTGCCGAGGGTTGAGCCGGTTCTGCACCAGCATTTCCCGATGCCGCCTTACCGGCAGTGGGCGAAGCGGAAAGTGAAGGGGATTTCTGTAACTCATTCAAGCTCTCTATCTGCTTCTTTTGCAGGAAATCATAAATTCCTCCCAGATGTTCCTTCACCAGTCCGCCACCAAACTCGTACACTTTAGTCGCAAGTCCGTCCAGAAAATCACGGTCATGACTGACTATTATCACCGTTCCGTCAAAATCGCGGATAGCCTCCTTCAGCACATCTTTGGAACGCATGTCAAGATGATTCGTAGGTTCGTCGAGAATCAGGAAATTCACCGGCTCCAACAGCAGTTTTATCATGGCAAGCCGGGTACGCTCTCCACCGCTGAGCACCTTCACCTTTTTATCCGAAGCCTCACCGCCGAACATGAAAGCACCCAGAATATCACGGATTTTGAGGCGGATATCCCCTACGGCCACGCGGTCAATCGTGTCGAATACAGTCAGGTTCTCATCCAAAAGTTGTGCCTGGTTCTGGGCAAAATATCCAATCTGCACATTATGTCCCAGTGTAAGTTTTCCAGTATAATCCGTAATCTCACCCATAATACACTTTACAAGCGTAGACTTTCCTTCACCGTTCTTACCGACAAAAGCAACCTTCTCTCCTCGGTTGATAGTCAAATTCACATCATGGAAAACAACGTGCTCACCGTAGGATTTCTCCATATCCTCGCAGATGACGGGATAATTACCGCTACGGCTACTGCAAACAAACTTCAGGCGCAGAGAGGAGTTGTCTTCCTCATCCACTTCGATGCGCTCTATCTTTTCGAGCTGCTTGATGCGGCTCTGCACCTGCACAGCCTTGGTAGCCTTGTACCGGAAGCGCTCGATAAAGTCTTCCGTATCTTGTATCTGCTTCTGCTGATTCTCGTAAGCACGCAGTTGCTGCTCCCGGCGCTCCTTGCGAAGCACCACGAACTCATCGTATTTCACTTTATAGTCGTAAATGCGTCCACAAGTTATTTCGATGGTACGCGTAGTGACATTGTTCAAAAAGGCGCGGTCGTGGCTGACAAGCACCACCGCATTGGCACGGGTGGAGAGGAAGTTCTCCAACCACTGGATACTCTCGATGTCAAGGTGGTTGGTAGGCTCGTCGAGCAGCAACACATCCGGACGGCGAAGCAACAGCTTGGCAAGCTCTATACGCATGCGCCAACCACCGGAAAATTCGCTTGTAGAGCGGTCGAAGTCCTCGCGGCTGAAACCCAGTCCCTGGAGCGTGCGCTCTATCTCGGCACGGTAGTTGGTGCCGCCCATCATTAGGAAACGTTCGTTTTCGTGGGTGAAGCGGTCAATCAGTTTCTGGTAATCCTCACTGTCGTAGTCGGTACGTTCGGCAAGTTGCCGGTTCATGCGTTCGATGTCCGCCTGCATCTCAAAGATATGCTCAAAGGCAAGTTCAGCCTCCTGCATTACGGTGCGCTCGTCACTGAGTATCATCACCTGGGGCAAATACCCGATAGTACATTCGCGGGGAACGGCAACAATGCCGGCAGTGGGCTGCTGAATGCCAGCCAATATCTTGAGCATGGTGGACTTACCGGCACCATTCTTGCCGACAAGAGCTATACGGTCTTTCTTATTGATAACATAAGAGACGTCTTCGAACAGAGGAGTGGCATTAAATTCCACCTTCAGTCCTTCTACAGATATCATAGTGTCAATGAATTTATCGTTCAAGACTGCAAAGGTAGCGATTTTCAACGGTATACAATACTGATACTGCATAATATTGTTTCGAATAAGAGCAGTTCATCCAATTTGAAGAAGAGGAAATAAAAAGGTACAAAGCGCCTTTCACACTTTGTACCTTTACATCTACTATCCTACCTTCTTAGCGATAAAGAACACATAACCGTAAAATTCCTTATACTTGCCGTATAGTTCATCCTCAATCATTTGGAGTGAACTGAACTCCTCAGCAATTTTATTACCGGCATATTTCTTACGGAAAATCTCCTGGGCCGCAACCTTTGAAGCAAAGTAATGCTCTGTCCAGCAATTCTCCGGCAGAATGAATGTAGCAACGGGGAGATAACCCGCCTTGTACAACTTGGTCACCTGATTGGGAAGTGTATCCATTTCAGAATAGGCGTCCATCCAGAAGTCATTGATTTCCGCAGGACGTTCGTCCGTAAACCATGAACTCTCGGACACGGCAATATACCCTCCCGGCTTCAGATATTTACGCCACTCCTTCAAGCCACGTTCAAAGCCGATGTTATAGATAGCACCTTCACACCAAATCATATCCAGCTCCTCCTCACCGAAAGGGAGGGCATCCATTGAACCGACAATTCCTTTTACTCTGTCCTGCAAGCCCAACTGCCTTGCATTACGGTTAAAGATGTCAATAAAGCCGGGGAAAAGGTCAATTCCGGTAATCCGCCCCGGCACATGCCCGGCTACTACCATTGTCTGGCCACCCGTTCCACAACCTATATCGGCAATAAGGGATTTATCAGTAAGACCGTCTACAAAGCTCAATGCCTTCAACGTCGCTTCAGGACTGCCAGGGCCTTGCCGTTCCATATTGGAAAAAAAGTCACAGATTAAATTAAATTCGAAATCGTGGATGGTTTTATTTTCGTTACTCATTTTCTTACTATATTTTGCATATACGGAAAGTATCACAATACCTTCAGCATAATACGCGGATTAAACTTTAATTATAACAATAGAGAAACACTCTCGAAAGAAGTTATCCGAGAGTAAACGAAAGGGACAATCTGTGCAAGGAACACAGATTGTTTACAAAACCAAATCCGATTTAAATGTCTTTGTCATACTGCAAAGATAAGCAATATTTTATTTAATCAAAGAATTCACGGTTAATAAAGATTTTCCTTTGCACCGGGTGCATGCTGAAGAACGGCACCTACCACCTGGCAAGTTTCCAGTTCCTTACAGTCACCGCAAGTATTGAAACCTTTTTCGTACACACATTTGCGGATAGCACAATAATCGCTGCAATAGGCAAACTTCACCCCGTCTGCACGGCACCCCATACAATGGATGGTTTCCGCCGTAATTTCCGGTGTATTATTCAGCACACTCCACTCTTTGGCGGTTTTCTCTCTCAGCTCATCGTCATTATTGACAGTGGCTATACGGGCGGCGCAATTTTCGCAATCCAGTCCGCAACATGCAATTAATTGTTTCATCACTTGGTTATAACGATTTATGTTTGTCTCTTGTGATAATCATCAACTTGTCTGCTTCTTCTTTTTCAGTTCAAAGACAAACAGTCATCCTGCAAATGTAGATATAAATCACGACTATATCAAGCAAAGACATACGAGAATATGCCCCTATTCATTTCTTGTATTTGTTTGTCCGAATGTTTTTTGAAGTAAGTTTCGGTTACCTTGATCGAGGAATGTCCCATGGCATTGCTGATGAGATCCTGCTGGTAGCTCCTGAAATTGGCAATGGTCGCCCAACTGTGGCGGGCACTGTAGCTGCTCAGCCCTTCCACCCCGCTCATATCCCGTGCCAGTCTGCCAAGGCAATAATTGAAGTAGCACAGCGCATTTTGGTACTGGCGGTATTCGTTATTGCCCGGACGGCTGATAAACGGGAAAAGGTAGGGCGCAACACCGTCGTCCACCGCGCGGAAATAAATGGCACGGAGCATGTGCATGTAGGTGGAGACGGTATTCCACTGCAACCGGCTGTCCAGCAGATGGTCTTGAAAGCTCTTCAACCAGACAGAAAAGATTGTTTTGATTCATAATTTCTCGATTTTAAAACATGAGTAATCGGTTCAAGGGGATAAAACAAATATCCGACTACAATTTATTGCTTTCGAGGAGAAATTACATCGTTTTTACGGATTTTTATTCATTGGAGGACTGTTCAGAACGCAACAATCGTCCATACCGGTAATACACTGACAATCAGAGAAAAGTTTTGTCACTCCCTTGCCACACCTTTGGCAAACTTTTGCCACGCCGATGGCAAAGTTTTGCCAATGCGGTGGCAAAGTCTTGCCAAGCCGGTGGCAAAACCCTGCCAATTAAGGGATAAAAAGACACTATAACTTCGACAATACCTCCGGCAAAGCAGCCAATAAATAAAATGGCAAGTTCACCAGCCGGAAGCTTTTACCTTCTATGGTCTGCACCTTATCTATCGAAAAATTACCGCTCCAAACACGAACAGCTATATCATGCGGAGCCTCATTCATAAACTGATGAAGAGACTTTAAATGAGCATTATGCCCACTTTTCACCTCTATTGGGATGACAAGTCCATCATACAGATAGATGAAATCAACCTCGGATGAGCTTCCACGCTTGGCACGCATCCAATATTTGCGCTTTACTCCCACTTCGGCAGACAAGGCTTTCAGTTCTTGGGCAACAATTTGTTCGGCAGCCATACCCCGCCACACATCTGTCAGTTCCTTACTCAACAGATACTCTTTCTGAATATCAGCAGCATAATTGACTAAACCTGCATCGAGCCAAATCAATTTGGGAGATTTCTTTAAATCTGCAGTTACCGGCAGCACCGCATTGACCGTAGGATAAACCAACTCAAGCAACAAGGCCTTCTCCAAAGTCCGAAATGACTCACCCGTCTCACGTGCTTTATAAGAAGAGGATGCAAAGCCCCCCAAGGTGATGCTTTGCCCCGCAAAAGCCCAGCCTTCTTCCAAAATATAGCGTATCACGGATGACTGGGTATTATTTGCCGCATACTTTTCCACATCATTTTTATAGGCATTGAGCAATTGATTATAGATGCCGGACAAAGCCACCACGTCCTTATCGGCTGCATAATGAGCCACTACTTCGGGCATACCGCCTATTAAAGCATAAACATTGAAATGCAACATCATCTGGGTATGAAATGCTTCGGGCAACTTGGCCTCCAGAATCCAATCAATGAAACGCTCTTCACCAATAGCTCCCAAAAACTCTATAAACGAACAAGGATGTAATGCCAGATACTCAACCCGCCCCACCGGCAAAGAGATATGACGGTCGAGCATAGTCTCCAACAAAGAACCGGCCGCTATCACATAAATCTGAGGTAACTCCTCATAAAAGTAACGAAGCAAAGATACAGCCTGAGAAGATGCCTGCACTTCATCCAGGAATAGAAGTGTACGCCCTTCTTCTTGCCTTGCACCACAATACAGAAACAGTAACGGCAATAATTGTTTTACATCATCTGTTGTCTCAAAAAGTTGGCGTGCCTCTTTCTTTTCTAAATTGATGGAAAGAAAATTATCAAACTCTTTACTAAATTGACCCACAATAGTAGTCTTACCCACTTGTCTGGCTCCACGCAATATCAAAGGTTTCCTATAAGGATTGTCTGCCCACTTGCGCAAGTCTTTCATTATACTTCGTTCAAACATCTGTATTTTAGCTTATAATATATCAGCAAAGATAAGTATTTGTTTCATTGCAGAGGTATATTCCCTTCTTTTTTGTCCCATTGCAGGGGTAAAATTCGCTGTTTTTTGTTTCATTGCAGAGGTATTCTCCTCTTCAATGTTCGAAAACTTATATCTGCTATCGCTTAGACGCGGATGACGCGGAGTTTTCATATTTCAATCCGCGGCATCCGCGTCTAAAAAATAATCACAAAGAACGCAAATACAGAGCTTTCCGGCAGACTCCCCCACTATACACAAAAAGGCTGCCTCACGATGCAACGTGAAACAGCCTTTCCTTATAGTATAGTAAAGTATTCAAGTTCTTCTTAGAACAGCTTCGCAGGATACTCGCCTGCATCCACCAAAGCCTGAATCTTGTCGACTACACTCTGACGGTCTTCGGGATAAGTCACACCGAACCACTTGCTGGTTGTATCGAGCACTTCGCAGGTAGCAGTGCCATCGTTAATCAGCTTATCCACCATCAGTGGGATGAAGAATTCGCTTTTCAGATTCTCCATATTCTTCGGGTCGCTCAGGAAGCTCTTGAAAAACTCTGCACTGTAAGCAAAGTAATCGGGAGTAAAGCCCCAGAAGTTCATGCTGACCGGAGTCGTCTCGGGAGTGGCAGTCCATTCACCGTTATCATCGATGTACTTCACCTCGCCGTCCATACGCTGAATCTTGGTACGTTCTACTACGGAAGTCAACAAGTTGTTTGCATCCGTTCCACACAAACCACGGGACACGGTACCGCTTTCGCTCAATGTATTGCCGATACGGAAACCTACCATGGAATATACATTCTTGGAACCTTCGGGAAGGGCGGCAAGGAATTTGCCCATCACCTGGAAAGAGTCACGACCATAGAAATCATCGCAGTTGATAACAGCAAACGGCTCCTTTATTACATCGGCACCCATCAATACCGCATGATTGGTTCCCCAAGGTTTGGTACGGCCTTCGGGGCAAGTGAAGCCTTCGGGAAGGTCATCAATGGACTGGAATACCAGTTCGCAGGGGATATGGCCTTCGTATTTGGAAATAATCTTGTCGCGGAAATCCTGCTCAAAATCTTTACGGATAACAAACACAAGCTTGCCAAAGCCTGCATTGATAGCATCGTAAATAGAATAATCCATGATAGTTTCGCCATTCGGGCCCAGTCCGTCCAATTGCTTTAAGCCACCATAACGGCTACCCATACCGGCTGCCAATAAGAATAAAGTTGGTTTCATACTTAGTTATTATTTAAAAAGGTTAGTGTATCACAGTTGATAACGGTTGCAAATGTACAAAAATTTATGGCTGACAGAAGGGAGTTTTAGTTCATTCTTTACCACTATCCGTTCAAAAAGGTACATTTAGAACGGATAACCGATGGCAAAATGCAACGCCATGCTGTCCTTGAACTTGGGAATATTATAATACCCCGACTTCCCGGTATCATACGGATCATGCAGCCCGATACCCAAGTCCAGACGAAAAACAAGAAAGTCCAAATCGTAACGCAAGCCAAATCCCGTGCCCAAAGCAATCTGTTTCGGGAAATTCTTCAACGTAAATTCACCATCCGGGCGGTTTTCATCTTTACGCATCAGCCATACATTGCCGGCATCCAAGAATACGGCTCCATGCAAGTCGGCAATCATACGGAAGCGATACTCGATATTGGCTTCCATGCGAATATCACCCACGTGGTTGATATAGGTATATTTCCTATCCGTCTCGGGAGGATAACCGCCCGGACCTATACTGCGTGCAGAAAAGGCGCGCACACTGTTGGCACCACCGATATAGAACTGTTCCGTATAAGGTGCGGTCGTAGCGTTGCCATACGACCATATCACCCCTCCCGCAATACGCGAAGCAATCATCTGGTTCTTGTCTATCCGGTAGTGGTACCTGAATTCCGAGTTCAGCTTCAAGAACTGTGCAAAAGGTACACCGAAAAGCTTCTTCCCTTCCTCACTGAACGGCTTGCCGAAAATACGGTAGACGGCAGAAGTCAGGTTACCGGCCGACGCAACGGTGGTCTGCCACCAGATGGGGTTACGCTTGCCGCGCACGGAAGCGTTGTCATAAGTATAGGTGTACTCCATGGCAGGAATGAACTGGTCGCGCAAACTAACGTAGAGTGCCGGATTCTCGGCACGCAGTGTATCGAAAGCGGCAGTAGGATTGCGCAGTACATTGAATGTCAACCGGAAAGGAGTTATACTGTGCCTGGAAGTCGATTTGGGCTGGAAGTCATAAGTGACATTACCGCCAAAAGCCAACAGCTTATAATACTTGGCACGGTTCATCTGGTCGGCATATAAACGGAAAGTCGTTGTAGCCGGGAAGTCATACTCACGGTCGCCCATCCTGGGAAACACCACGCGCGGAAAGATAAGCGAAGTGGAGATACCCAGTTCATAGCTGTTCATTAGGGAAGAACTTGCCTTGCCCGTCTGCCATTCGTACGAACCGTTCAACTTCACATTCCAGCTTTCACCACCACCGAAGACATTGTTCTTCGTCACCGTAAAAGCGGCACCCGGTCCCGTCTGATTATTGCTCTTCATAGTGACATTAAAATCCAATTCCGCATCGTAGGGTTTATCGAGCGCGGCAATGACCTTCACATCCAATGTATCAGACACAAACGCCGTATCACGCGGTATATACTGCATCTCCGCATAACGGAAAATACCGACGCTTGCCAGGCGCTCCTGAATACGGGTCTGACGGTACAAACTATACAAACTCTGCATAGAACGCTGGCGGGCAATACCTGCGCTGTCCTGTATCTGACGTTTCCGCCGATAACCTTGATAGTTCAACCAACGGTAAAGCATGTTGGGACGTACCGGTGGTTTGTTGTAGTAATGTATGGTCAAGCCTTTGTAATCCATGCTGTCATTGGGTTCCTGCCCCTGCTTTCCAAGAAGATAGACGGATTTACGCCCCACACGAAACTGCTTCTCGGCTACCTTTGGCATACCGGGAACGGGAATCAAGCGCATCTGGACATGCCCATTGGGAACCATCATGGTATCGGCCTGATAGGTCAGGTAGTCGGGACGGAAATAATAACAGCCCACATTACGCAGCAGGGTACTGATACGGGTACGCTCCCCATCCAGATCAGCCACATTGAATTGTTCTCCCGGACTGATAAGGGAACGTCGGCGCCCCAACTCCATAATGCGAGTGGTACGTTGGTTGAAACCACGATAGTACACCGTATCTATAAAGTAAGGATTACGCATGTTCACCGTATATTGCAACTTTGCCTTCAGCGAGTCCTTCGGGTCGATAAATGTCTTGTAGCTGACGCTTCCGTTGAAATAGCCGTAATCGCGCAGCAAGTTAACCGCCGCCTTCTGACGTATATCGGGATTCACCGTAGACAGAAGCACCGGAGTGGCGGCAAATTTATTGAATATCCACTTTCCGAGTCCCTTCTCATACTTCTGGAAACCATTGTAAATCCACAGTCCGAAAGGAAAGGGATAGCGGATAGTAGAGCTCCCCAGCAACGAATTGTTCGGTGCCGTAGCAAGGGCGGCTTCCACCTCTTCCATAGCAATCTCACCAACAGACGTTTCACTGCGGTTCAATACAATCATCGGCTTTTGGCCGGTATAGAGTATCTCCCCCTCGGGCAAGTGCTTCGTGGTGGAGCAACCTGCCAGAAATATCAATCCTGCAATATATAATATCAGTCGTTTCATATCACATTCCTACTTTTTCATATCGCTGTTTTCAGCCTCCGGTTTTATCTTTTTCTTCCTGAAGATGAAGAGTTCACTCAATCGGTCCATCTTCCGGCGCAGCACAAGGCCGACACCCGTTTCGGTTATCTCACCGTCGAGTATGCTTTCGTAGTTTTTATTATGGAATACACGGACATATCGAGTACCCGACGCATCAAGACGGTATTCCAGCGATATATTGTCAATGAATGATTCCGCATCGTTCGTGGCATTGGCCCCGGTGGACACTTTTCCACCGATGACTATCTGTACGCGGTCGTTGAAGAAACGCTGGGAATAACGAAAACTGAAGTCTTTCTGCGTGTCACCCGTTTCAGCAGAGGTACGGTCTTCCACACCTACACTGATATTGGCCCCTTTTATACCTCCCGCCAAGGAGTTTATCTGGCTCTGAAGCACTGAGTTCAAGGCGGCTCCCATTGACAAACCTCCTCCTTTGGCACCACTGTTCAGGTAAATACCCGTGGCAAGCATGGCAATGGCCTGCTTGCTACGCTCTTCTGCACCCATTGCCTGCAGCTCATTCTCTACTGCGGCATCTTCGGGCGCCGAAATATCGAATATCAAATCGGGAGCGTCAAGCCTGTTCTTGATGGAAATGGAAACATCGAAGTTCACCATGCGCGAACCGTCCCCGTCACCATCGGCCACAGAAGCACGCATACGTTCCGTAGCCTTCAGGCTCAGCGTAGGATTCATAATATTCCCCCGCCAATCCACATAACTGCCGGGATTGAACTGGAACTCCTTCAACGGGATGATAGGCAGCGAATATTTCATGACGCCACCCGAAAGGGTATAGCGTCCGGTAAGGCTCATATCCCCTTGGGGAGTATACTGCATATTCAAATCACCGCCACCTTCCAGTTCGATGTATTTGCTGCGGTCGGGACTCAAGTCGGCACGAAGACGGACAGCATCGTCAATATGGACGGACATATACATTTCCAATCCTCCCAACGACATGGCAGGAACTTCATCCGCCTTTACCGACGTCGTATCGGTGAATGAGGTAAAGGTAACCAGCCCACTGAGACGGTCTTCCACCGTTAAAGGGGAATCGGTCAACACGTAGGTTACGTTGGTATTGCCCAGCAGATTCATGTTTCCACGCATCGTGAGCCCGTCAAGCGGTCCCTTCACCGTGGCATGCAAGTCAACGAACACCTTTCCATATACCAGACTTTCGCGGGTACGCGGTGCATCCAGCAACGTATAGTTCTCTGCCAGCAGATTGAGGTTGGCAGTAGGACGCTCCATATTCCGGAAATCAACCTTACCGTCAATCGTAAACGGATTCTTGCTGGTGGTATAAATGGCAAACTTATCGAATATCAACTGATTGTCCTTTATCTGCACCGGACGGTTGTCGAACCAGTAACGTGCTCCCGCCTGGCGTGCATAGACAGACACACTGTCCAAAACAATATCACCATGCATTTGAGGCTTGTCCAGCGAACCATAAATATAAAGCCCTCCATCAATATCTCCGGTAAAGGCCACCATTTGGTCAGGGATGAATGCATTGGCCATCTTCAATGGGAAATGCTCGAAACGAGTGGACACTTCCAGAGTATCCTTTCCGTTTTTCTGCGTCAAGATACCGTCGGCGGTCATCACTTCTTCGTTATCATGTGTAAAATAGGTATTCAAATAGTGCGTATTCTTGTCGCCCGGCAACCAGGTAGCCCCCAGACCTATATCTCCAACCGGTTGGCGTTCGTAGGTCAGTTTCTCTACATTGGCTTCGGCGGACACCTGCAGGGAAGTGGCAGTCTGTATATAATTTGCTTCGGCGGAGAACAATCCCGTAAGCCGAGGCATATAAGGAAGTACCTCCGTAAGTTCATCCAGGCGCAATCGGCTCAGTTCTACATTTATATTCTGCAAGGAAAGGGTATCACTCTTGTCGGATTGCATACGGAAGCACAGACCGTCGTCGCTGTCCATGTCAATATTGGCATAGACGCGCATATTCTTATGCAGATAAATCCAGTTACTGTTGTCCGCAAAGTGGAATTTGCGGAAAGCGATAATCGGCTCAGCAGGAATGAGGTTCAGCAGCACACCATTACCGCGACCATTTCCTTCGGTCAACGGACGGGCATTAATACCGAATAGCACACCGGTCTGCCCTTTTCCATCCACATAATCCACAGTCAGCTCCGCATCTTCATTACGGACTTCACCCGTCAGTGTACTGCGGAACACAAACTGCGGGTTCTTGGGACCGTTTATGACACCACCTTGCAACTTCATGCGGGCAGTATCCTGCTTCACTGTAAAAAATATCGTATCGAGCTGCAAGGAGTCCATGCGCAATCCGTGAACAGCTGTACGTCCGTTGATGCCGACTTGCGGAGTAAATCCGAAGCTCAGTTTGAAATCATTATAGGAAATACCCTTTGCTGCCAGGAAATAGCTGACGGGATTCTGGTTACCGGCTTCCAGATGCATGCCCGCCGAAGGAAGGACTTGGCGCAAAGCGGCATGGTCTAGACGCCGCTCATCAATCTGCTTTGTCAGGATAGAGACAAATTTATCTGACTGTTCCATCAACTTCTTCAACGTGCTGTGGGCGCGGAAACGCAGATTCAAGTCACCGGCATCAAGCCTCAACTTGAGAGAATCATGACGTGCCTCCGCTCCCATCGTAAAGGCAAACGGGTGTTTCAACGGTCGGGGCACCAAGCCCAGCTTATGCAGATTCACCTCTTCCACATTCAAATCCAAAGCGCCATCCAGATAGCTGCGGTCAAGACGCATATCCGCATTTCCCTGCATCTTGAGAAGAACATTATCGCTGGCAAGACGGACGGTAGCAACGGATGACTTGAGTCCAGCATGCACATCCACACCGGAAATGTCCCAATGGCCATACTGTAGTTTTTCCAAGGAAGCATTCAAAGCGGCCACAGTCTTTCGTGATGCCATATCCACCCCTTGTCCCTTAGCGGACATCTTTGCCGTAAGAGTATAGATAGAGTCCTTAGGCAGGAAATGATGCACCTGCAGGTTGTTGATGGCGAGGTCGGCATGGTAGGCTTCTGTAGCAAGGTTATAGGCGGCGTCCAGATTCAAGGCGCCTTCCTTCTCCTGCAGTTTCAGGGCGGCAGTGCACTGCGCCCCCTCCATACCGACACGTGCCGCAAGGTGCATACTGTCCGGCACGATGACGGAGCCATCGGGAGCAATGTCAGCTAGTCCGGTCAGGAAGTTCAAGTTCTGCGTATGCATCTCGAAGTCCATGTTTCCATTGCGTTTCACACTGTCGGTCAGGTTCCAGAATTCTCCTCCCCCACTCAACGAAAAGGCTCCGGGCAGCTCAGCCGTAAAACGGGAAATCTGCATCTGCTTCAGGTTTCCTTCCGTACCGGCATGAATCACCAACGGACGGAACGGATAGGCTTCCTTGAAAGTTTCCGGCAGGCCACCGGCAAAAAGCAGTACATCCTGTTTGCCGATACGGGCATTGAAACGGGCTGTCAAACGGCCGGTGGTAGGTATATTTATCAGTTCCCAGTAAGTCTGTGCCGTAAGATTCATCTCACTATGAGGTGTCAGCAACTTCAAAGAAGGGATACGGATAACGGTAGAGTCGGCAAACAACCGCCCGGTCAGGGAAGTTACACTCAAACCGGAACGCTCATACATGGAAAATTCCCGGATAACGGCATTCATATCTCTACCGTAGTACATCACAGAATCAATGCCCATACGAATGTCGTGAAGAGCAATGTGCGAGGGGTCGAAACCTATCGCACTCCCCGGGCCGCCGGTATCATAATTGACAGAAGTTCCAGTCAGCAGGAATTTTCTCCAGCCATAGAACTGGTGCTTCAGGTCGGCAGCAGCGTCCGCAATCTCAGCATCTCCTATATGGGCTTTCAGCCCCATGGAGTCCAATGGCATCTGTAAATCGACCGAGACGTTCTTCAACTTCAGAGTATGGAGTGTGACTTTCCAGTTTAACGCAGTGTCAGTAGTGTCTTTGGGAGTCTCAGTGGTATCTGCAAGCATTACCTGCACATGGGTATCGCTCAATTCTATATTATTGAGAATGGCATCTTCTTTTGTAAGGTCTATGCCATGGCTTTCGAAAAAGAAATGCCCCAGTACCCCTTTGATGCACATACCTTCCATTAAATTGGAGGAGTTGACAGCAACTTGTTTCAGGGTAATGTCATCCACCTCCACTTTCCCTTTGAGTAAAGGCCATGCCTGCACCCGCACGTTCAAACTTCCAAGATTCAGCAAAGTATCGGGATGCTGCACATCAACAGCACTGTCGGCAGGCTGTACCACCAGTACACCGCGGACTAACAAATTCAAAGGAAAGCGAAGGTCAATCCGCTCCACAGATATGTCCATACCCGTAGCATCTGATGCAATTGCTGTAGCCTGCTTCCGTATCAAATTCTGTACGGGAGGCACATAGAGCAATATCATCAATATTATAAACAGTATAATAGGAGTAAGCAGCACCCACAGTGCTATTCTCAACCATTTTCTTCTCATCGGAACGTCAATCTTTCATCGTATTTAAAAGTCCTACAAAGTAAACAATTTCTTTCGACATTTGGTTCCCGATAGAGAAAAATCATGTATTCTTCTCTGTTCCCCCATTACGGAAAAGCTGTTGCCTGAGTAATGACATCCTCTATCAAAACGAGGGCGGCAAGGGCGTGCTCTTTCAACTCTCCGGTAAAAGGCACTCCATGCGAAGTTTCCAACAGTTTCAGCAATGCAACCAGTTCCGTAGCTCCAATCAACGTAAAGAGGGGAATCATTTTGTGGGAGACAGCAGCCATCTCGTCCACATCCTCATTCTCCACAGCCTTCTGCAAACGCTCCGCATTGAGGCGGGTTTCAGCCACAAAACTTTCCAGAATGGACTTTGCGGCCTCGGGGTCATCGACCGAAAAAACGGTGAGCGAAGAGAATTTATACCCCGGGCAAGCCGAAGCTTCCGAAACTTCCGTAACCTCCTTCCCTTTGTCCTCCACATTCAATTCATGCAGCAATTCACTGACGGTAAACGGCTTATGCAGGCATCCGGCAAAGCCATGCGCCGTAAATTCCTCACGCTGCATGTCACTGCGAGCAGTGACAGCAATCACCGGAACAGACTGTGCCTGCGGTATGTTCGAAGCACGCAGCAGTTTCAGTAAATCAAAACCATTAATAGCAGGCATCTGCACATCAGTAAGCAGAACATCAAAGGTTGCAGTGCGCAAGGCATCCAGCAATTCATCCAGTTGTAAACAAGAAACAGAATTTATACCACTCTGCTGAAGCATGGCGGCAGTAAGGGTAAGTTGAATACGGTCATCATCGATAAGGAGGACATTCTTCAATGAAGAACAAGGAACGGAGAATGAAGAATTGCCCTCCGGCGTGACAACACAGCCCAATTCTTCATCCTTCATTCTACGCCTTTCGCTCCTTACGGGATAGATAGGAATATATATCGTGAAAGTGCTTCCCTTACCTGGTACACTGTCTACATCAATCGTACCTTCAAGTAACTGTACCAACATACGGACGATGGAAAGTCCGAGTCCGAACCCTTCTTTACCCTGAGCACCCGGTAATCGGGTGAATTCCTGGAAGATACGCTCACGGTCAGCAGGCTCCATACCTCTACCCGTATCAGCAATGGCAACTACCAGTCGACGGTCCTCGTAACGGGCAGTCATGGTAATACCGCCTTGGTCCGTAAACTTCACGGCATTGGACAGCAAATTGTTGATAATCTGACGCAGACGCAAGGGGTCACAAATATAGGTACCGTCCAGCTCCGGGGCAATGTCGCAATGAAGCGCCAGCCCTTTGGCAGCCGTAAGCGGTTCAAAACTTACGTGTATCTCTTCAAGCAGGCGGGAAGGATGAAAAGTGACCCGGTTGACTTCAGCCTTGTTCAAATCAAGACGATGGAAGTCGAGCAAATCAACGACCAGCTTCAGCAGATGCTCCGATGAGGTTTTCATATTGTCCAGATAGAACCGCTGGCGCTCATCCACCGTCAGACGGGAAAGCAAGTCGGCATAGCCCATGATAGAACCGAGCGGAGCTTTGAAATCATGGGTAATGGCAAGCATCAGTTTTTCACGGACAGCAAGTAAATCTTCGGCACGACGGCGGGCCTCTTCCAACTCACGGCGGTACCGGTTGCTTCGGGTTATGTCGCGGCCGATGATAATAAGAAAAAAAACGGAAAGCAATACCGCACCTACGGCAATGCCACTGATAATCTTGGCCGAACGGCGTCGGACCGCCTGTTGATACTCGGCTTCTGTCCGTGCACGCAGCAGAGTTTCCGTCTCATAATCTTTCAGCAAACTGTCAATACGAGCGGTCAGCATATGGTCCAAACGTTGCAGATAGCGTTTACGTCGTTGTATAACAGTGTTTACAGCTTTTTTCTGCTGGGCCACAGCACGCAGTTTCTCATGCAAAGAATCGGCCGGATTATAAGGTTCAATCACCGTATCCGTCGCAAATTCGAGGGAGGTCTTTACCTGGATAGCCGTATCTTTCTTTGGGGGGACAAACACTTCACCCAAACGACGGAAAAAACCCTTCTTCCGAGGGCGTGTCACGACGGTATCCCGATGTGTAATGATACGGTGCTGCACACGTTGCTGGGTCACTACTGAGTCCTGCTGGGCAATTATCTGCTCAATGTCACTGGTGGATACCATGCTGTCATTCGCCTCACTCAGCGTACGCAGCATTCTTATCGTATTGGTATCCTTCTCGCGTATCAAAGCTAGTACGCTGTCTGTCCATTGTACATCGCGGTCATCGGTAAGAATAAGGTTCTCCATCTCCCGGTGTACGAAGAACAAGGAAAAAAACAATACCGCCAGCAACAAAGTGTAGCCTACGGCAATCTTTACTTTGGAGACACTGTTCATATTATCAAATCCTTTCCCTGGTCTGTCTACGGAATCTCAGCCACAGCATCACCCCTGCACTGGTCAGTCCAAACGGGAAAGCCATCCAGACCCCCGTCAGTCCCCAGCCGAAGATGAAACCGCAGAGGTACCCTACGGGCAAAGATATAACAAAATAGGATATAAATGCAATAATCATCATCGGTTTCACATCCGAGATACCACGCAGGGCATTGGCAAAATTAATCTGCAATCCGTCACCGAACTGGTAAATCAGGAACGGAAAGAAGAGAGCGGCTACCATACCGGACACTTCCATATTATCTGTAAACCATCCTCCGACCTGACCGCGAAGTGCAAAGACAATACTCAACAGCACCACTTCCATGCATAAGATGACGTGAAGGCCAGCATACGCCGAACGGCGCACATTCTGCCCGTCGCCCTGCCCCTTAAAGTTACTGACACGCACAGCAACTGCAGCACCCATGCCATAATACATCATGAAGGTGAACTGAGAGACAGTGAGCATTATCTGATGTGATGCCAGAGCAAGTGTCCCCAGCCACCCCACCATGACAACACTGAGGCTGAAGGAAGCGGTCTCCATTCCCATCTGCATACCGACAGGCCAGCCCAGAGCATTGAGTTTCCTGAACATCGGTGTCGACCATCCCAGCCTCATGAATCCGAGTCTATAACGGATAAAACGGCGACTACGAAGCACAATCACCGCAAAGACCACGACCATCACAATGCGAGAGAACAAGGTACTTACACCCGCGCCAAGCAATCCCATCTCCGGGAAACCCAATTTTCCATTGATCAGAATATAGTTTCCTACGATGTTAAGCGCATTCCCTCCAAGCAGAATCCACATGGCCGTCTTGGTGTCGGTGATGCCATCCGTAAACTGTTTAAAGCCGTTGAACAACATGACAAAAACCAGTGAAGCAAGCAGCACTAGATAATAAGGCTTAATCAGAGGCAGTAATTCTTCGGGCTGCCCCAGCCGTTCCACATTGAAATACAGAACAGCCATGACAAGAGTCAGCAATAAAGCTACCAGCACATTGGCCACCAGACTGCACCGTAACGCTTGTCCGGCTTCGGCAAAACGGCGGTTACCGTAGAAGCCTCCCACAACCGGGGTCAGCCCGTAGCTGAACCCCGTACTGAAAATAATACAGAGAGTAAACAGATTGTTTACGAAAGAAGCGGCACCCAGCTCTTCCGTGCTATGATGCCCAATCATCAGCGTATCGGCAAACCCCAGCACAATGACTCCCAACTGCCCCACCACAATGGGAAGTCCCAGGAGAAGCAATGCTTTGTAATGTTGCTTATACGTATCAAATAAATTTTTCATACTAAAGGTTCTCTTTTTGGTAATAAAGCACAATCCCGTTTTCATCGCGGAAGGTCTGTTGGGCTACCCTATGAAGCTGTTCTGCCGTCACAGAGCGGTAATTGTCCACTTCACGGTCTATGTCTTCCGCCTGCCCGGTCAGTTCAAACCAGGCAAGATTCGTGGCAACATTCAGATAATTGATGTTGCCGAATATCTGTGTAGACTCAAACTTGTTCTTTACTTTCTCCAATTCCTGCTCTCCAACAAACCCGGATTTCAACTCTTCCAACTCTTTCCGGACAGCAGCCTCGGCTTGCTCCAAAGATACGCCAGCAGATGGCTTTCCACTGATATGCAGCAGTCCGGCATCCCGTGTACCGGAGATATAGGCATCGAGACTGGAAAAGAGCTTTTGCTCCTGCACCAGCCTGCGGGTCAAGCGACTGGAACGTCCATTGCTCAGAATATCCGACAGAATATCGAAGGCATAATAATCGGCATCTTCACGACTGCACATGTGATAAGCCATGAACAAAGCATCCAGAGGAACATTCCGTTCCACCGTCTGCCGGCGTTCCGCCGTCTGTACAACTTCTTGCGGTAATTGTCTTACAGGCACATTCCTACGGGGAATAGGAGCAAACCATTTTTCAGTCAGCCTAATCGTTTCTTCCCACGAAATATTTCCGGTAACGGCCAGCACTGCATTATTAGGTGCATAAAAACGAAAAAAGAATTCCTTTACCTCATCCAGCGTGGCATTGGCAATGTGAGAGAGGTCTTTCCCGATAGTAGGCCAGCGATAAGGATGCGTTTGATAAGCCAAAGGACGAAGCAGATGCCCCACATCACCATACGGCTGGTTCAGGCAACGTTGCTTGAACTCCTCCATCACCACTGCACGCTGCACCTCAAGACTTTGCTCACTGAATGCCAGTTCCAGCATACGGTCGGACTCCAGCCAGAAGCCGATTTCCACATTCGATTTTGGAACCGTCAGGTAGTAATTGGTAATATCATTATTGGTCCATGCATTATTCTCCCCACCTGCCAGTTGCAAAGGAGCGTCATAATCAGGAATATGCACCGAACCCCCAAACATCAGATGCTCGAACAGATGGGCAAAGCCCGTATGCTCGGGATGCTCGTCACGGGCACCTACGTCATAAACAATATTCAAGGCAACCATCTGCGTGCTGGTATCCTCATTGTGCACCAACCGCAGACCGTTGTCAAATATCTTTTTGTTTATCTTCATAAAATGGGATGACGGAATCTACCATCAATCTATCACTGTCACTTTTTTAATAACCACATCCTCTTCAGGACGGTCGTTACGATCAGTCTTGACCTTCTGTATTTTATCAACTACATCCATACCTTCCAGCACTTCACCGAACACGGTATATGCACCGTCCAAATGTGGAGTACCGCCCACGGTAGTATAAGCCTTCACCTGCTCGGGGGTAAACTTGAACTCCGGTTCCTTGGCAACCTGAGCCTCTGCCTGCGCAATCAAGGAATCTTGCAAATCCATCAGACCGTCCTGGTCATTATTCTTGCGCATCTTGTAGATTTCCTTCATGTGTTTCTGCGCCAACGCGTTGAAAGCATTGTTCAAGCGCATCTGATTCATCTGCTGTTCCATCCCCAGCAAGGTAGAGTCATTATACACTTTTCCGGTCACAATGTAGAACTGGCAGCCGGATGATGCCTTGTCAGGGTTCACCTCATCACCCTGGCGTGCAGCCGACAAAGCACCTTTTTTGTGAAAATACTTCGGATAAACAAATTCGGCAGGAACGGTATAACCCACGTCGCCTGCCCCCAGCATCTTGCCTTTTGGAGCCTTTTTCGATTCCGGGTCACCTGCTTGTATCATAAAGTCCTTGATGACACGGTGGAACAGCGTACCTTCATACGTACCGTCTTTCACCAACTTAATAAAGTTATCACGATGTTTCGGGGTTTCATTATACAGTTTCACGGTGATGTCACCCGCACTTGTTTCAATCTTCAGCTTCGTTTCTTTTTCCATATTTTCCTCTTTCTTTTGTCCCGGCTTGCAAGCAGTCAGACCGCAAACCAGTATAGTTAATAATACAATTAGATTCCTTTTCATTTTGTTTTTTATTTAATTTAAGTTTGCAAATATACTAAAATCAGACAAAAGCACTTACCTTTGCCTACATAAAAGAGATAAAAGGCAAAAGCAATGACATCCATATTAATTGTAGAAGATGATATTACTTACGGCATGATGCTAAAAACATGGCTCGGTAAAAAAGGTTTCCAAGTAACCTCCACCAGCAGCATTGCCCGTGCTCAAAAACATATTGAGTCGGAAACCGTGGACTTGATTTTGTCTGACCTACGCCTGCCCGACAAGGATGGCATTGACTTATTGAAATGGCTGGGCGAACACGGCCTGCAAATACCGCTTATCATCATGACGGGATACGCTGACATACAGTCGGCCGTCCAAGCCATGAAACTGGGAGCCTGCGATTACATTGCCAAGCCTGTGAATCCGGACGAATTACTGAAAAAAATAGGCGAAGCCTTGAATGCATCATCCTCCGCTTTGAAACAGATGATGCATCCGTCCCGAACAGATGACGCGTTTACCCCAAACAGACCATCCGTCTCGCCCAAACAGACGATGCATTCCGACAAGATGAAAAATCAGTCTCAGAAGAGTGCAGAAGGCTCATTGTCTTCCTCCGACTTCCTCGAAGGAGAGAGCGACGCAGCCAAACAACTCTACAATTATGTGAAACTGGTTTCACCTACCAATATGTCTGTACTCATCAATGGTGCCAGCGGAACGGGCAAAGAATACGTAGCCCATCGCATCCACCAGCTCAGCAAGCGTGCCGACCGGCCGTTTGTTGCCATCGATTGCGGTTCTATCCCCAAAGAATTGGCCGCTTCGGAATTCTTCGGGCATATAAAGGGCGCCTTTACCGGCGCACTGACCGACAAAACGGGCGCTTTCGTCGAAGCCAACGGCGGTACCATCTTCCTGGATGAGATAGGCAATCTGAGCTATGAAGTGCAAATACAACTGCTGCGTGCTTTGCAAGAACGCAAGATACGTCCGGTTGGTTCAAACAAAGAGATAAGCGTGGATGTACGTCTGGTATCTGCCACCAACGAAAATCTGGAACAAGCCATCGAAAAAGGGGCGTTCCGTGAAGATTTATATCACCGTATCAATGAATTCACCCTACGTATGCCGCAACTCAAAGACCGCCGTGAAGACATCCTGCTCTTTGCCAATTTCTTTCTGGACCAGGCCAACCGCGAAATGGACAAGCAACTGACCGGCTTTGATGACAAGGCATCCCGCGCCCTATTGGAATATCCCTGGCCCGGCAATCTACGCCAAATGAAAAATATGGTACGCCGTGCAACCCTGCTGGCACAAGGCAAATTCATTACTATCAACGAACTGAATGAACTGAAAGAACCCGCACCAGTCATCATCGGTACCCCTCTCCGCAATGAGGAGGCAGAGAAGCGTCAAATCATCGAAGCCTTGCGGCAGACGGGAAACAACAAGAGCCGCGCTGCACAACTGTTGGGCATTGACCGCAAAACGCTGTACAACAAGTTGAAGCTTTATAACATATCCGACTAAAGGGTGTGGAATTATTCCACACTCCCCTCCACACATTCCACACATTTCTACACTATGCTACACTTTGCATAGAAACATATATCACTAACTATCAGAACATTATCCAACACACACTCTTTCTGGCACACCATTTGACCTATATTAGACGTAAGCAACAAGCGCTACAACAAACAAGCACTTAGACTTAACAATAAGATATAGCAACCTAAAAGCAAATGAATTATGAAAAAATTAGTATTAGTAGCAGCCCTGTTTATGTTTGTTTGTGGCGGAACGTTCTTGGCTCAAGCTAAGGCTCCGGTAGAACAGCCGAGTAAGACAACAACCTTGTCTAACGACACTGTGGTAACGGATACTTTGCAGAAAGCCGAGAACGTCCAAGACACAGCAAAAGTGGCCCAATAACAGTAAGCACACTACAACAAAAAGCCGTTTCCTCCTTGTCTATTCTGGGAAACGGCTTTTTTAATTGATAGTTGATAGTTGTCAACTAAGAAATCACCAATGTCTTTCCGGATAAAGGTCATTCCACCATGCCGGACTATCCTGCAACCAGCGGGCAAACCAAGCCATAATTGAATTGTGCCACAATTCACGTTTTGCATAATCAAGTACAAAATGGTTTTCACCATCCACGGTAATAAATTCCACCGGCTTGCCCAATATCTTCAACGCATTATACAACTGGATACTTTCACCGATAGGCACGTTCGTATCCACCGTGCCATGCAGCAACAACAGAGGGGTATTAATCTTGTCCGCATTGAACAATGCTCCATGCTTCGTAAACAAATCGGGACTATTCCAAGGATAGCTATCGGCTGCCGCAACAGAGTTATAGGAATATCCCCAATAACCCTCGCCCCAATAGCTCGTCACATTGCTGATGCCAGCATGCGAGGCAGCGGCAGCGAACATGTCCGTCTTAGTCTGCAGATACATCGTCATGAATCCTCCATAAGAGGCCCCCAGACATCCGATACGTTTATCGTTGACAAACGGATGGGCTGCACAGAATTTCTTCGTACCTTCAATAATCTCATCGGCCGTACGCTCACCCCATGCATTGACATGGCGTGCAGAGAACTCCTGGCCGTACCCGATGGCACCACTGGGCTGGATAACATAAACCACATAGTCACGTGACGCAAACAACTGTGCACAGTACGGGGAAGTTATACCGCGGGTTGTAGGAGTCGTTCCTCCATAATAGTATACGATAAGCGGATACTTCTTGTTCGGGTCAAAAGACGGTGGCAGACAAACCATTCCCTTTATCTCCGTACCGTCCGAAGCTGTAAAGTTCCACTCTTCCATCTGTCCCAGCTCAATCTTATCGAGGATGGGCTTCATGGGATTGGCAAGCAGGGTGGAAACTTTTTTCTTCGTGTCGTACGTATAAGCTACGCCCGTGCTGGTGTTTCCTCCGCCCACATAGGCAGCCACAACCGGATTGTCATTGGCCAGCGTGAAGGAAGTAATCACATCTTCTTCAAGCGGAAGCATTTCAAAGCCGCCCGTCTTCGGAACATAACGGTAGATATGCCTGCAATCCCCATCAGTCGTATCGAAATAGATACATCCGTCCACACGGTTCCACTGCACGAGAGACACCGTAGGATTGAAATCGCGCGTGATAGCCTGCACTTTCTTTGTAGCCAAATCCATTATGAATGCTTGGGTATCAAAGTCATTGGCTATAGGATGCTCACCGCAATTCTTGCCAATGCCTCCGAAAGCAGACGGACTGCCCGTCACCAGAAGCTGCTTCCCGTCCGGAGAGTAAGAAGCACTTCCCAGATAAGCATCCCAGGCAACCAGCGTATCTGCCTGCAAGGTGGCCAAATCAATCTCGAAAAGAGAAGAGAGGGAGAAAGGGCATTGAGTAATGTCCGGCTTGGAAGTGCTGCACAACAGTTTCTTGCCATCCGGGGAAATATCATTCAGATAGACGTTGTGACTACCGTATGTCAGGCGCTCGGAAAGTCCCGTCGCCACATCGTATTTCATGAGATAATAGCGGTCACGAGAATTGGGGATACGGTCGTCCGGATGCAAGAGACGTTTCAACGGGCCACTCACCTTTTCGCCCTCGTCCGTGAGCATATAGATAAGATAGTCTTCTGTAGGAGACCAGCTGAAATATCCTTCGGGAACATTCTTCAGCAGCACTTCCTCACGCATCGTGGCAGGATCGAACACAACCAGGTCATTCTGCTCCTCGCCCATAACCGTATAATAGAGCTTGTTGCTGTTGGGCATCCAGTTCATCTTTTCATTGGCATTGGGCAATATCACCCGGCCGGTCTTTACCTCGGTCAGCTCACAACGGGTCCTGGAACGCTTCACGTCGTAATTGTCCGAATAGCGGGTCAGCAGATACTTGCCGTTGGGCGAAAGAGAAACTCTGCTCGCTCGGGAGCCGAAATTGGTGTTGAACAAAGAGAAACGTCTCTTCATGTCCGGTGCCATCCGGCAGGCTACATCGGCAAAATCCTTTTCCTTTTCAAATTCGCATTTCAGCATCGGCTGCATCTTATCGTCCGCGCTTGAAAGCAACTTGATGACAATCTCATAATCTGCTTCGGGGTCCATACGTAAACTGACAGCCGTAGGACGGACCTGCGACAAGCTGTCCTCCGCTGTCTCCTTGACTTGCTTGGATTCACCGTTTACAAACACCTCAAAACGGGCAGGAGAATATACATTCAGCTTGCCCTTCATGAAACGCTCCGCACGCAGATTGGTAGCAAACAGATAGAACAGATTGTCCTTGTCTGCCTTTGCCACAGCTACATATCCAGCCGTATCAGCAGCCATGCGTTCGTACGAACCCTCGTCGAAGTTAAGACTGACCTTCGTCTTCAGAAGATTGCCGGTAGTAAACTTGTCTCCCTTGAAGTTGATACTATCGCCCTGGAGGGGAGTGCGCACCGTAACGGCCGGACGCACATTATACTCAGCAACTCTTTCCTGAGCTTGGGCAGCCAATCCCGCAAGGAGCAGCAAACCCGACAAAACTGTGATTTTCTTCATTACTGTAAGATTAAATCGTCTCAAAACCATTCCATAAATTTCCGGGAGGGACGGGAGCCTCCACTTCTATCAATTCTTTGGACACCGGATGCACAAAACGGATATACCGCGCATGCAGACAGATGCTGCCGTCGGGATTGGAGCGGGGCGAACCATACTTCAAATCTCCCTTGATGGGACAGCCCATCTTTGCCAACTGACAGCGTATCTGGTGATGGCGTCCGGTTTTCAAATCTATTTCCAACAGATAATAGTTCTGCGACCGCCCGATGAGCCGATAATGCAAAATCGCTTTCTTGCTGCCCGGCACCTCCTTGTCGTATGCATAACTCTTGTTCTGTTTCTCATTTCGCACCAGATAGTTCACCAATTCCCCCTCTTCCTCGCGGGGCAGGTTCTTCACCACTGCCCAGTAAGTCTTCTTCACCTCGCTATTCTTGAACATCTCGTTCAGACGCGACAGTGCCTTACTGGTCTTGGCAAAAACAACAAGACCGCTCACGGGGCGGTCCAGCCGGTGGGTAACACCGATAAAGACATTTCCAGGCTTGCTGTACTTCTCTTTCAGATACTGCTTTACAGTTTCCGAAAGCGGTGTATCACCCGTTTTGTCTCCCTGAACTATCTCGGAAGCGGTCTTGTTGACTATAATGATATGATTGTCTTCGTATACGACAGTCATCGATTGTTAATGTTTAATGATTAGTGATTAATGATTAATGACTAACACCCAACTTCTCATTAAACATTAATCACTAACCATTAATCATTAAATTACATATTCATCCCACCATCTACCTGAATAACCTGACCGGATACATAAGAGGACATATCAGAAGCCAGGAAAGTAGCGATATTTGCCACGTCTTCGGGTGTACCGCCACGGCGCAAAGGAATCTTCTTGCACCATTCAGCCTTCACCTCTTCAGACAAAGCGTCGGTCATAGCTGTCATGATGAAGCCCGGAGCAATGGCATTGGCACGGATTCCACGAGAACCCAGCTCCTGAGCGATAGACTTGGCCAAAGCAATCATACCGGCTTTGGAAGCAGAATAGTTGGCCTGACCGGCATTGCCGTGAACACCTACCACAGATGCCATATTGATAATGCTACCCGCCTTCTGGCGCATCATGATGGGTGTGCAGGCATGGATAAAGTTAAATGCCGATTTCAGGTTGACATTGATAACCATATCCCATTGCTGTTCGCTCATACGCATCATCAGACCGTCACGTGTGATACCGGCATTGTTTACCAGAATATCAATACGTCCAAAGTCCTTATGGATTTCTGCCACTACCTTGGCAGTGTCTTCAAAGTTTGCTGCATTGGAGGCATAAGCCTTTGCCTTTACTCCCAAAGCTTCCAATTCTTTTGCCGTAGCCTCGGCATTTTCATCAATCACCAAGTCAGTGAATGCGATGTTTGCTCCTTCTTGAGCGAACTTCAAAGCGATAGCCTTGCCGATGCCTCGTGCAGCACCTGTCACAATGGCTGTTTTTCCATCTAATAATCCCATATTATTTTAAAATTATTTATAAAATGTATTCTTACTTCTTTCCCAATGCACCAAGTACCAGACGGGTCACGTAAGTATCGCGTACCGCATCATCCAGATTGGCTCCTATATGACCGCGAATATAAGGTGTTTCAATACCTTTGACACTGTAATGCACAATCTCGGCAGTCATATCCAAGTCATCTATCTGGAAAACACCCTTCTCCATGCCTTCACGCAGAACCTCCTTGAAAAGCTGGGTCTCTGTAGCATCGAAACGTTTGCGCACTTTCTCCACTCTCCAAATATCCCGAAAGAAATTGGCACGAAGAGTACCATTCCGAAAGACAACCTCTTTTACCGCATCCAGATGGGTGTAAATCATTTCCATCAGTTTCTCGTCCGGCTGAATATCTTTCTCTACCACGTGCTTCATCATATCCGAAAGAATATCCAGCTCCGACTCGACAACAGCCAAGTAGATATCTTCCTTGCTCTTAAAATAGGTATAGAGCGTTCTCCTACCTTTCTTCGAAGCGAGGGCAATATCATTCATCGTGGTATTCTCAACGCCCATCTTTGCAAACAGCTGACGGGCAACGTCCACTAATTTAGCTTTTGTCTTCGATACGGTCATAGATTAATTGCACATTGCTTTATTATTTGAGCAAAAGTAAGACATTTCCGCATATCTTACAAGAAAACATTCATTTTATTAATGAACAGCCCTAAAAAGGAAGAAAAAAAGTAGGCTTATTATCGTTCTATTTATCAACATATTACTCATTAAAATCCACTTAACCTCAAAAATATCATGCATTTTATTTGCATATTAAATAAAAAGCCGTACCTTTGCACCCACAAAACAATAACATCGCGGAGTGGAGCAGTTGGTAGCTCGTTGGGCTCATAACCCAAAGGTCATTCGTTCGAGTCGGATCTCCGCAACTACAATGAGGATAAAAGGTTTTATAAACTATTTTATCCTCATTTTTTTAATTCCCATCAAGGACAGAAAAAAATGTTTGCGCAAATAATGTTTGTGCAAATTGCTTCCACACTTCCACCTCCTCTCCACATCCCTTTATTCATCGGCATTACAGATGCGGTGGAAGCAACTCAAAAGTGTGGAAGCAAAATTTGCTTCCACACCGTTTCACAAACAGAAATACTGACGCCACAAGAAGCTAACATGAAGTAACACAAGTTATTAATTTCTTGCATCACATCTTATTTATATCGTACCTGACGAAATCAATATCCTGCAAACACGGTATTAATTCCATCTCCTCCCCCTTCAAATGCAATCAGAACAAATGCGTACAGCCACACAAAGCCAAGACTTCAATACTGTTTTCCTCTGTGCTTTATTCAGAGAATGAAGGTATTTATTACGTCGGACATAAGGAATCAACAGTATGCAACGGCCATGATGCAATCGCCTAACGGCCATCAACAACCCGCTTAACAGCCGTCAGCAGATCGCCGCACGACCATTAGGCGCTGATAAGGCAATGAGTAAAAGGGAACACTCCCCTATACACAAGTAAACAAAGCCCTATATACAACGGATTGAAAGCAGCGGTTTCCCTTAGAATATCCTGATGAAAAGCAACCCCAGCCCGATGGCAACGCCAGTCGAAACAAGTCCGGGAAGCATGAACGAGTGGTTCAGCACATACTTGCCGATACGGGTAGTTCCGGTACGGTCGAAATTAATGGCTGCTACTACGGTGGGATAGTTGGGAATAAAGAAGTAACCGTTTACGGCCGGGAACAGAGCAACCAGTATCATAGGCGAAATGCCCAAAGCGATGCCCAAAGGCATCAGTGCGCGCACAGTGGCGGCCTGGCTATAAAGCAGAATCGACATGGCAAACAAGGCTATCCCGAACAGCCACGGCATTTGCCTCACCACTCCCTCGATGGACTGGGTCAACTGAAGCATGTTTCCCTGAAGAAAAGTATCTCCCATCCAGGCAATGCCGAATATGGCAATCACCGCCTGCATGCCTGCCGGGAAGACGGAGCCTTGCGTTGCCTTCATGCCGTCGGTGCGAGTCAGCAGCAAGATGAGGGCGGCGGCAGAGAGCATCACGATTTCGATAATGGCGGACATGCCTAAAGTGACTGTTTTTCCATCAATCAGGAAAGAAGGGCGCATACCCTCAAACGAACCGAAAAGAAC
>ENA-OPVK01000518-OPVK01000518.1-human-gut-metagenome-genome-assembly--contig:-NODE-518-length-27804-cov-6.969440_pt1 | contig 27804 bp, 26 predicted proteins | sample MGYA00241495_ERZ501982 | MGnify/ENA primary metagenome ERZ501982 (study PRJEB25962, sample SAMEA2042002) | human gut metagenome | biome: human gut; feature: human-associated habitat; material: faeces...
AAAATATATACACACATGCAACCATACAGCCTGCATGCGCACCCGCCACAACCCCAGAAGCTGTGACCTATGGCTCCAATCTGCTGAGATCACGAGGAAACAATGTTGCCTCACGCACATTGTCTTCTCCGATAAGCTGCATTGTAAGTCTCTCAAGTCCTATTCCAAGACCTCCATGTGGCGGCATGCCGTGCTTAAAAGCTGAAAGATAGCTCTCCATACCCTCTGTCTCCATGCCACGCTTTGCGATTTTTTCCATAAGCTTATTGTAGTCGTGGATTCGCTGGCCACCTGTTGTGATTTCAAGACCTCTGAAAAGCAGGTCAAAGCTTAAGGTGTATGTCTCGTCTGCCGGATCATCCATGGCATAAAACGGTCTCTTCTTTGAAGGATAATGTGTGACAAATACAAAATCACTGCCATACTCTTCCTTGAAGTACTGTCCGATAAGTACCTCCTCCTCCGGCTCTAAGTCGAATGGGTTTCTGAACTGTCTGTTATATTTTTCTGCGACACGCTGCTTTGCCTCGTCAAATCTGACTCTTGGTATGCTTGTCACATCAGGCAGCTTAATCTTTAAAAGCTCAAGCTCCTTGGCGTATGAGGTCTTTAAAAGCTCCATGGTGTACTGCAAAAAGCCGGTCTCCATCTCCATGATATCCTCGAAGCCGTCAATGTAGCCCATCTCGAAATCGAGTGATGTATACTCATTCAGATGTCTCTTTGTATTGTGCTTTTCTGCTCTGAAAACAGGTGCAGTCTCAAATACCCTGTCAAAGACACCTACCATCATCTGCTTGTAAAACTGCGGGCTCTGCTGTAATATAGCCGGTCTGTGGAAATATTCAAGCTTGAAGAGGTTGGCGCCTCCCTCGGCTGACTTTGCACCAAGCTTTGGCGTATGAATCTCTGTAAATCCATTGTTATAAAGGAAATCCCTAAAGCCCCTTGTGATACCCTCCTGTATACGGAACGTAGCACGCTCTCTTGGATTTCTGAGTGCCACTGCCCTGTTATTGAGCTTTGCCTCAAGCGAAGTATTCAGTTTCCATTTATTGATCTGAAGCGGCATAGGCTCCGCCGGCTCAGATAAAATTGTGATAGTGTCAAGACGAAGCTCGAAGCCGTTTGGAGAACGGTCATCACTCTTGTATGTGCCGCATACCTCCACGGTATCTGCTTCCTTTAGATCATCGACGCTAAACTGGGATTTGCCCGGCTCGTATACACACTGTACGAGTCCGTCCCTGCGTCTTAAGACGATGAATGCAACCTCACCCATATCTCTTATGGTGTGAATCGCACCCTTTACTTTGATGTTTTTGCCCTCGTAGTCGCCTGCAAGAATTTCTGCGATACCGAGGTCTTCCTTTTGAACTGCTCCTGTTAAGAATTCCATATTTTTGTGCTCCTTTGATTTTTTAAGCGGGACGGAATATAAATTTATGTAGTATTGTATATAGCCCACGAATTGCTATGTGCCTCTGTCGAAACTAGGCTATATACGCCAAAAAGCCCCGGAGCATATCAAATTAATGAAATGCTCCGGGGCGAAAATTCTAAAAATATTCCGCGGTACCACCCGCTTTGAGAAAAAGGACTGTTCCTGTTTCTCCACTCTTATCCGTAACGTGGATGAATCGTATCTGCCTACTTTTGATATATAAAAAGCTTAATTCACATACGATAAACCTATCTATGCAATAAACCATATCAATCGTTCAACAGATCTGCTCCGGTAGTGTTCCTGCAATCAGCTCTTCCAAACAGCGCTCTCAGTCGGTGACGCTGTATTCCTGTCGGTGTCTGGTGATCCAAGTCTCCTTCAACGCATTTATTGTTTTTTTGTTGTTTAACGTTATAACACAATAAACTTATTATTTCAACCCATCATAGTCAAAACTTAAGAAAATAAAGTATAGGAATATATTATGGTTTTTCTTAATTGTGGTTATAACAGAGCCTTCTTTTGCAACAATTATTAAATAAATTTAGGCTATTCCCTATTGCCTTTATTGAATTCGTATTGTAGAGTATATCTGGTATATGAATTAATAATAATAAGGCAGGTAACACTTATGAAAAAACTATTATTTTTTGATATAGACGGCACTCTCGTTGATTTCGGCAAGAGCACCATGAGCCCATCAACCGCTGATGCTCTAATAAACGCAAAACAAAACGGTCACATGATTTTTCTTTGCACAGGACGTAGTTACAATCAGATTTATCCATCATTAAAAGCCTTTGATTTTGACGGCGTGGTGGCTGCTGCCGGCGGCTATGTCACTGTGGGTGATAAGGTAATTGCACATCATGTCTATGGGCAGAATCTGTTACAGAAGGTTCTTGACACTGTTGGTGACAACGACACAGGACTTATCTTCCAGACAAAGGATAAAAGCATCACCAACCACAAGTGGGCCGACAAATTCATATCAGCATTCTCAAAGCAGTTTGATATGCATGTGATACAGGACAACCCGACATTTAAGGATATCGTGATTGATGATGAATTATCAAGCTTTTCTAATCGATACGCCGATGTTGAAAGCACCATCTACTGCAATTGCAACTACCACATTGATGATTTAAGAAAGCTCCTCGGCGATGAATTTGTAGTAACCCTGAGCAGCTTTAAAGAGCCTGAACCTTACAGCGGTGAGATTACATTGCGCGGTGTCAACAAGGCAACCGGCATACGTGATGTGGTAGAGTTTCTTCACATGAGTCAGGCTGATACAATAGGCTTTGGCGATGGCCAGAATGATTTTGATATGCTGCGCTACTGTGATGTCGGTGTTGCCATGGGCAATTCCAGCGATGAAGTCAAGGCTGTAGCCGATATAGTGACAGACGATATCAAAGAGGATGGGCTTAAAAATGCCATGGTGCATCTTGGACTTGTCTAAAAATGCACCATGGCATACTCTATGCCTCAATATTCATAAATCTGTCCCACTCGCACTCGTCCTTTGATGCCGATACAATCAAGGTGTACGAGCGTTCATCTGTTCCGTCGAATACGAAGGTATAATTTTCATTCTCCTTCTCGATTAAATATGCGTATCCGTCAAGGAAATTGTTGAAGGTGTCGATATAATCTGCCTCATCTATCTCCTCGTCAGCCGTGGTGCTCTTTAGGTTGCCATCGGCATCATATGTCTTAAAGCCCTCGCGTATGAATGAAATAATATTTGCATCTGAAAGCTTTAATATAAGGCCGTTTGTCCTCATATCACGGATATCTCTGTTTTTAGAATTATCTGCCTTTATGATTACGTTGTCAAGGCATATTTTGAAGGTGCCAAAGCTCATCATGATATCGCTCACATGCACATCCGAAAATTTGAAATGTGTAAACTCGTTTTCTGTCCTGAATTTCATCTGTTATCCTCCGTATATACTCATGCCGATATTTTATCAGATAATTTTGCTTTGGGCAACTTGCATTTTATAATGTGCCGTACAGCTCAAGTGTATGGCCTACACTGCCTGCACCTATAAAATAATAGTCGCTTTGGGTGTCACCGTCTGCATAGATATACTGTCCGTACATCTTTATATTGCAAAAGAGTGCTGTGCGGCTTGATGCAGTAGCGATTCCATATCCCTTGTTTGACACGACAAGCGGCAGCCTCTGCTGTCTGCCTCCGAACGAAATATATCTGGCTTTGTTTGTCAAATCAGTAAGGTCTGTTGCAAGTATTCCCTTGGATTTGAGCTTTTCCGATTTGTCCCAGTCAAAAAATGTGTAGCACTCGCCATTATTTAAAAGCCTTGGCTCTGTGGCATTTTCGCTTACAAGGAGTTTTCTGTCGGCATCAAAATACTGTATGGCACCGTTTTTCTTTTCTATCCTTAATATCAGCTTCTCCGTTTGAATTTCAATAAGCGATTTGGATTCCTTTGCCACCCATTTGAAGGCTGTATCGGCCTTTTGCTTCCAATAGGTTTTGTGCGGCTTCACTCCAATTCCTTTTACAAAGATTACGCGTACTATCTCCGGTGTTATTGGTATCACATAAAGTGTGCCGTCCGCTGTGGCGATTTCAACATGCGATTTACCTTTTTTGAGCCATTTTACCGCAAACTTGCCCTTTGAATGCCCCTTTACATGAAGTATATCGTTGTCCGGGATTGAGCCGTATGCGTATGGGGAGGGATTGAGAGGGAGGCTGCTCTTTTTTGCAGCCTTACTTACTTCCTTAATCTTAATTTTATTTGCCATATCTGTAGCAGTACATTGTGTTTGATTTTCCCTGTCTTTTTTTACAAATGCAGATAAATCAAGCTTCTCATTTTCAGCCTTATTTGTCACCTGCTCAGGCTTTAATGCAATGCGCGACGGACCAAAATACTCTCTTTCATCCATATCGCGTCTGCCATCAACACGCTTTTGCTCTTCTATTTCTTTTTCTGTCAGTTGCTTCTTTTCATATTCCTTTGCCTTAGTGAGCGGCTCTGCAGAAAACTCCTTCTGATGCCTGTTGGAAGGAGCAGGGTCTGCAATAAGCGTTGTCAGCCTGCCCCGGTGGAATACAGCAAGCTCATGAAGTGCACGGGTAGCCGCAACGTACAAAAGCTTCACATGACTATCATCAGCCGGATATTTTCTCTCTGATGGGTCAAACAGCAATACAGCATCAAACTCAAGTCCCTTTGTATACGCGACCGGAAGTACCATGACTCCTGCACCAAACTGTGCAGTTTCAATATCATCATCTGCTATTTCTATATGTTTTTTAAGCTCAGCAGACACCTTGAGAGCCTCTGCCTCATCACGGCACACGACAGCTATCGTCTCATAGCCTTCACTCTGCCAGCCTTTTATCGTGTCAACCGATGCCGAAATCAGTGAGCGCACATTGGCATACTCCTCTATGTGGACTGCGTTTCCATGCCTAATAATAGGCTCCACCGGATAGATTGCAAAATCTCCATGGCGCAGTATCTCTGTTGCAAATTCTGAAATCTCAACAGTGTTTCTGTAGCTCTTTCGAAGCAGACCGAATGCATCATATGTGCCTGTGAGTATCAGCTTTTTCAAGTCCTCCCAGTCATTTAAACCATACTCAAAATGTATATTCTGCGAGGTATCGCCCATGATAGTGTATGTGCAGTTTCTGAGGCAGTAATGCAAACAGCAGTATGCCATCATGCCAAAATCCTGTGCCTCATCAATAACCACATGACTCGCCTCACGAACCGGATCTGTCTCCTTGATGCGCTTATAAATATACGCAAGCGCTGCCAGATCATACACATCAAATGAGTCCTTTGGAATATCTATATCATATTCCTTCTCCTTCTGACTAAGCAGAAAATCCCTGTAAAAATCATACACAGAGCCTTTCCAATCATCCTTACCGAAATAGGTTTTGTATTTTTTATCAAGCTTGCTGCGCTCCTTTGCAGGGAACTTCACTTCCTTACCGAGAACCTCATTTTCATACTTCGAGTAAATTATCTCATTTAACATGAGGATTTTACTCTGCATGGAAAGAAGCGGATTATCATGCAGATAAGTGTCTATCAGCACCTTTCCCACAAGCAGATTGCCTGTTTTTTCCATGTAGACCTCATCTCTTGGAATACACTTTTCCTCGTAATCCCAGCAGAATTTTTCAAGAGCTTCAAACCATTCTTTACTGCCCTTTATGCTGTTTCTACTGTCATTTTTGCTGACTTCATGTATGCTGTACTTTTTGTCATTCCAATCCTCGTACAAAAGCCTTGTAAAAAGCTGCTCCATAGTCATCTGTTTTATGCCGTACACATCAAGCTCCGGAAGCACGCTTGTAATATAGTTCAACAAAATGTGGTTACTGCCTATAATGTAGAAATCCTCCGGTCTGAAATCATCAGCATAATTATATAAAATGTACGATATCCTGTGCATTGCAACCGTTGTCTTCCCTGAGCCTGCAACTCCCTGCACAATGATATTCGTCTTTGGCGAACGGCGGATAATAAGGTTTTGCTCCTTTTGGATTGTCGCGATAATCTCTCCAAGCACTGCCTTTTTATTCTTAGCCAGATACTTTGTCAGAAGCTCATCATTTGCTACGACATCTGAATCAAAAAAGTCGATAAGCTTATCATCTGCAATCTCATAGGTGCGCTTTCTGTTTAAATCAATCTCAAAAGTACCCTCTGAGCTCACCGTGTACTTACATGGTCCAAGACTGCTCTCATAATATACGGATGCAATCGGTGCTCTCCAGTCAATGACCACAGGCTCTGATGCCTTCTTCGCAATACCGACTCTACCTATATAGTAGGACTCCTGTGACTTCTGACGCGGATCCTTAAAATCTATTCTGCCAAAATACGGCTTTTTCCGCGCCTTTTCACATCTTACGATATTTCTCTCGTTCTCATGAAGCTGCGCTGTCGCATTGTTCCACAGGGCAAGTCCCTCCTTGTCCTGCGCCTCGTAAACATCTCTTAAATCCTCTAAATCATCTGTCAGCTTTTTTACCGATTCCTTTGCACGGTCCAGATTATCCTGTGCAATCCCTATGATATTTTGAAGCTGTCTCTGCTCGTCTTTTAATGAAATTCCCGGTAAATCATTTTCTGTGCCCATCATGCCTCCACGACTTATATATGCTGTGATTATACTATACTTTTAATCTCATCAATCCTGTCAACACAGGCAAAAAGCATCTTTTTCAGCTCTTCATCAGGCTGTGTCAAATCCGGCACCATGACAACCTTACAGCCTGCAGAATATGCACTTTTGACACCATTTGGCGAATCCTCTACCGCCATACACTCCTCAGGTGCCAGCTTAAGCTCGCTGCATGCAAACTCATACACATCAGGTGCCGGCTTTCCATGCTCCACCATAGGTGCACAGATGATCTTGTCGAAATATCCGTAGAGCCCTATCTTTTTAAGATATTTCTCAGCTCTTTCTATATCATTCGCTGTGGAAATTGCTCTGTGAATGCCCTTTTCCTTCAAATATGTAAGTATCTCAATTGCACCGGGCTTAAGCTCAATACCCACCTTTTCCAGATGCTCCTCCATGATTTTTCTCCGATATGCCCTGATTTTATTATAATCCATATCCGGATCATGAAACATATCCTTAAGATGCTGCGGTGCATACGGCTGCCCGAGGCTTCGCATTGAAAGTGCCTGCTCATCCGTCATCTCGTAGCCGAATTGCTTAAGTGCCATCGGCCAGAAAATACGATAATATTTCTCCGTATCTATGAGTGTTCCATCCATGTCAAATAATACTGCTTTTACCATTGGTTCTCCTTACGTTCTGTCAGGCTTTACTATGCTTCACCTGTTAATTTTACCACTGTCATATCATGATGCATGGCCTTTATCACCGGGCCAAACATGTCCTTTGTCTTTATCCTGAGGCTGGATGTATTTATGCATGGATGACATCCAACCCACTCACCTTTTAGCACATCCTCATCCACCAGAAGTCTGACCGCATTGTCATGGTCGTTCATCAGTCCCATCACACTGACTGAGCCCGGTGTGATATCCAGATATTTTTCCATATCCTGCGGACTTGCAAACGAAAGTCTCGCACTGCCTATCTGATGCGAGAGCTCTTTTGTCTTAAAGGTCTTGTCTCCCGGTATCATTAGCAGGTAAAAATCAGTTTTCTGGCGGTTGCACAGAAAAAGATTCTTGCAGATTGTTGCGCCGAGTGTCTTGTCAATCTCCTCACAAACCTCCATCGTAAATGCCGCCTCGTGGTCTATTCTCTGATATTCGATTCCCAGTTTGTCCAAAAAATCGTATGTACGAATTTCTTTATCCAGTCTGCCTGTGGTATCTGTCGGTCTTCCATTCTGTAATTGCATTTGTGCCTCCTGAAATTAATTATCGCAGCTGTGTTCAGCACCGTAACCGCTGCTATTATTGTCTTTTAATTGCTATAGCTATAGATTATACACCTCTTTTATGTATTCTAACAAGCCCCGGCATCCACTGATTACATCATCAAAGGTCGCATCAAAATCACCTGTATACCATGGATCTGCAACATCGCGCGCTGCTGTAAGCTTATGATTTGTCCCGTAATCAGCAAATGACAGCATCTTAAATATCTTCTGCTGACTGTCACTGCCACCTGCAATCCTTGTCATATTCCTGATATTTGCAGTGTCCATTCCAATCAGAAGGTCATAGTACAAATAATCATCGCGTGTCATCTGTCTCGCGCGGTGTGGAATAAGAGGAATATGCTCCTCGTATAGTTTGTTTTTGGTGCCGTAGTGCGGCGGATTGCCTATTTCCTCACGACTGGTCGCAGCTGAATCTATCTCGAAAACAGCATCGAGGTGCTGTCTGTGGACCAGATAGGTGAAGATGCTTTGGGCCATGGTGCTGCGGCAGATGTTGCCGTGGCAAACCATGAGCACTTTAATTTTATCTTGCATATCTTCGTTTTTCCTTGTATATCCTTATTTTTCCTAGGTTTTATCACACTTTCACGACATCTAACCTAGTGTACCTATCCTAGCATAAAATCGCATATTTTACCATATCTCGGTAAGTAAAATGAGTACAAATCTAGGTATAAACCCGATTCGTACTCATCAGTACTTTTTCCCTATGCCTTTTATTTCCTTACTTGGCACACTTTTTCCGCACGTTGCTCCGCTAAGGAATATCCCTGTTTGACCTGTCCTTCTGTTGATACCCTTATGTAACCATATACATTTACAATGTTGTTTTACATGTAACCGAACTTTCGTTATAAAATTATTTATTATAACAGCAATTCAAATTCCGGTTATAAATCATAAAAATCTACTATTCCACAAAATATTTTCAATTTACTTGCTTTCTTCTTAATTGATATGATTCCGAATCTACTTCTATCTCATACAATTTTATATCCTTCCTATCACATAAGTGAAATAACTTATTTCTATCTTCTTCTAATATCTTATTCCCCATAATTATGCTTTTAGGTTTGATTATATCATTCCTTTCTTTTTTCTTATCATTATACTGTATACTCGTTATACGCCATTCATCTTCATTTTCCCATTTTCTGCTTTTGGAAACACATGTTCTATGGATAAATTGCAAAATCTCATTCTGTTCCATTTGATACTCGGCTCTAGGTACTTCGCCTACATACTCAATTGGTGTCAATCTCCAATTATATTTTGCAAATATATCCATTGCATCATATTCGATACAGACTCCATTATAATCATTCGCATATGCATACCACATAGGTGCATTATCAAAAGATGTTGTTAACGAATAAACTAATGTGTATTCTCTAATAGCATTCATCATTTTATATGCAGCTGTATTTACCCAATCATTAATTTCTTGCCTTGACGGTTCTTCAATAAATATAATATGTCTTAATATTTCAATGCGCTTTTTTCGTTCTTCCTCTATATCTATTTTATATGAATATTCACAAGGATCATTTAATTCAGTAATTAAGCTGAAATGAAATATATCATCTTGAAGATTCGGGATAGTATATTCACTTATCAAAGATTTAAACTTATAAAATGAACTAATATTCATCTTTCTAAAAATATCAATCAATCTATTCGCTGCCTGTTCATTAAATGAATCATTAGTTGTCCTTATAACGAAATTATTTCTGACAACATCTATGTATTCTCTTTTTAGCGTTTCCAAACTATAATCCATATTTTCTCCATTCCTTTTTGATTATTTTATTAAAATCTTTCTCCCACTTATTCACTAAAGCAATATAAGTAAATTCCAAGTAAAACTCCACCTTACAATCTCCAAAAGTCCTATTTTACTACATTCTAAACCTTTTATTATAGCCTGCCGTGGCAAACGAAAAGTATTTTTATCATTGTTTTGTTTCTCCTTAATTTGCCCGGAAATGCCCAGTTTTGCGAGGGTTTCTAGGTATTTTGTTGTTTGCTCTGAAATTACGGAATGTGGCAAATCAGAGCAGAATTTAGCAAGTTGTTACTACCTGTTAGTAGTAAAATTGGTAGTAAAACGAAAATGCTTACTACTAATGATTTTTAATTACTTTTTCTCTGTTTCACATTTCATTTCTATTATTTTATATAATATATTTAATGGATGATGCTCTATAAAAAGCAATAATTCCAAATCTTCCTTTGTACGTATCTTCTTATTTTTTGAACAATTTAATCTTTGATTAATCCTTATCCATTCATGAATATCATCCACATCTATATTAATCATATTATTCTTAGGAAGTTCATACGCAATTTCAAAATCCTGTTCTTTTTTATATTCCATTCTTTCATTAAAAGTTGATAATCTATGCTCAAACCATTTTTTTCTTCTTAATAACTCTGTCAGCAACACTTCTTCGTAAATCCAAGGCGAAAATGTATACTCTTTTTTCCCTGATAATGTATTCTCCAAAACCGGAACAGAATTATTTGTATTGACAAATATAACTATTTCCGACAAGTCCATTACCTGCATTATTGCGGATGTCAACATTGCATGTACATGACTCGTTGTAATATTTCTTTTTTGATAATCATATGTTCCATCTGAGTTCTTGCACTTTATATCATCTATTTCTTTAAGTAAATCATCGGCACTTCCCCAATAAAATGTATCGACGAAAACATTTAAATTAAACTGTTCCATCAGCATTCCTGCAATTGTTAATACCAATTTCTCATCATTATGTGAATATGACAAAAAGACATCATAGTTGTTTTTATCAAACACCTCTTTAATTAACTTAGTCCCATTTATAGTTCCATCATTAAGGTAGTTCTTCAACAAATAGTTATATTCATCTTTAAATTCTTGTTTGCATTGCCAACCTATATTATTCCAAAGTTTTATTTGCTCTGTAGAATTATATTTCACAACATCTTCGATTTCTTTATTTGTTACTTTTAAATCAAACGCTCTATACACTATCGTTTTGCCCTCACAATTATTTTATTAACAATTGGGTCTGTCCTTTTTTCATATGCTTTGTTCACATACATCTCTGGATTCTCTATAAAATCATCCCATTTTACTAAAACACAATATCTTTGATATTCATTCCAAGAACAACCTTCATGAGGTTCTATATAATAATTTTGACTAAACTCTCGTATTACAGTGTCATCATCAATTTTAACATAATTATGGCTATAACCACACGATGAGCACATATATGTTCCACCAAAAATTTTCTCATACATCTCAGGTGTTACTACCCCCAAGATTCCATTTCTTGTATTATTTTTTCCGTTATACAGCGAAGCCTGAAGTTCTCTAATTATAAAATAGTTTTTTGGTCTTCCAAAATAATCATACCCTTCTTTTTCGGATGAATGTACTCCTATCAGACAAATAGTAACCGTTGAATCTTTAAGATAATCATTGCGTATTACTTGCATGATATAATCTCCATTTTCACTTTCTATAACTCTGTCTAATGTTTTATCAATGATATCTTCTTTAGAAAACAATTTAACAAGTTCCTCTTTATAGTAATTATCTTCTTTCTTAAAACTCACAAAGCATTTATGTCCCATAACCTTTCCTCCTAAACATCCAATGAAACTTTATCCCGATCTTTTGAATAAATAATAATGTTAGCGCAGCCTTGAATTTTGTCCTCATATAGTTTAAACAATGATGTTATAACTTCTAAAGATTCTTCTCTAGTTACTCCTGTTCTGGATTGTCCTGTTCCCAATAAAGGAAGATATATATCAAATCCATTTCCCTTTTTATCATAATAATCAATAAGTTTTATAATTGTCTGTACCAAATCTTCTTTTGTATTCTGTGCATTATTATTTTCATCAAATTCTGACAATGCCATCAGATAAAAAACTGTATTTTCATACTCATATTGCGCAATTGTCCCCTTTTCATAACATTCTATTTTACCTCTATCCTTAATGTCATGGTTCAATATTTTTGCAGGCACAATTCCTTGCAAACTAAGGCTATCATTTATTCCCTTATCTATATCTGAAATCGGAACATTTTTCTTCTTCATGCAATTAAGCCACTGTCCATGTATCGTTGAAGGACTTACTAAAGGTTTATTCACTACCGCCAAGTTCTCATCCACAATTGTATCAAAAGTTGTATTTACACTAACAACAACAATTCTTTTCTTTCCTTTTGTAGAAAATGCTGTTTTCCACAAATCACCATATCTTAATATTATTTTTCCTTTTATACACTCAAGTTTTTTATAAGTTAATACTTTTACAATGGCAAATGCAAACGACAAAAGAATCAAAATAACTATCGCTAAAACTTTACTACAACATGACTCTATTTTAAAATCACTTCTATCAAAAAACAACAGACATGCTGATGCCAGCCCAAAAACAAATCCACATGCTAATTTATAATAATCCCAAAATAGTTTCCCGTTTATTTGAATTTTTTTCAACATACTATTTTTTCCTCCTAATCATAATAATTTATTATATCATAATTTGTTCTTTTTTGATAGAAAAAACGCCCCAGCCATAAGCCAGAGCGTCATCTTTCTTCTATATTAAATTGCCTTAAACATTTTCTGCGACATCGGTTTCTCATTCTTCTTTTCAATCTCTGCCTGTGCCTTCCGGAACTCTTCCATCCGTTTCAGCTCTTCCTCAGCATCATCAAATCCGATATGCGTATACACATTCATCGTGACCGAAACATCCGAATGCCCCATGAGGTACTGTAGTGTCTTTGGATTCATTCCCGATTTTGCCATATTGGAGCAGTAGGTGTGCCTACAAACATGTGGATGTGTCAAGTATAGGACAAAAAAAATTTTATTTTTTTCTGCCGAAGACTATCTGACGCTTCCATCAGGTAGTCCCAGCACCTTTATTATCTTCTGGTAAGTCATTCTTGTCCTGCTCAAGTTACCTCTATTCTGAAAAAATATCGTCAAAATTCCATTCGATTTCGATTTCATCCTGACTATGAACACGGATCACCTTGATAATCTCACGCAGCTTCTCTGTATCGAACTTCTGAATTCCCAAGAAATCTTTTAGTTTTATTTTATCAGAAAGTTCATTTTGTTCAAGAAGCTTTTTACTATTCTCCGCATCTTCTATCTTTCGTTTTATTTCCTCCAGCTGTACACTTATCTTTCCTGCTCTCTGCTTATACGAATCACGATCTATACGACCATCTTTGTAATCATCATAGAGTTTCATCTTTTCCGAGGTCAACTGTCGGCTCTGTTTTTGCAATTCTGTAGTATTGATCTCTTTGTATTCACATTGTCTTTTGGAAGATACTTTCTTTCCTTTTTTCAACATTGACGCTGCATACTGACGGACAAGCCCAAGGATATTCTCCTCCATCGGTTCCCTACGAATCACCAGACTTCGGCACACAGGATCACCATTGGTTCTGGCATCTGAACATTTCAGCAGATGCTCTGTTTCTTTTAACAGAGAATGCCCACAGTTGGCACATATCAGCAAGGCCGGCTGTTTTTTACGTCTTTCCAGAGTAAAATTGGTGCGTGATTCTGCAACACTTCTCTTCTTTTTCGGATGCATTTCATTTGCTTTTTCAAACAATTCCCTGTCTATAATTGCCGTATGATGATTTTCCAGGCGAACCCATTCTGTTTCATCATTCAGAACTGCTTTATGACCGGTATGCATACTGCAACGTGTTTTTCCCCAGATTCTGGTTCCAATATAAATCTCATCCCGGACAATTGCCGCTACTGTCGTAGGGCTCCAGTGTTTCTTTTTGATCGTGTCAAACCTCTGGAACTGCACCTGATCCCCTCTTGATAATTTCTGCTCATCACAAGTGGCAATCGCCTGTCCGTTCAATTCCCTTGTAATATCCGCAAAACTTGTTCCTTCCGCTGCCATCCGAAAAATCATTTTCACGACTTTTGCAGCCTCTGGATCTACTTCCAGCCTTCCATCTTTTCCTTTTTTATAGCCATATCTGGCATTTACCGGAAGGCGTGTACCATTTCTCGTTCTTGTCTGCAATGCTGATGAAATTTTCTTGGACAAATCCAGGCTATACATATTGTATACCAGATTCTGCAATGCTACATTCATTCCACCAGTCATTCCGCTACTTGCTGCACTGTCATAGCTGTCATTAATCGAAATAAATCGAATCTGTAGAAGTGGAAAAATATATTCAATATAAAATCCAACTTCCAAATAGTCTCTTCCAAATCTGGAAAAGTCTTTCACAACTACACAGCCGATTTCTCCGCTTTTCATGTCATCCTGCAGCTGTTGAAATCCCTGCCTTTTAAAATGAGTACCGCTGACACCGTCATCCACATATTCCAGAATATCCGACTCAACTACACCCAGCTCATCAATTACAAATGATTTTAACAGAATTCTCTGAGAAGTTACACTGTCGCTCTCTTTTTTGGCTCTGCCATCTACATTGTCATCTTCTGCAGACAAACGGATGTAAACAGCTGTTTTTCTAAGATCTGTCATCTTGACTGCGCCTCCTTCTCTTTCTTTAGTTTCTGTAAATCTGCAAACTGATCGTCATATACCAGCTTGATCTCATAATCATACTTACCATGGATAATAATTGAATCCACAAAGGCATCTGCCATTTCTTTTGTCAGCTTACGCTTTGACATATAAGTATGTATCACATTTCCCCAGCCTTCTTCAATGTGGTAATCCTGGGAATACCGAACCTGTGCCGCCAATACTGTGTCCAGACGGCTCTTGATATTCTCAATTTCATTGGAATAGATCCGAGAAAACTGTATGTATTCTTCTTCTGTAATCAAACGTTCGGAATAGTCTTCATATAAATCCGATTTACGCTTACTGATACGGCTTAGTTCTCGTCGAAGTTTTCCTACCTCTTTATCCAAAAGCAGGTACTGTGTCTGATTTTTGGAAGCTGCATTCATTTTCTGAATCATTTTTTCTGTATCCAATACGGTTTTCATATGCGTTTGGATCAGGCGAAGAACATCGTCATCCACATATTCTTTTCTGACTCTGTGCCCTTTGCATTGCTTTCCTCCGGATTTATGGTTAGTATTGGCTCCGCAGATATAAAAGAATGTGCCATTTCTTTCTCTGGACAACGTCATGCGGTTGCCACAGCCTCCGCACCATATCTTTCCTGTATAGAAATTATGGTTTCTAATAGCCCCATTGTTCTGCTGATGTTTCTTCTTATAAGCTTCCGTATATTCCTGGATTTTAGATTGTACCTGTTGAAACAACTCTCTATCTATAATCCCTTCATGCGTGTTCTCCACATGCACCCATTCACTCTCTGGTCGATTTCTCTGTTTATTTCCCTGGAAAACACTTTGCTGATATTTTCCAAATACAGAATCACCTGTGCAATGAACATCCTGAAGAACTCGTTTCACTTCATAATTGTTCCAGGGTTTTGACTCCGGAAGCGGCTTCTCACCGGTTTTATAGAATTTTCTCTGTAAAGTCGGCGATAAAACTCCATCTTTATTGAGCTGTCTTGCAATATCACTATAGTTCCTGCCATCCATATACATAGAAAATATACTTTTCAAATGTTCTGCAGCTTCTTCATCAACGATCAGCTGATGATGGTCTTCTTCTGACTTTCTGTAACCATACGGTTCCCAGGCACTTGTAAATTTTCCTTTTTTCCAAAGAGCTTTTTTTGCGCTGCTGCTCTTTTTGGCAAGGTCTTTCGAATAGAACTCATTGATAATATTCTTCAGTGGAACTGTAAGATCCACACCCTCTCTGAAGGAATCGAAATCATCTGTCACAGCCAGGAATCTTACATGAAAAAACGGAAATACTCGTTCAATATAGTTGCTGGTTTCGACATAATTTCTTCCAAGTCTGGACAAATCTTTTACAATAACACAATTGATTTTTCCATGCTTGATATCTTCCATCATCTGTACGAATCCAGGACGGTCAAAATTTGTACCTGAATAGTCTGAGTCCTTATAAACTTCCGCAACCGAAATATCTTCCGTATCTGCTACAAAGTTTTTCATCAATTCCACCTGGGTTTCTATCGTCCCTCTTTCTAATGTTTCTTCTGTTTCCATTGAAATTCTGGCATACAATCCTGCCCGGAATGGTCTTCTCACCTCTGTCTGGACGGTTGCACTGCCGACTACTGTCGGAATGTTTTTCCTACTCTTTCGTGCCATTTTATACAACCTCCTTTACCTTGACCTGCAGATTATTATCATCATCTACTACCGTATCAACTCCCATAGCCGGTAATTGATTCAGCAATGTCTGATAACAATCATCAAAATCAAAAGTGATCTCTATATTCTTTTTATCATATACTCTGATTTTCCTGATCAGTTCTACCACCACTGTGCGGGACAGTTCTTCAATATCCTGATATTTCACAAAATAATCCAGCCAGGTATTGGCATTGTCTGCTTTTTCCAGCTCACTATCCATTTCTTTCTGGATTGCACGGATACTCTCTTCCGCATTTCTAAGCCTCTTTCCATAGGCTGCATGAAGCTCTACATAGTCTTCTTTTGATACAATGCCCTCTTTCATATCCGAATAGAGCATCATCCGTAACTCCTTACAACGTTCTGTCTCCTGTTTTTTCTTCTCCAGCCTGTCCTGCAGCTTCTTCATATTGATCTCCTGAAATGGCACAGTACCAACAAATTCCAGGACTCTTTTCAGGTGCAGGATATTCTGGATATGCTGTTTCAGCATCACCAGTACGGCATCTTCCAGATCCTTTTCCGGTATTCTATGACTAGAACAGCGTTTTGTTTCTTTATTTGCGGAACATAGATAATAAGCATATTTTTTCCCTGCCACAGTAGAAACCTTTCTTGTCATAGGTGCACCACAATCCGCACATACAGCAATTCCGGACAACAGATATACCTGCTTTTGGTAAGGTGAAGTACGTGTATCCATGCCCAGAAGCCTCTGCACAATTTCAAAATCACGGTCACTCACCAGTGGCTCATGATTTTTCTCAATCCGGATCCAGTCATCTTCCGGTTTCACATAAGTCTGCTTCACTTTATGGTTCGGTGTTGTCCTTTTTCCCTGCACAAGATTTCCGATATAAACCTCGTTTTCCAGTATCCTACGGACTGTAACGGAACTCCAAAGTGCCTGTTCTTTCTGCCGGAAGCCAGTTTCATAATGACTGCCGCTGCTGATTTTATATTCAAATGGGGAAAGAATACCCAGTTCATTTAAACGATTAGCGATCGCATCCTGACTCATTCCCCGCAGCTTCATCTTAAAAATATCCTGTACTACACTGCCTGCAGATGGGTCAATCTCTAATTTATGCTTATCTGTCTTTGTCTTCCTGTATCCAAATGCTACAAACGGAGTCACGCACTCACCTTTTTTCCTCTTAATCTCAAGATTACTCCTGATCTTAATAGAAATATCACGACAATAAGCATCGTTGATTAAATTTTTAAATGGGATAATGATTTCGTCTGCCTGATTCTTTCCCTTAAGACTGTCATAATTATCATTGATAGCAATAAAACGCACACCAAGAGCCGGGAATAATCTCTCGATATACTTCCCGGAATCAATATATTCCCTTCCAAATCGTGATAAATCTTTTACCACTACGCAGTCTACAATCCCACGCCGGATATCTTCCAGCATTGCCTGGAATGCAGGGCGCTCAAAATTAGAGCCTGAGTAGCCATCATCAACTCGGACTGAAACAACTTCTATATCTTTTTTGTCTTTCAGGAAATCCAGAATCAAAGCTTTCTGGTTAGAAATGCTGTTACTTTCCAGTTTTGCTGAACTAGAAATATCGCCATCTTCTTTAGATAATCTGACATAGATGGCGGCATGATAGATTTTATTGATATTCTGATACATATCTTACCTCCTTTTATTACGTCAGAAAATCCATGTAATAAAAGGGGGCTGCATAATTTGTCCTTACTGACATTCTAACACAGTCCCCTCAATCTTGCCAGTACTTTTTCAGACACTCAGAAGCATATTCTCAAATGCCTGCTCCATAGATATACCGTTATTGGCAAATCTGACTTTTACTTTCATATTGCCGATCCGGACCAAATATGGATTTCCTACTTTATTCAGAAAAATATCTCTCCGTTCCTGAAGCGATTTATTTCTGTCTGCTTTTATCATCCGTAGATCAGTCATTTCATTGATATCTACATCACTGAAATCCTGCTCCAGATAGTTTCTATATTCCTCTGCCGTCATGCCCTTCTCCTTCCATTCCCATCTGAATCTGTACTGCTTTCAGTACCCGATCCAGGCTCCACTTATTTACTCTTCCGCATTTCTCAATAATACATTTCGTAGAAATGCTCATAACCTGTTCAGCCAGTGCCAGGCTTCCTTTTCGGATTCCCGTCATATCATATTTGCTGATAAATACATGTGTTGGCAAATACCGTTTCTTATAAATTCTTGATGTCAGCGGAACTACCGTTATGACTGAACTGTATGTATTGGCTTTATTATTACTCACTACGATCACCGGTCTTACTCCACCCTGAACAGATGTTGTAGGAAACATACCGAGATCTGCCCATAAAATATCTCCTCTGCGGATTGTCATTTGTCCTCTCTCCAATCTATTATTTTTATTTGTAAAGCATCCATAGCGCTATATTGGCTCCACAGGAATACGGCAGAGTTTCTTTCCTATAAGGAAAGCTCTGCCGCATAACCTCTATAGCCAATTTGATTATTAAACAGTGCTCGCTCGATTCTATTTATCCTCGATACCCCGAATCGTTACTCCCGCATATGCAGGAAGGGAATAATAACCTGCCCGGATGCATACTCCGGACCACAACCCGGAAACTCTCGTTTCCAGGCTCCAGCAGTTCATAGGTTTACCAGTTACAGACTTCTCAGGATCTGCAAGTGTATCGCATCTCATACATATCATCGCATCACCAGCCTGCCAGCTGGCTTCGGTCAGTGCTTTTTCGCAGCATTACGGACGGGACTAAAAATCTTTGTTTTGTCTTATAATCCTATAGCGGCATCTTCCTCGTGCTCTTTGCATGAAATGTCACGTCAGTTATTATTGGATATTCAGTTATCATGGTTCATTTTAGGAAGTCCTTTAACTTCCTCTAATTACTAAAGTCAAATGACTTTGGCAGATGCAAAAGATTTTGAAAAATTTTTTAAAAAAATTTATTCATATACATTTCACGCATCTTATTAAGAGTGGATTTCAGCTTGTATGACAGCATCTGTCTGGAAATCCCCATAATCTCCGCCATCTGTGTCTGTGTCTTGTTTTCAAAGAAAATGCCATAAATAATCATGCGTTCCTCTGAGTTCAGTTGATTGATCACTGTGTGAATATCCTGCTGTTCCATTTTTGTCAGTACACAGTGCTCCACATCACAGTTCAGATCTGGAAAATCCTCAATCATGAAGCCTTCTCCATCAATGGACTGACCGCTGTAAGGTACTTCTCTCAGCATCTTATCCACAACCTCACCCAGTTCATTCTTAATCTCAACTTTTTTTGCCTTGCTGCTTCTGTAAAAATTATTCATCGCATACGCAACTTCTTTTGTAATCTCGATCATTTCTCCATCAATATTTGCGTAATACTTTCCTTCGTAAAAATATGGGTGTTCAATATACATATCCGTTCCTCCTGAATTTGAAATCTTGTTGCTCGTTTCAAATCCAGAAGGCGGACCTCTGTTTAGGATCATGCCTGCTCCGCCTTTATCCTGCCGGGATACGCCCGCAGTTATTGGCTGAGAAATTCAGGCACGAAAAAAAGCCCCAGTAGTTTTTTCTTAACTACTGAGGCTTTCGTCTCTTTCTTGTATTCAGTTATCTATGCCTTCTTTCATCAGCATAATCATTGTATCAGGATAAAGTTCACAAAGTATCCGCAATACGTTCCCATAAGTTCATGTCATTATTAGAATCGTACATATTTCAGTGTAAAAAGTTCACTATTCAAATTCTGATTATTTATAGTTAATATGTTCTATCAAAATGACTATTTTCTTTTTCATTATTTAATTTAACAAAACAATTCCTATGCCAAAAGGCGGAGTTCACTTTACATTTTCCCCACTAAAGCTGAACAAGTCGAACTCTGTATATGATATTATCGTATACAGGAATATGTTTTGTTTGGTGTATCGAAGAAAATAAAAGTAACGGCATTGTATGTTACGAAAGTGATATACAGTGTCGTTATTTTTATGCTATAATGCGGATATGAATTTAACAAATCGGAATTGTGCGCCCAGACAAGGGCGAGTAGTCTAGCAGGTGGAATGCCTGTCTGGTAAGGTCTAACCAACCGCCAGTAGCGAGTCTTGGGTGACTGCCAGTAATGGTAGTTGCTAAGCGTAGACAGCGAGAAAATAGAGAGTGTGATTGAGCCTCGAAATTTTGATATCTAGAAGGCTGACGTTTTAATTCCAGCGGAAAGCAACACAAACCAAATCGTCATGGTAATCTGTGTTTTCCACTTTCCCTGAAGCATCAGAAGCAGCGGCGTGACCGGGCTGTTGCCCAGATCGGTGACGATTCCCTTCTTGACATCGCGCAGATATTCCTCATATGTCATGATATGATCCATCTTGATTCCTCCTGTTTATAGCCTTGGTCAGTAGTTTGATACTATGTACGAACTTTCTGCGTACTTGCTTTCGTTTTCGGATACCGTACAATATTTATACAATGAATCGTCAAGAGAGGAGGCAACAAGGTGACTTCTTTAACCATAGAACAAAAAAGAGTGGACATATACCCAAGCGCAAAGCCGGGCAGCCCAGTTATCTATCTCAACACCTTTTCCAATGCCGTTAACAGTGTGTATAAAAACCTGATGGCGCTCGGCTGCCCAGATTTCTGTCTGGTGGCGGTCAGTAATCTGAAATGGGATCATGACATGACACCGTGGTATATGGGGCCGATCTCTAAACACGATACGCCCTGCACCGGGGGTGCGGATGATTACCTGAAACTGCTTCTGGATGAAATTATGCCGGAAGCGGAAGCGCTCCTTCCCGGTGCGCCCGCCTGGCGGGGCCTCGCCGGTTACTCGCTGGCTGGGCTGTTCGCCCTCTACGCTCTCTACCAAACGGATGTGTTTGCCCGCGCAGCGAGTATGTCAGGTTCCTTCTGGTTTGAGGGCATCATGGAATATGTGTGCTCCCATGAGATGAAGCGCAAACCTGACTGTCTGTATTTTTCTCTCGGAGACAAGGAGAGCTCCACCGATAATCCGATTTTGAACGTTGTGCAGCAGAATACGCAGGAGATAGAAACACTGTGCCACGGGAAAGGCATCGAAACCACCTTCGTACTGAACAGTGGCAGCCACTATCAGGCGTGCAACAAGCGCACAGCGGCTGGCATTCACTGGATATTAAATAGATAAACCGACAAGGAGATAAAACGATGGATACGATTTATTCGCTTTTTCAGAAAGTAGTTAAAGAACATGAAAATGCCCCGGCTATCATTGAAAACGACCGCGCCATGACTTTTGGAGAGCTGTCCAACATGGTAGATATGATCACGTGCAGCTTTCCGCAGGAAGTACACAGCATCGGCATCGTCATGCGTCACCGAACCGAGATGATTGCCTCGATTCTGGCGGTACTCAAATGCGGCGGCCAATATGTCCCAGCCGAGCCGGATTTTCCCACCGGGCGCATCCATGACATGATGACCGAGGCACAGGTGGATTTTGTGCTGACGGAACACGCCTTTGCGCCCAAACTGAGCAGTTTCCCCATCCGCTATACAGATTGTGAGATCTGCGGCGTGGAGACGCCCTCCTGGAAGCGCAACGCCATCGAAGACCCGGAACGCCCCGCCTATGTGCTGTATACGTCAGGTACCACCGGGCGGCCCAAAGGTGTCTGTGTCACCAACCGCAATGTTTGCCATTATGTCCGTGCCTTTGCCAACGAGTTCCATCCCGGCCCCGGTGATGTCATGCTGCAATATTCCGTCTGTTCTTTTGACATCTTTGTGGAGGAAGTGTTCACCAGTCTGCTGAATGGTGCCGCTCTGGCCATCCCCGCTGACGAGGATAAGGCCGACATCCATGCGTTGATGGCTTTTGTGGAACGTCACCATGTGACTATGATCAGCGGCTTTCCGTATCTGCTGGCAGAAATGAACCACCTGTCTGTCATTCCGTCCTCTCTGCGGCTGCTTATCAGCGGCGGCGATGTGTTGCGGGGCGTTTATGTGGATCACCTGCTGAACAAAGCAGAGGTTTACAACACCTACGGCCCCTCCGAGACAACGGTCTGCGCCTCCTATTACCGTTGTAATAGTGGAACTGTGCTGGAGGACGGTACCTATCCCATCGGTCATCCTGTACTAGGTGCGCAAATCAGGATTCTGGATCAGTCTGGCAACGAGGTTGCCAAAGGGCAGACGGGTGAGATTTGCATTTATGGCGGCGGTGTATCTCTGGGCTACATTGGCGACCATGCCGAGGAAAACAGCGCTTTTGAGCGGCAGCCGGACGGTAGCACCATGTACCGCAGCGGCGATTTGGGCTATATCCTGCCGGATGGCAACATTGCATTCCTGCACCGCAAGGACGACCAGATCATGATTTACGGCAAGCGGGTGGAACTTGCCGAGGTGGAGTCCCGGCTCTATCGGTGCAAGGATGTGCAGCAGGCTATTGTCCGGGCTTTTACAGACGAGGATGGACTGTCCTATATGACCGCCTATGTGGTGCCTTCCGACAATAAGCTGAAAGTCTCGGAAGTAAAAAAAGAACTGTCTGAAAATCTGACTTCCTTTATGATCCCAGAGTTCTTTGTGAAGATGAAGCAGATTCCTTTGAATGTCAACGGTAAGCCGGATGTGTCGAAACTGCCGGTGGTAATGAAAGCGGGGGCATTATAATGGAGATTCAGATCCGGCAGGCCACGATCCAGGACCTGAATGTATTGATGCAATGGCGAATGGAAGTCTTGCATGAGGTATTCTCCATCCCCTCGGAGCGGTCTGTAACAGAGCTGGAATCGGAAAATCGCCGCTACTATCAAACAGAACTGCCGCAGGGCGGACATATTGCCTGCTTTGCCTACGTAGGGGAGGAAATCGTCGGCTGCGGCGGGATATGCCTCTATCATGAGATGCCCTCACCGGACAATCTAAACGGGAAATGTGCCTACCTGATGAACATTTATACCCGGCCGCAGTTTCGCGGACACGGCATAGGGAACAGAATCGTCAGGTGGCTTGTAGAGCAGGCTCGTCAGCGGCATATTTCAAAAATATATCTTGAAACCTCAGACAAAGGCAGGCCGCTGTATCAAACAATCGGTTTTGCCGATATGAAGGATATGATGAAACTGTCCCGTGAAAAATAAGCAAAATCAAAGGAGCATACATACAATGGAGCCAATCATCTGAAACGTTGAAGTAAAAAGCGTCCTCACAAAATCCAATTTGCCTGTGAGTGATTATTATTCGGTCAATCCTTATGTGGGCTGTGGCCACGGCTGCAAATATTGCTACGCATCTTTTATGAAGCGTTTTACCAATCACCCGGAGCCCTGGGGAGAGTTCATAGACGTTAAATTTTGGCCGGAAATCAAACACCCGGAGCGGTATGCAGGGAAAGAACTGTTTCTCTGTTACGTGACCGACCCATATCAGCCGCTGGAGGAAACCGCCTGCCGCACCCGCGCCATTTTAGAGCAGATGCAGGGCAGCGGATGTAGCCTCAGTATTGCTACCAAGTCTGACCTGGTGCTGCGTGACCTTGACCTCATTAAAACATTCCCCAATGCGCGGGTATCCTGGTCGATCAAACACACTGGACGAAGATTTTCGCGCTGATATGGACAATGCAGTGAGCATTGAGCGGCGGCTGGCCGCTATGAAAGCATTCCATGATGCTGGTGTGCGCACCACCTGCTTTATCTCGCCGATTTTCCCCGGCCTCACCGACCTGCCCTCCATCATCCACCGGGCGAAGAATCAATGTAATTTGGTCTGGCTGGAAAACCTAAACTTGCGGGGCGGTTATAAGAAAACGATTTTTGACTATATAACGGAAAAACATCCAGACCTGCTGCCGCTGTACGATACCATTTACAATAAAAAAGAACGCAGCTACTGGTCAATGCTGGATGCGCAGATGCGGCAGTTTTGCCAAGAGGAAGGGCTACTGTATGTCCGGGATGATGATTCCATCAAACGCCCGTTCAACGATCCGCCTATCGTGGTCAATTATTTTTTCCACGAAGAGATTATCCCTCGGCCAAAATGCAGAAGAACAGGTAATCAAAACTATATAGTAACATGCAGAAAGCTAGAAGTTGTAGAGGTGAGGTTATGAAACGCGCAGAATTAGAATCATTTATAATGGAGACATATAACGCTGAGACAGATTATCCGTGGCTCAAATATCCGAATTATGAGGTGTTCCGGCATTGTAATAATCGGAAGTGGTTTGCTCTGATTATGGATGTACCAAAGAACAAGCTGGGGCTGCAAGGCGAAGAAATGCTGAAAGTGGTCGATTTCAAATGTGACCCAATTCTGATTGGCACACTACGAGAGGAACCCGGCTTCTTCCCGGCGTATCACATGAGCAAGGATAGCTGGATTACTGTTGCACTGGATGGCAGCGTATCAGATGACAAAACCAAAATGTTGCTTGATATGAGTTATGAAGCAACGATACCCAAAACATGCAAAAAGAGATACTGATAAATTCAAGTTTGGAGAATTGAGAAAATCGGAATTTTGGAGGTTATTATGGCTTTTGATTTTAAAAAAGAGTATAAAGAATTCTATATGCCGAAGAACAAACCAGAGATTGTAAATGTACCTAAGGCAAATTATATTGCAGTTAGAGGAAAAGGCAATCCAAATGAAGAAGGCGGAGCATATCAACAAGCAATCAGTGTTCTATATGCTGTTGCATACACATTAAAAATGAGTTACAAGACTGATTATAAAATTGAAGGATTCCTCTCCATTTGATAAGTACAAAATAAGTTCATAATACAAGTACATTTTAAGTACAAAACATGGTAAAATGGTTTAAATGAACTTGTTTTAAGTACTCTATATTTTATTATTAGGGGAGAGCATCAAAAATATGAAGAAAGAAAAGCGATATTATCAAATCCGAATGGATTATTTCTGGCTTTCCATTCTGGCAGTCATAATACTGCATGATGTTTCATCGTTTTAAATTCTTCATCGGTTAATTTTTCTGGTTTTTCCAGAATCTCATTCCCGATTGCGACCTTTCCTATGTCATGTAAAGCTCCGGCAATATACATTTTCTGACAGATATCCTTATCAAATCCCATGAACCTTGATATTTTTTCCGCACCTTCCGCAACACCCATTGAGTGGTTACTTGTAAAGGGTGATTTATAGTCCACAATATGGGCAAAAAGATCTGCAATAGCTTTAATCTGTGCAAAATTAAGTTCCAGCTTTATTCTGGGTACTTTCTTCCACAACATCGTATCCAGGGTTTCATTATCAATCATATGAATTTTTTCATCTGAAAAAGCATTAAAAAAAACTTCCACGCAGAAGGAATCAAACAATTTATCTTTTGACTTTATTACAAATTCTTCTGTTCTTTTCCACTCATCCGAATCTGATTTCATAGATCGGCAAAATATATCTATCGTATCACACATATGGATAATCCTTGCAAAAAACGGTACTTCATTCCATTGTTTTCCAAAAGGTTCACTTCCATCAGCGTTTTCATGGGGGGTACAGTATGACATTAGATACATCATTATGAAACGGTATATTTTTCAGAATTTTTTCTCCTATGGTACAATGCCTTCCCAGCTTCGTCACCCCGTTACGTAAAGCGTCATTTTGAAGCTCTTCCTGAATATATTGTGCCACTGCATTGTCGTGCAGCAATGCACACTCTGCCAGATCCTGCAGGCTTTGACCCTGTATACCCATTTTTTTCAGCAGTACAAACCGCCATATATGCCACACGTTTAGAATGATTGTTTGTTACTTTAATCAGCTCTGCCTCTACACAGTCCAATGCATATGAGCAGGCTGCTAATAACCCCAGCACATCAAATTTCATTTTTGATCTTGTCTCCTCCTTTGTTCTGTTTTCTGAGAAATCTGGAATATGCTTACCATGACAGATTTCTCAGCCTCGGATCAATAAAAGCATATGTTTTGTCTTTTCTTTAATTTTTCCATGACCGTTGGATATTTTTTATAATCTGTGTGAGGTAAGGCCTGGGCAGCTACCATCTGTTCCAGAAAATCATCCACTTCCGCAAATTGTATATAAGTCATTTCTTCCAGTATCTGATCAATATCTGCAAGAAGTTCTTTGTTCAGCAAAAGCTTTTGTGCTCCTTCCAGCGAAGAATTTCCAGCATTTATCATCTTCTCCCGTTCCATGTCAGGATACATCCCAATGGTAATGGCTGATTCCACAGATACATATTTTCCAAAAGAGCCGGCTACATAAAATCGATCTGCCTGATTCAGTTCAAGTCCAGATTCCCGGAGCATGATCTCAACCATTATATGTGCTGCGGCTTTGGTAAGAATAAATTCGTCGATATCTTTCTGATAAAAATACAGACCCGGAGCATATTCTATGCAAAGCTGACCTTCTCGTTTCTGAATAAGATTCGTTTTTTCAGGAGAAAACTTACCACGAATATCTATCCAGCCTTCTAAAAAAAGTTCCGCAATCAGATCGACAATACCGGAACCGCAGATACCCTTAGGGCTAATTTTTCCTGAAGAGTTACCAATTACATGAACATGGATTTTTCCACCTCTTATCCTCACGCTGTCCACTGCTCCGGCATCTGCCCTCATCCCGGTGTGTACTACACCGCCTTCCAATGCAGGCCCCGCCGCACCGGCGCCGCAAAGAAGAAAATCTTTATTTCCTATCACAAGTTCACCGTTGGTTCCAATGTCAAAGAAAACACTGATTCCATCCTTTTTATATAATTCCGTTTCAATCATTCCACTGATGATGTCACCACCCAGATAATTAGACTTCGCCGGATAACAATATACATAACCATTCAGCGGAATGTCCAGATCTTTTGCCGGCTGGAATCCCGGACGGTCTGCATGAACAGCATGTGGCGTATAAAAGACACAGAAAGCATCTATTCCCAAAAGAAAGTGGATCATGGTGGTATTGCCTGCTACTACCATAGACAGACATTTTCGTGACACCGGATGCTTTACATCCAGCTTATCCATGCACTCTATAATAGACTCAACTGTAGCAAGCCGTATCTCTTCCAGTTTTTTCCTGTCATCTTTGCAGAAAAAAATACGTGATAAAATATCGGTTCCCCACTGAATCTGTTTATTAAAGCAGCTCTCTTCTCCCAATATCTCACCACTATTACAATCTAAAAGTCTCACCACTACCGTTGTACTTCCAAGATCCACAGCCAGCCCATAATGCTGTCTGGCTGTATCTCCGCTTTCTATATCAACCAGCTCCCATTTTTCTCCATTCCAGGAAAGCGAAACGGTTATTTTCCAACCTGCACGATCAAGTAATGGATATAGTTGTCTCAACATGCGAACCGGAATATGAACCTCCTCTTTCACGCCCTCCGCGGATAAAGCTTCCAGAATGCGCTGCTGGTCTGAACGCTGATCCTCTTCGGTTGGAACAGAAAGATCAAGATATAATTTTCGGCTAAGACCTCTCATAGTATTCATCTCCCTACAATTTGTGCATTTTTTATTCTGTAAAAAAAGAAGGTCATCCCCTGATTGTTCACAAAACGTAACCGTAATATATTTGTCTTTATCTGATAAATATTTTTCTATACATTTCGAGTATTCTTTTGAT
>ENA-OPVK01000525-OPVK01000525.1-human-gut-metagenome-genome-assembly--contig:-NODE-525-length-27663-cov-2.512243_pt1 | contig 27663 bp, 20 predicted proteins | sample MGYA00241495_ERZ501982 | MGnify/ENA primary metagenome ERZ501982 (study PRJEB25962, sample SAMEA2042002) | human gut metagenome | biome: human gut; feature: human-associated habitat; material: faeces...
AACATTCCGCCGGCTTTTGTACGTCTGGCAAATTCATTTGCAAGTACGAGACAGGTAAAAACTAAAATCCAGCCAAGAAACTGCCATGCAGCTCCCTCGCCGTAAACCTGAAACAACAGTCCATGATTTAACATATTGTTTCCTCCCTTATAAAATTATTATTTCTGGTCATACCAGTGTTTGTTATGATTTTAACACTTTTTTTATAAAGTTTCAACATTATTTACATTTTCATATACTTTTTGACAAAATTGTATATTATTTCTAGCTGATCATTTCCCTTTTTTTGGGGATTTTCGGAAAAACTCTTCAAAAATGTTCACAAGGATATTCTTACTTTAACTGATTTTGCATTAAAAAAGATGTTCTGTGGTACAACCAGAGCCACGAACATCTTTTTCCTTATATTATCTATTTGTACAAACTTATGTTATATAGGATATAAACCTCTCACAGGTTACTTTTCATCCTCGATCACAAGTTTTCCTGCTGACACTTCCATAAATACACTCTCCGGGTCTGCCTTTTTCATCGCAAGCAGTAATTCCCACAGATTGTGGATCTGATTTGCCAGTACACCGGACGCCTGAACCGCATACGGCAGCAGCATTGGCAGCTGGAACACACGGATTCCAAGCGGTGGAAGGAAGATCATGTTGGTCGTATGTACCTTATCTCCGGCGGTTTTGATCATCTCATAGGTGATCATCAGAAAATCCTGTCCCTTATATTTGCAATAATAGGAAACATAACATTCATCGATCGTCCAGGAAACACCATCCTCCACTTCGACCGGTTTCTCGGATACTTCATTATTTTCCGTTGTCTGCACACTGAGGTTCCAGCGGATTTTTCCATCCTTCGTATCATTGTACATCTCTGTCAGCATATGACTCAATTCTTCTGGTCTTTTCATTGTTTTTCTCCTTATGTTGTTCTTTTCTATTTCTCCAACGCATGTTCCCCGATGCGCACTGCATGCACTACAAAACGTTTTCCCGTGGTGGAACAGGTCGACAGTGTCATAATATGATCGTCTTTCGTCACGTTCACTCCTGTATCATCATAGGACTTTTGCTTCATCTTATCAATAAATTTTTGAAAAGTCTCATCCGGTGCAAAGCCAACCGTGTAAACTTCGTCGGTTTCCGGCACATCATAGTAGGCAAAAATCTGATAACGGTACGCACACTCTGATGTATAGATTGTAAAAAACTGATGATCTTTATAAAAATCCTCTGTTTTATATTTTTTCAGGCTGCCAAACATGCTTAAGTTTTTCATGTTGTGCCCATATAGGATTGTATGGTAATCCTGAAAATCCGGTGTGTTCATCCCCTCCATAAAAATACATCCGGCAATATTCGGCTGATTTTCAAAGGTATTGTGCAGATAGTAATCGTTATCCTTGCCCTGCGTGACCGGATAACTGATATCGATCGCACCGACCCTCAGCCAGGCGATAATATCCTCATTCACGGCTTTCAGTCCGGCAAAATCGATCGGATTTTTCATCGTCGGCTCCGCCGCATCCGTGTTGATCTCTTCAAACATGCCCTTTTCATCAATATATTTATTCTCCAGTGCATGATACTCATCACTGCCCTTTTTATATTCCTGATAAATCGAAAGCAGCTGATAGCCGGAATAACAGAACACGCCAAGTGCCACGATCATGATCAGCGTCCGGATCACATCTCCGGCGGTACGCTTCTTTTTCTTGTTTTCTTCCATTTAAATAACACCTCCCGATTGCCGCTGCCCCTTCGGCAAAAGTCGCTTCAGACGCACCACAAAACGGGTGGACTGAATGTCACTAAAGGCTTCGATCGTTCCTTCATGCAATTCCACGATCTCTTTTGCCACCGAAAGTCCAAGTCCGGCTCCTCCGGTCTGGCTCGATCTGGAATTGTCCGCACGGTAGAACTTTTCAAATACGGTCTGCAGTTTCTGTTTCGGGATCGGCTCACCCTGATTGGAAAATACGATGACAACGGCAACACCTTCCCCGTATGCACGCACATCAATGTTTGTGCCGCGGTAACTATAGGCAACCGCATTTCGCAGAAGGTTGTCAAACACACGGGCAAGTTTGTCCGGATCACCTTCTACCATAAGATCTTCTTCCGTATAAATATTTCCAGTCAGATTGTTATCGGCAAACACGGCATAAAATTCATCCATGATCTGCTCCAGCATCAGTGAAAGATTGATGGTCTCTTTCTCCAGACGGATATTCTGAAGATTGAACTTTGTAATCTCAAAAAATTCGCTGATCAGTTCACTTAGACGGATCGCCTTGGTGTGTGCGATATGGATATATTTTTTGCGTTCTTCCGGCGGCATATCCGGTTTTTCGTCCAGCATACTTAAATACGCGATCACAGATGTGAGAGGCGTTTTGAGATCGTGTGCCAGATAAACGACCAGATCATTTTTCCGCTGCTCACTTTCCTGTGCCATGCGTTCTTTCCGTTCATGCATGTCGGCGGTTACGATGGTCTCGGTCAAACCCTTATGACACCAACCTTCGTCGATCATAAACCGGGGTATTACACCCAATACTTCGCCTCCGTTTTCGAGAACACTGTCGGCCAGAGTACCCATCAGACCTTGATTGCCGGCGCCGCAAACGCATCGCATTCCGTTTTGTGCGAGAAGTCTGCCTGTTTCGCGGGCGGCTTCGAAATAGCGAGGATTTATTTTTGAGCTGGATGCGCAATAAACGCAAACCGATTTTATCTTTTTCATTGTCACGTATTTGAATCGGTTGCAAAGTTAACGCTTTTTCCCGAAAGAGAACCCTTCGGCACAAGCGACGTTATAACCATTTGTTTTCGCGATACCATTTCACGCATTCGTTCACGCCTCGTTCCAAGCTGTATTGCGGAGAAAAACCGAGCTCGTTTTGAGCGTCCGAAATATCGCAAATCCAGTTGCGTTGTTTCATGATACGGAATTTATCCCGATTTAATGTGCTGGTTTTTCCCAGCACGATAGCTCCTTTTTCGGCAATGACCGATACGACCCAAAGCAACCACACCGGAATTTTGACAGGGACAACCCTGCGCTTTCCCAAAGCGGTCGCTACATATCGGCGAAACTGGGACGAAGTGTATGCTTTTCCTTCCGAGAGGAAGTACCCCCGCCGAACGACTCCCCGGTCTATGGCTTTGAAGATAGCTTGTACCAAATCTTTCACGTAAATGAAGGTGATGAGTTGAGGTTTGAACCCGACGATGAAATCGAATCCGTATTTGATACTTTTCATCATCAGGTAGTAATCTCGCTCATAGGGGCCATATACTCCGGTGGGACGCATGACCACGTAGGGGAATCCTTCCAACGATTCTAAATGTCGCTCGGCTTTCAGCTTGCTTTTTCCGTATCGGGTATTGGGGTGAGGGGTGTCGGTGGGGCGTATGGGGGTGAAGTTTTTTTCGTCGCCGACTCCCCATGCTCCGAGGCTGCTCGTCATGATGAATTGTTTAGGAACCATTTCTGTTTCGACGAGGGCTTCGGTGAAATTTTTCACAAAGCCGTAGTTGATTCGATCGAAGTCATCGGGATTTTTACATTTTGTAACTCCCAGATTATAAACGATATAGTCCCATGCTCCGTATTCCCCTTTATGCGATAGTAGTTGGTCGGTAAGAATTTTTTTGTTACCGTAATTGAAGTCGATAAAGCGGATTGCGGGGTCGGAAAGATGCTCGCGAGAAGTCGTTTTGCGCACACCCGCCCAAGTTTCGTACCCTCGCGACAGCGCCTCTTCGACGATAAATCCGCCGATGAATCCGCCGGCTCCGGTAATCAAAATTTTCATGCTCATAAACGCTGTTTGTTTGTGCGTGTAAAAGTAATAAGAAACCTTGTAAATGGGATTAGCGATACTGTTATTTTGTGAAATATAGCCGATAAACTATTATAAAAAGTTTATAAAGAGGGGAGATTGACAATCTTTGTTATCTTTGCAATATTTTTGTGGCCGGAATGTGAAAATGAACCGGATTTCGATGATTGACGAAATGGATTTGTTTTTGCCGTCGGGTGTGTTGTCTTTGTTGCGGATTACAAGGACCCGATGTTTTCGGTCGAGATGAAAGGAAAAAATTATAAATATAACAAATGAAACGGTACAAATTACTGAACAATGTTTTGGGGTGGGTAGTCTTTGTTATCGCAGCGGTTACCTATATCCTTACTTTGGAATCCACGGCCAGTTTTTGGGACTGTGGTGAGTTTATAGCATCGGGTTATAAGTTGGAAGTGGGTCACCCGCCGGGTAATCCCATATTTATGTTGACGGCGCGATTCTTTGCCAATTTTGCTTCTTCTCCCTCCGAGGTCGCCTATATGGTAAACCTTATGTCGGGGTTGTTAAGCGCTGCCACCATACTGTTGTTGTTCTGGACGATCACCCGTTTGGCGCAGAAGATCGTTTTGCGTGAGGGAGAGACAGAAGAGACGATGTCGCTCGGGCAGATGATTGCAATTCTCGGTTGCGGGTTGGTAGGAGCTTTGGCCTATGCGTGGTCCGATACATTTTGGTTCTCGGCGGTGGAAGGCGAAGTTTATGCCTATTCGTCGTTCTGTACCGCATTGGTGTTTTGGCTTATCCTCAAATGGGAAAGCGTGGCCGACCTGCCGCATGCCAACCGTTACATTATTTTGATAGCCTATATCATAGGAGTTTCGATTGCGGTTCACCTGTTGAATCTTTTGTGTATCCCGGCCATCGTATTGGTTTATTATTACCGTAAGTATAAAAATACCGATTTAAAGGGTTCTTTAATTGCCCTGTTGGTATCGTTCGTGTTGATCGTGCTTCTGCTTTACGGTCTGGTTCCGGGTTTTGTCGAGGTTGCCAGTTGGGTCGAATTGTTGTTCGTCAATGTTTTCCATTTACCGTTCAACAGCGGAGTGGTTTTTTATTTCTTCCTCATTGTCGGGGTTATCGCTTGGGCCATTTATGAGACGTATGCTCAACGCAGCGATAAGCTCATCAAGATTTCGTTTTTGATAAGTATCGTATTGGTGGGTATTCCTTTTATCGGCGACGGGTATATTATCGGTATTGTCCTTACGGCTGCGTTGGCTTATTATTTGTTTACTCGTAAAAAGCTGGCGGTAGTCGCCATGAATACGATATTGTTGTCGTTGTTCGTTATTTTTATCGGTTATTCTTCGTATGCGCTGATTGTGATTCGTTCGACGGCCAATACCCCGATGGATCAAAATTCGCCCGAAGATATATTTAGTTTGGGCGGTTATCTCAACCGCGAACAGTATGGCGACAGGCCTTTGTTCTATGGACAGACTTTCCCGGCCGAAATCGCTCGTGATGCCAACGGGACTGCCATATCGACAAAGGGCAAAGCCATTTGGAAGAAAAAACTGAAAACATCGGAGGACGAGGCAGACCGTTATATAGTCACCGGATATAACGAACATTACGAGTATCAACCCGAGTTGAACATGCTGTTCCCGCGTATGTATAGCGATAAATCGGAACATATATCGGCATATAAAGAGTGGACTAATTTTAAAGGTCGTCCGGTACAGGTGAGAACTTCCGAAGGAACTAAAACGGTCATGAAACCCACTTTTGCCGAGAATCTCGCTTTCTTCCTCGATTATCAGTTGAACTACATGTATTGGCGTTATTTCATGTGGAACTTCGCCGGACGACAAAACGATATACAGGGACATGGAGAGGTGCAAAACGGAAATTGGATCAGTGGCTTCAATTTTATCGACAAGCATATTGCGGGAGACCAGACCAATCTGCCCGACGATTTGAAGAATAATGCAGGGCGTAACGTCTTTTATATGCTGCCCCTTTTGTTGGGTCTGATCGGGTTGTTCTATCAGGCATTTTCCGGTAAGAAAGGTATCGAAAGTTTTTGGGTGACATTCTTCCTGTTCTTCATGACCGGTATAGCGATTGTGATTTATTTGAATCAAACCCCCTATCAGCCTCGTGAACGGGATTATGCCTACGCCGGTTCGTTCTACGCATTCGCTATCTGGATAGGATTGGGTGTTGCGGCCGTGTGGAGAGGATTGAATTATCTGTTGAAAACGACCGACGAAAAACCCGTGAGTACGATTACCGCTGCTGTGGCTGCGCTGCTATGTTTGTGTGTGCCCTTGCAGATGGTAAGCCAGACGTGGGACGACCACGACCGTTCGGGACGATATGTTTGTCGCGATTTCGGTATGAACTATCTGTCGAGTGTCGATGAAAACGGTATCATCTTTACCAATGGCGATAACGATACTTTCCCCTTGTGGTACGTGCAGGAGGTGGAAGGGTATCGCACCGATGTAAGGGTTTGCAATTTGTCTTATTTACAGACCGACTGGTATATCGACCAGATGAAACGTCCGGCCTACGAATCGGCGCCGCTGCCCATTTCGGCCGATGAGTCGAAATACGCCTATGACGTTCGTTCCTATAATTATGTAATCAATCGGTTGGCCGATTCTATTACGGTAAGCGATGGATTGGACTATTTGTATAGCGATGAGGATTGGACGAAAGATGTTCCCGGATACGGAAAGTTGAACCATTTACCCACGAACAAGCTCTATATCCCGGTAAACGCCGATGCGGCCGTCGCTTCGGGTACGGTAGCGCCTGAGTTGAAAGATAGTATCGTTTCTCGCATTGTTCCCGATTTTGCCGATAAGCGAGGTTTTACGATGAGTGAAATAGCTTCGTTGGACATTATCAACACCAATGCCATGCAAGGTTGGAAACGTCCGGTTTATTTTGCCGTGACGGTGGGTAGTAGTTACTATCTGGGCTTGGAAGATTATTTCTCCCGTACCGGACTGGCTTATCAGGTCGTTCCTTTGAAAGGTGTTTCCAACAACATCGATACGGATAAGATGTATGACAATATGGTCAATAAATTCCGTTGGGGAGGAATCGATAAAGCAACTCCCGAGCACCCGTTATATCTCGACGAAAATGTACGTCGCATGTGCAACACGCATCGCATGATGTTCGGCGATTTGGTCGTTCAACTCATTGCCGAAGGGAAAAACGATAAGGCATTGACCGCACTGGATTTGATTATGGAGAAGATTCCGGGTTGGCAAGTGACTCACGACCTTACCTCCATTTCGCTGGCGCAGTCCTATCTCGATTTGGGAGAGAAAACGAAAGGCGAGGCTTTGTTGACCGAGATACTCGACAATTCGGCCGGATACCTGAATTGGTATAAAGACTTGACTTCCGGTCAGCTTCGTTCCGTAGGAAGCGATTATCAGAAACATCTGTATATCATTCAGGCGATACATGAAATGAGTACATCTTATGAGCTTCCCGAATTACAGAAAAGAATAGAAGAAAAATTTGCTATTCGAGAATAAATAAAAGACATTCTTTTCGGGAGAGGTGTCGGAAAAATACTTTTCCGGATCTCTCCCGTTTTTCAGTTATATACTTGTTATGTTTATAGAGCAACCCCCGTTTTTTTATCGCATGTTGTTTCCCGAAACGATTTGGCGTATACCGGGAGATAAAAAGACCGTATATCTCACTTTCGATGACGGTCCCATTCCGCAAGTTACTCCGTGGGTTCTCGATGTACTCGATTACTACGAAGTGAAAGCTACGTTTTTTTGTGTCGGTGACAATGTCGCGCGTAATCCCAATCTGTTTCAGGTGATCAGGGACAGAGGGCATCAAGTGGGGAATCATACGATGAATCACGTGAAGGGAATGTCGATGTCTCCCGAAAAATACGTGCGGAATGTCATGAATGCTCACGACCTTATTCAAAGTCGGTTGTTTCGCCCCCCTCATGGTCACATGTTACCCGGACAAGCCAAATTGTTGAAGAAAGATTTCAGCATTATCATGTGGGACGTCGTGACGCGCGATTATAGTAATAAATTGTCGGGTGAGCAGGTGTTCGGCAATGTGAAACGTTATGCCCGCAACGGTTCCATCATCGTGTTTCACGATTCGATTAAGGCAGAGCGAAACTTGCACTATGCGTTGCCGAGGACGATAAATTGGCTTAGAGAGAATGGCTTCTTGTTCAAAACCCTCTGAATGGCGTGAGATCATACGAAACGAAGCTTTGCGTATCGGTTTCGATGCCTGTGGCTTCGCAAGGGTGGAAGAGGTCGATGTCGATATGCGCGATAGCTACCGGCAGTGGCTCGCTTCCGGGAAACAGGCGCAAATGGGTTATTTGGACAATTATGTGGAGTTGAGGGATAATCCGGCGTTGTTATATCCCGGAGCCCGCACGATGATTTGTGTGGCACTCAACTACTATCCGGTTCGCTTTCAGTCTGGTGAAAGTCCCCGGTTCGCTTATTATGCCTATGGTTGGGATTATCACGATGTGATGCGGGATAAGCTGAGGCAGTTGGCCGTTTTTGTTTCGTCCTATTCTGGGGATACGGGGAGGGTCTGTTGCGATACGGCTCCGGTGCGGGAACGTTATTGGGCGGTTCGTGCAGGTCTCGGCTTTATCGGGAAAAATGCCCAGTTGATTATTCCCGGTAAAGGCTCTTTCTTCTTCTTGGGAGAATTGATAACTTCTTTGGATCTTCCTCCCGATAGTCCGGTCGTTGCTCGATGTGGCGATTGTTCTCGTTGTATGGACAGTTGTCCCACCGGGGCGTTGTACGCTCCGGGGAGTGTGGATGCCCGCCTGTGTATCTCTTGTCAAACCATCGAGAACAAGGGGGATATAGCTCCTTTCGTAGCCGATAGAATGGGCGATCGGGTATATGGATGCGATACCTGTCAGCAATGTTGCCCGTGGAATAAATCGGCTCGACCTTCTGTGCATCACGAATTTGCACCCAGCGAAGAATTTCTTGCTCTCGATGCTTCCCGATTCGAAACGATGACACCCGATGATTTCAATCGGATATTTCGCCATTCGGCTGTCAAAAGAGCTAAGTATGCCGGACTGAAACGAAATTTCGAGATTTGGAAGAAAAACAGAAAGTCCCCCATAGAATGATGTTATGTATAAATTAAGAGAGGCTTCGCCACGGCGAAGCCTCTCTTATTATGTGATTAAGACAAGTCCTATAATAAGCTGTCAGGGTCGAGGTTGTTTTTCTCGATGTCGAGGAAATACTTGTAAGTACCCACCTTCAATTCGGCCGTTGCGGCGTCGTCGCAGACAATGATGCTTTTGGGGTGCATTTGCAGAGCCGTGATCGTCCACATTTGGGAAATGCCGCCTTCTACGCCTTGTTGCAAGGCTTTGGCTTTGTTGTGCCCGTTAACGATGATAAGGACATTCCGGGCCGACATGATAGTACCGACACCTACGGTGAGAGCCGTTTTGGGAACAAGATGGGTATCGCCTCCGAAGAAACGGGAGTTGGCGATAATTGTGTCTTGGGTCAGTGTTTTTACGCGGGTGCGTGACGTTAACGAAGACCCCGGTTCGTTAAAAGCGATATGGCCGTCGGGACCTACACCGCCGAGGAACAGTTCGATACCCCCGTAAGATGCTATTTTGGCTTCATAGCGGGCGCATTCTTCTTTGGGGTCGGCAGCGTTGCCGTTGAGTATATTCACGTTTTCCGGGCGAATATCGATGTGGGAGAAGAAATTGCTCCACATGAACGTATGGTAACTTTGTTCGTGGTCTTCGGGCAGATTGCAATATTCGTCCATGTTGAAAGTCACGACATTACGGAACGAAACGACACCTTTACGGTTCAATTCTATCAAATGTTTATACATGCCCAGAGGCGACGACCCTGTGGGAAGACCCAGTACGAAAGGTTTATCCTCTGTCGGCTTGAACTTATTGATGCACGATACCACATAATTAGCGGCCCAACGAGAAACTGCATCATAGGTTGGTTCGATAATCAGTCTCATGATTTGTATATAATTTTAGCTTTCCCCAAAAGTAATCATTTTTTGGGAAGTACAGATGTGTATGTGAAAATTTTGTGTATTTTTCTAAAAATCGAAAGTGATTCCGTGATTTTTTACCTTTTTTGTGTGGAAAAAGTGTAAAGGAATCATTAAGTTTGTAACTTAAAAAAACTATCGCGATGAAAACAAATCTAAGTTCTCAGATTAAACTGGATCGGATACCCAAAAGGTATTATGCTCCTGATGGTGAGTTGGAACTTGCGGCTCTTACACGAGACGAGAAAGTTTACACCAAAATCTTCGAAGGCTCTGAGGAAGGGTCGGTGTATGTAGCTCATGACGTAGCGGAATTGATACAGAAATGCAAGGCAGAGCATCGTCATTGTGTGCTCGCTTTGGGTTCGGGTGTCGGTACTCACGCCGTTTATGCCGAATTGGTACGCATGTATCAGGCCGGCGAAGTCAGTTTCTCGAATGTCATAGTATTCAATATCGGGGAATATTATCCTTTGGCAGAAGGAGCTCCCGGGACGATGAGCCTGTTGAAAGAGCTGTTGCTCGACAAGGTGAATATCGATCCCGAGAATATTCATTCGCCCGGTAAGTTGGTATCGAAAGAAGATGTGTACCAGTATTGTAAAAATTACGAAGAAGAAATAGAGGCTTGCGGTGGTATCGATTTAGCTTTGTGCGAGATCGGTGCGGTCGGAAATCTGGCATTTAACGAACCGGGTTCGCAGCTCAACTCTTCCTGCCGTCTGATGCTGCTCGGTAGCGATGCTCGCCACATGGCATCGTCGCAGTTCAATTCGAGCGAGAATGTTCCCCGCAGCGCCGTTACGTTGGGTATATCCAATTTGATGTCGGCTCGTCGTATCGTTTGTGTCGCTTGGGGTGAAAATAAGGCCAACATCGTGAAACGTACGATCGAAGGTGACATTACCGATTTGATACCCTCTTCGTTCCTGCAAACCCACCGTCGGGCGAAAATCGTGCTCGATTTGTCGGCTGCCGAGGCTTTGACGCGTATCAGTCGTCCGTGGCTGGTAACGTCGTGCGAATGGGACGAGAAGCTCATTCGTCGGGCTATCGTTTGGTTATGCAAGGTGACGGGAAAACCCATCTTGAAATTAACCGACAAGGATTACAACGACAATGGATTGAGCGAATTGGTAGCCCTTTTCGGATCGGCCTATAATGTCAATATCCGCATCTTCAATTCGTTACAACACACGATTACCGGTTGGCCCGGAGGAAAACCCAACGCCGACGATACATTCCGTCCGGAGCGTGCCAAACCTTATCCCAAACGAGTGATCGTATTCAGCCCGCACCCCGATGACGATGTGATTTCGATGGGCGGCACACTCAAACGATTGGCCGACCAGAAACACGATGTACACGTAGCATACGAAACTTCGGGTAATATCGCCGTGGGTGACGAAGATATGATGCGTTACATCATGCTGATCGACAACATTGCCAAGAAATTCAAATTCGATACTCCCGAGCTTTTGAAGAAAAGCAACGAGATACATAAATTCATCGGTAAGAAGAAAGACGGGGAATCCGATACGCCCGATATTCGTTTCATCAAGACGATGATTCGTCAGGGCGAGGCACGTACGGCATGTAACTATATCGGTATTAAACCGCAGAACGTACACTTCCTCAACCTGCCGTTCTATGAGACCGGAACCATTAAAAAAGGCGATCTCTCCGAAGCCGATATACAAATTGTAAAAGATTTGATCGAATCGGTGAAACCCCATCAGATTTTCGTTGCCGGCGATTTGGCCGACCCGCACGGAACTCACAAAGTTTGTCTCGATGCCGTTCTCGCCGCTATCGACGAAATCAAGGACGAAGATTGGATGAAAGATTGTCGCATCTGGATGTACCGTGGTGCATGGGCCGAATGGGAAATCGACCATATCGAAATGGCCGTTCCTCTTAGCCCCGAGGAATTGCGTCAGAAACGTAACTCTATCCTCAAACACCAGTCGCAGATGGAGAGTGCTCCTTTCTTGGGAGATGACGAACGTCTGTTCTGGCAACGTGCCGAAGACCGCAACAAAGCTACGGCCGATCTTTATGCCAGCTTAGGGTTGGCTTCGTACGAGGCCATAGAGGCTTTTGTGGAATATCACCCCATTCGATAGTTTAACGGTTATCTTGGTATAGAAGAAGGAGGAAGCGGACAGCTTCCTCCTTCTTATTTGATGGGTGTTTTGGTTTCGTTCAATTCCAAGTTTCTATCCGGTACGACTGACAATATGGGTAATCAGTAGGGTTTGTCCTTTAAATCTTCTCCTTGTTGTGTTTTACGGCATTGCTGGATTTCACACTCCTTTTAGAATGGCGGGAGTGTGACACCATTGGTGTGGTTTTTCAAACCTCTTCTTTTATGTTTTGCGGCAAAACTCAGGACACTTTCGATAATAGGAGCGTGGTGTATCTCCCTCTCCCCCTGCCGTGTCCCGTAGTATTGCGGGGTGTTCCTGCAAGGAATATAGGGGGAGTGCCCACAGGGTGAGGGGGTTAAAATCTGATACAAACAGCCTGACGAAATAGTGTTTTTCAACCCCTCCGTCACTTTTTGGCTAATGCAATAGGGTACGAAGGGTAAACGCAATCTATCTTATTCGCTAAGACAATGCGGTGAGAGGGAGTTAAAATTCCTCCCCCTGTGTTTTGTTGGCAAACAAAATATAGGGGAGGTGTCACGTAGTGACGGAGGGGTTAATTCTACAAAAATACTATATGCCATCTTTCCAACCCCTCTCCTCGTCGCTACCGCTCCTCTGTCTCTCCCCTATATTTTGCTGGGCAAAACACAGGGGAGAAGGGTGAATGCCTTCAACAGCAGGAACAGGGTAGTATATATATCTCTTCCCCTGTCCGTGTCCCGTAGTATTGTGGGACACGGCAATGGAGGAGGTTTAATTAAGCAAGAATCAATCTCTCCCAAAAGTCTGGAATGTGGTTATCGACAAGAATTTTAGCGATAAAAATCGTGGCTGCTCACACTGACTTACTATTGTGCCGTTGTCAGACTCTGTGGCTTCCGGTTGATTTGCTGTGGTAATGTCGGTTTTCTGCTTTTTCCATTGCAGACAAGCCGTTAGGAGTATTGAAAGTAATAAAACGAGGATAATATGCTTTGTTTGTATCGTGGTCGTTTAATACGAGAGTCGTGTTTTCATGTATTTGTACAGAGGTGGTCGAATAGAAAAAACGTAAGTGGAAGCAAGCGTTATGCTGCTTCCACTTACGGGTCCTAAATAGATTTATTCGTAATCGGCCCAGTTGGTAAGAGCCATGTCGCCCGATTTCAAAAATTCGTTGTGGAATGCGAATGCGGCGTTCAGGCGGTGAGGCGTGTGCCCTTTACCCAGTTTAAGGTAATCCCATAACAGTTCTTTGTACATGGGGTGAGCGCAGTTTTCGATAATGGCGTGAGCCCGTTGAATGGGCGATTTCCCTCTCAAATCGGCGACACCTTGTTCGGTAATGAGTACCTGTACCGAGTGTTCGCTGTGGTCGAGGTGCGATACCATAGGGACGATGGCGCTTATCTTTCCGCCTTTGGCTGTCGAAGGGCAAGTAAATATCGACAGATAAGCGTTGCGTGTGAAGTCGCCCGAGCCGCCTATGCCGTTCATCATCTTGGTTCCTGTGACGTGCGTGGAGTTTACGTTACCGAAGATATCTGCTTCGAGAGCTGTATTCATTGTAATCAGTCCCAGACGGCGTACGACTTCGGGGTTGTTGGTGATTTCTCCCGGACGAAGTATGATTTTGTCGTGGAAGAATCCGATATTTTGGAATACCTCGTTTAACTTGTCGTCGCTCACGGTGAGGGAGCAGCTGCTGGCGAATTTACATTTTCCCTCTTTCATCAAATCGATAACGGCATCCTGTACGACTTCGGTGTACATTTCGAAGGCTGGAATGTCGGGATTCGAACCTAAGCAGGCCAAAACAGCGTTGGCGATGTTTCCTACACCCGACTGCAAAGGCAGGAACTGGGGAGGAATCAAGCCCGATTTTAATTGTTGTGCGAGGAAGTTGCAGACATTGTTTCCTATCTTCATGGTAACCTCGTCTACCGGAGCGAATGGTTTCACGCCGTCGCGTTTGTCGCTTTCGACGATACCGATGATTTTTTTCGGGTCTACTTTGACAACAGGTACACCGATACGGTCGCTCGGTTTATAGATGGGAATTTCCCGACGATAGGGCGGGTCCAATGGTTGATATATATCGTGCATGCCACGCAGCTCTTTGGGATCATGGTGGTTCAACTCGATAATTATTTTTTCGGCAAGAGAGCAGAAAGTCGGTGTGGCGCCTACACCGGGCCCTAATAAAATTTCGCCGTCGGGGGTCACATCGGTCGCTTCTATGACGGCGACATCTACTTTACCGAGAAATCCGTAACGAAGGGTTTGAGCAAGGTGAGACAAGTGTAAATCGAAATAGGCGATTTCGTTGTTGTTGATCGCTTCGCGTGAGTCCTTGTGTGATTGATAAGGCGTACGGCTTTTGATTGCTTTTGCCCGACTTAAAGCACCGTCAATGTAATCACTGGTCGATGCTCCTGTATAAACTCCGATTTGGAAAGGGCGACCTGCGGCATGCTCTGCTTCTGCTTTTTTTGCAAGAGCGACGGAAACTACTTTGGGAGTTCCTGCTGCGGTAAATCCGCTGAATCCGACATTGTCGTTGTGATGAATGAATTCAGCCGCTTCTTCTGCGGTGATAAATTTAAATGCCATATCTACGAAAAATTTTGTTGTTTTTGAGAAATTTCAAGGTTAAGGTTTTTATCTGGTTCAATATTTTCGATTTAGAATTTCCGATGCGATAACGGCTTTACGCCAATCTATGTCCTTTACATCGATAGGGTTCTCTCCGGCAGTATCGTAATCGGTGTGTAACGATGTTATAGGCGGCACGGTATGAGTAAAAACCGCTACACCTTCTTTCTCCGGCATTGTGGAGGGGATTATCGGTTCCGGCGTTTTTTCTGCCGGTCTTTCGAGTATTTGTGTCTGTGGCTTTTTCTTGGCTTTTGGGATATAGTCGTCTTCCTGCTCTGCTTCCTCTTTCGCTTTCCGCAGCTCTTTGAATATATCGTCTATGGTTAAAGTCCGAGTTTCGCCCCACGGTTCATCGGTCGTCTCATGGGATTCGGTATCTTGTAGAGGTCGTTCTCCCTGCTGGTTTTTAACCTCTTGTTTCTTTTTTGATCCCAGGGCGTTAATAGCGATAATGACCAAACTGATGATTATGGTGACGATTATCTCTGAAAAATCCATCTCTTTTTTGTAATTTTGTCCTCAAATATAGAGTTTTATTGAGAATCTTCCAAATTTTAGGACTCTATAAATAACTAAGAGCTGTTTCTCAACAACTCTTAGCCGATTTAACCTAAACCTTAACTATGAAAAAATTTCATGTAATGTGTATGCAAAGAAAAACAATATTTTTTAAAAAACAAATTTTAATGATAAAAATATTACTTTTCTGAATGAATTTTTTATAAATTAAAATTAAACGAAAGAAAAAACAGATAGAATGAAAAATATATCGGATAAAGATACTTTTGAAAAAAGAGAGGAGAAGAAACTGTTTATAGAGACTTATGGCTGTCAGATGAATGTGGCCGACAGCGAAGTGGTCGCTTCGATTATGCAGATGGCAGGCTATACGCTTTGCGATACGATCGAAGACTCCGATGCCATATTTGTCAATACCTGTTCCATTCGGGATAACGCCGAGCAAAAGGTCCTTTCGAGATTGTCCTATTTTCAATCGTTGCGTAAACATAAGAAATCTTTGGTGATAGGGGTTTTGGGTTGTATGGCCGAAAGGGTTCGCGAACAGTTGATTACCGAAAACGGCGTAGATCTCGTGGTCGGTCCCGATTCGTATCTCGATTTACCTAACTTGGTCGGAGCTGCCGAACGGGGAGAAAAAGCCGTGAATGTGGAGCTTTCCACGACCGAGACCTATCGGGAAGTCATACCTTCTCGTATCGGTCATAACCGTATTTCGGGATTCATTTCGATTATGCGAGGGTGCAATAATTTTTGCTCCTATTGTATAGTCCCGTACACACGTGGTCGTGAGCGTAGCCGCGAGCCCGAGAGCATTCTCGGCGAGTTGGCCGACTTGAAAATCAAGGGTTTTAAAGAGGTGACTTTGTTGGGACAAAACGTAAATTCCTATCGATATGAACGTCCCGATGGGACTGTTGTCGATTTTCCGGCACTGTTGGCGTTGGTGGCGCAGTCGGCAGAAGGTATGAGGGTGCGTTTCACGACCTCCCACCCTAAGGATATGAGCGACGAGACTCTGAGAATTATCGCTGCTTACCCCAATGTGTGCCGTCACATACACCTTCCGGTGCAGTCGGGGAGCAATCGCATTTTGAAGTTGATGAACCGGAAATATACGAGGGAATGGTATCTCGACCGTATTGCCGCTATTCGCCATATTTTACCCGATTGCGGCATTACGACCGACATGTTCAGCGGATTTCACTCCGAAACCGATGCCGATTTTGAAGAGACTCTCGATTTGATGCGAGAGGTGGGATTCGATTCCTCGTTTCTTTTCAAATACTCCGAACGCCCCGGAACGTATGCCTCCAAACACTTGCCCGACGATATTCCCGAGGAAATGAAAATTGCTCGTTTGCAACGTATGATCGATTTGCAGAACGAGCTTTCTCTCGAAAGCAATCGCAAGGATATCGGCAAAGAGTTCGAAGTTTTGGTAGAAGGTTTTTCAAAACGTTCGCGCGAACAGTTGTTCGGTCGCACATCGCAGAATAAGGTTGTTGTTTTCGATAAAGGTAGTCATCGCATAGGAGAGTTTGTCCGGGTAAAAGTGAACGATGCATCGTCGGCCACTCTGTTGGGCGAGGCGCTTGAATAAAATGAAAAAAGTCGATGGAAAAGGTCGTTCGTGAGAAATTGTGGACACATAGCTTCTGTGCGGTGGCTGCCGGGAATTTCCTGCTTTTTTTTGCTTTTTATTTGTTGTTGCCTGTTTTGCCCATGTATTTGAGCGAAGCGTTCGCAGCAAGCCGTTCGACGGCAGGATTCATATTGTCTTCCTATACCATCACGGCGCTGATGATACGTCCGTTCGCCGGGTATATGGTCGATACCTTTCCCCGTAAAAAACTGCTGCTTATCTGCTATTTCACTTTTCTCCTTTTTTTCGGGGGATATCTGTTGGCCGGTACGCTCTTGTTATTCGCCATTATTCGTGCCGGGCACGGGATAGCGTTCGGGCTTCTTACCGTATCCAATAGCACGGTGGCTATCGATGTCATGCCGTCGTCCCGTAGGGGCGAAGGCATAGGATATTACGGAGTAAGCAACAATTTGGCTATGGCTGTCGGGCCTACGTTGTCGCTTTATATTCACGATTCTTTTGCCAATTTCGATTATATATTTTTGCTTTCGATGGTTTCTGCCACGATCGGGCTGATATGCGTTTCGACTATTCGAATGCCCTATCGCCGCGAGCCGATACTTGAAAAGCCGCCGGTTTCGCTCGACCGTTTCCTGCTTTTGAAGGGAATGCCCGAGGCTTTGACGCTTATATTTTTCTCGTTCAGTTACGGTGTGCTTTCCACCTATCTTGCTGTCTATGGTAAAGAAGAGTTGGGTATCGATTCGGGAGCTGGTTTTTTCTTTGTTTTGTTGGCCGTAGGGTTGATTTTGTCGAGGCTCACTTCGGGCTGTTGGCTTAACCGGGGATATGTCACCCGTAATATCCTTGTCGGCATGTTGCTCTCTTTGCTGGGCTATCTGATTTTTGTAGCCGTGCGTAATGAATGGGGGTACTATGGGGCGGCTGTTATTTTGGGGTTGGGCTATGGCTGTATTTGTCCGGCCTATCAGACCATGTTTATCAATCTGGCTCCCAATAATCAACGGGGAACAGCCAATTCCACCTATCTTACCGCTTGGGATTTAGGGGTTGGGCTGGGTGTTCTCATCGGTGGACAGATAGCCGAAGTATCGAATTATGCAACGGTCTATGCGACGGCTTGTGTGTTGTGTGCCATAGGGTATGTACTCTTTAAAATGAAAACGGCGGCGCATTTCGAAAATCATAAGTTGAGATAGAATTTATTAAAATATGTGAATAAAAGAAGCGAATTCAACGATATAGACTTTATTTTGCATAAAATTTGGGCTAAAACTATCCTTTTGCTTTCCGATATGAAAAAAAGAGAGGGGATAATGATGTCGAAATAGTTATTAACAGAGGTTCTTTCCCTCATAAAAAGGTGCATCGATTTGGTAAAAAAGAGAGATATGAACAATAAGGCTTCTTTCAGCAAACGGATTTCTTTTCTGAATGCCCGAATGACTTCGACATTGAGCGTTTCATTGGTTCTTTTTATCTTGGGGATTATGGTTTTGATGGGATTTTTAGCGACTAATCTATCCCGTCATGTCAAAGAAAACATAGGTTTCTCCATTGTCTTGAACGAATCGGCCGGCGAGCGTCAGGTGCATCAACTGCAAAGAATGCTCGAACGTTCCAAATATGTGAAGGCGGCGCAGTATATATCGAAGGAAGATGCCTTGAAAGAGGTGATGATCGAGTTGGGAGAAAATCCCGAGGACGTGTTGGGAGTCAATCCGCTTCAATCGTCTATTGAGGTTAAATTGAAAGCCGATTATGCCAATACCGACAGTTTGGCCGTCATTGAAAAAAATCTCCGTGGGCAAGTGATCGTCAGCGATATTCTTTATCAGAAAGACCTTATCCAGTCGGTCAATGACAATATGAGTCGTATAGGACTGGTGTTATTGGCATTGGCGATAGTTCTCATGCTCATTTCGTTTGCGTTGATAAGCAATACGATTCGATTAGGAGCTTACTCCAAGCGTTTTCTTATCCACACGATGAAACTGGTGGGGGCTACACCGGCATTCATTCGTCGGCCCTTTATCGTTTCCAATGTGATTAACGGTATCGTTGCATCGGTAATAGCTATGTTGTTGCTTTCGGGTTGCATATATTATCTGATGTCCGAGATGGAGAACTTCACGACCCTGCTGTCTGTTCCCATGATGGTATTGGTCTTTTTGTCGGTTTTGATTTTAGGGATTATCTTAACGGCGGTTTCGGCTTATTGGGCTGTTAATCGTTATATTCGTATGGATAGAGATGACCTGTATTATATTTGAAAAAACTTTTATGTATGGAATCTAAGAAAATGAAATCTGAGTCCGTTGTTCCGGGAGAGCAAAAGAAAACGGAGTTTGCCCTCGGCAAGACTAATATTATACTTATAGCTGTGGCGTTCGTTGTGATCGTCGTCGGTTTCCTGCTTATGCTGGGGCCCGGTACTACACCGGAGGCCTATAACCCCGATATATTTAGTTTCCGTCGTATCGTGTTGGCGCCCGGTATAGCTTTTGCTGGTTTCGTTTTCATGGTCTATGCGATCATGCGTAATTCGAAATAATATCGTTAATTTTCATTGATCACATTATGACTTGGTTAGAATCTCTTATATTGGGCCTCGTGCAAGGGCTCACCGAATATCTGCCGGTAAGTAGCAGCGGACACCTCGAAATCGCGAATGCATTGTTCGGTATACAAGGTGAAGAGAACCTCACTTTTGCCGTGTTGGTGCATACGGCGACAGTATGTAGTACGATTGTTGTACTATGGAAGGAAGTGGAGATTTTGTTTCGTGGACTTTTCCGTTTTACGTGGAATAGCGAAACGAAATATCTGGCAAAAATAGCTTTGTCCATGATACCGGTAGGTATCGTAGGGCTGTTTCTGAAAGACTATGTAGAATCGTTTTTTGGCAACGGTTTGTTATTAGTCGGCATCATGTTGCTGGTAACTGCGGCGTTGTTGACATTCGCTTATTATGCCCGGCCTCGGGTGAAAGAAGATATATCTTATCGAGATGCATTTATCATCGGTCTCTCGCAGGCGGTAGCCGTTTTACCCGGACTTTCGCGTTCCGGTACGACTATTGCTACCGGACTCATGCTGGGAAACAAAAAAGAACAGGTGGCCCGATTCTCGTTTCTTATGGTGATTATTCCTATTTTGGGCGAGGCTCTTCTTGATTTGATGAAAGGAGGGTTTTCTCCTGCGGAGTCGGGATTGTCCATACCGGTGATGATTATCGGATTTCTTGCCGCATTCGTGTCGGGGTGTTTGGCGTGTAAGTGGATGCTCCGTTTAGTCAATAATGGCAAATTAGTGTATTTTGCTATCTATTGTGTGGCGATGGGAGCTTGTGCTATAATTTATTCGCTTGTTCACTAATATCGCCGATATGGACTTTAACGAAGGCGAAATCATATATATCGACAAACCGCTTCATTGGACTTCGTTCGATGTGGTCAAGCGCATACGGTTGCGTATACTCCGCCGCATCAAACAAAAAAAATTGAAGGTGGGGCATGCGGGAACTCTCGATCCGTTGGCTACGGGCGTGATGATTATATGCACGGGACGAGCGACGAAACGGATAGAAGAATTTCAATATCAGACCAAAGAATATATAGCGACTTTGCGTCTGGGAGCGACGACACCGTCGTTCGATTTGGAAACTGAGATAGATGGTGTTTATCCCCATGAACATATCACCCGTGAAAGTGTAGAGCGAACTTTACCTCGATTTGTCGGTTCGATTATGCAGATACCGCCCTCTTATTCGGCTTGTAAAGTCGATGGCCGCCGGGCGTACGATATGGCCCGTAAAGGGCAGGCGGTCGACTTGAAGCCCAAAGAATTGGTTATTGACGAAATAGAGTTGCTTTCTTGCGAATTGCCCGAAATCAAAATCAGGGTCGTGTGCAGCAAGGGAACTTATATTCGGGCTTTGGCTCGTGACATCGGAGAGGCGCTCGGTAGTGGAGCCCACCTTGTGGGATTGATCCGTACACGAGTGGGCGACGTGACTCTTGCCGATTGCCTTTCGGTCGAACAGGTCGCCGACATGATAGACCATATAGACGTTGAACCCGTTTTGGAAGAAGAGAAAAAAGAATAATAATTAAAGATATGAAACTGTCCCAATTTAAATTCAAACTACCCGAAGAGCAAATCGCTCAATATCCGGCTAAAAACCGTGATGAATCCCGGTTGATGGTAATCGACCGGAAGACGGGGAAAATAGAACATCGCATTTTTAAGGAAATTATCGAGTATTTCGACGAGAAAGACGTGTTCGTGTTTAACGACACCAAAGTTTTTCCGGCTCGTCTTTACGGTAATAAGGAAAAAACAGGAGCTAAGATAGAGGTTTTTCTGTTACGGGAATTGAACGAAGAGAATCGGTTGTGGGACGTTTTGGTAGAGCCGGCTCGTAAGATTCGTATCGGAAATAAACTCTATTTCGGCGACGACGATTCTATGGTGGCCGAAGTAATCGACAATACGACTTCGCGAGGGCGCACGTTACGATTCCTTTACGACGGTTCCCACGATGAGTTTAAGGAAGCTCTTTACAAGTTGGGAGAAATGCCGTTGCCCTCCTATATCGCCCGTCCGGTAGAAGAGATGGATGCCGATCGGTATCAGAATATTTTTGCTCGTAACGAAGGTGCCGTTGTCACTCCGGCCGCTGGTCTGCATTTCAGCCGTGAGCTGTTGAAACGAATGGAAATTAAAGGAATCGATTACGGGTTCCTTACCCTTCATTCCGGCTTGGGTAATTTCCGTGAAATCGATGTCGAGGACCTCACGAAACACAAGATGGATTCCGAGCAGATGAGAGTGACTCCCGAATTGGTGGAACTCGTGAACCATGCTAAGGACGAAGGTCGTAAAGTGTGTGCCGTGGGTACATCGGTGATGCGAGGGATAGAAAGTGCTGTAAGTACGGGGGGACACATGAAAACGTATGACGGTTGGACCAATAAGTTTATTTTCCCTCCTTACGATTTCACGGTGGCAACCAATTTGGTGACGAACTTTCACATGCCCCTTTCCACTATGCTTATGATGGTAGCTGCGTTCGGTGGTTATGACATCGTTTTGGAGGCATACGAATCGGCATTGAAAGAAGGTTATCGTTTCGGGGCTTATGGCGATGCCATGCTCATTTTGTAAAATCGATTGGGTACTTTTATAATAGGGAGGAATAGCGTTTTCTACGTATTCCTCCTTTTGTTTTCGATGAACGATCCTTTGATTCCGATAGTATCTACTGAACTGCCTTTTACGGTTCAGCCGAAAATCCGTGGGGTAGATATGGATTTTAGCGATGAGTCTCTTGTCGACAAACACAATCCGGACTTTTCGGTGAAAGGTTGATTCTTGTTTAAATTTCTATACAAAGTGTACTCCTCCTCTGTGTTTTGCACAGCAAAATATAGGGGAGGTGTCCGAAGGACGGAGGGGTTGAAAAAACGCAGCAAGGGGAACGGATTGGGCTGCAATCTCCTCCCCTGCCGTGTCCCGTAGTATTACGGGGTACTATGTTAGCCATATAGAGGAGACACCGAAGAAACTATCGTTTCTAAGGAGAGGGGTTGGAAAGATGGCATATAGTATTTTTGTAGTATTACTCCCTCTGTCACTACGTGCCACTTTGCCTATATTTTACATGGCAAAACGCAGGGGGAGAAGGGCGGGCTTTTCACTTTATGGTTGTGCAAAAGGGCAATTCCCTTAGATTTCCTACTGAGCCGATATTCTCACTGATTATCGACCTCGCTTGTAATAGTAAGAAAACCGACAAGTAAAGTTGAGAGACTCTATGAAAACACTATCTTTTCGGGCAGTTTCAGAAAAAATAAAAGTGCTATATTAATGGGCAATAATTCCCCGTTTTGGGAAACTTTCTTGATAAAATAATTCTAAAAGTTTTCCAAAACAGGAAACTTTTGTGTGTAGATTTGTTGTTTTCTTGGAAAGAATTTATGTACCTTTACACTCGCATTTCGGTTCGGTTGTCGCTGTGAGGCACAATCGATAAAAAGGGAATCGGGTGAGAATCCCGGACAGTCCCGCTGCTGTAATTCCTGCGAAAGTCCGTTGACACAGGCCACTGATAAAGAATCTGTTTCTGAATATCGGGAAGGCGTTTTCGGATTGGGAAAAGTCAGAAGACCTGCCGAAGTGGGAGAGAAGCAAATGAACGTTCGAGGAGGCGTTCGCAGTATCGAATCTTTAATAACATCAGCATGGACTATGCATGTATTACCATTACGAAACGTGATGGATCCAAAGAGAACTTCTCGATTGAGAAAATCGAGCGGGCTATCGCTAAGGCTTATCGTGCCGACGGTATGAACGACGACGAGACCTCTATTAAACAAGTTACGGCCGAGGTTGCCGCTGCCATCGATAGGGAGAATATCTCGGTAGAAGAGATTCAGGATTTGGTAGAGCGCAAATTGATGATGCGCAATCCCTCGGTAGCGAAGAAATTTATCATTTATCGGGAGTGGCGTACCAAAGAACGTGAAAAGCGCACATCGATGAAGCAGGTGATGGACGGTATCGTGGCAGTCGAGAAGAACGACGTAAACCTGAGCAATGCCAATATGTCGTCTCATACACCGGCAGGGCAAATGATGACATTCGCCTCGGAGGTCACGAAAGATTATGCCTATAAATATTTGGTCGGGGTTCGTTATGGACGGGCACACCGGGAAGGCGACATACACATTCACGACCTCGATTACTATCCCACCAAGACGACCACTTGCGTACAATATGATTTGGAGGACATCTTCAACCGGGGATTCCATACCAAAAACGGTACGGTGCGTACGCCACAGTCCATACAGAGTTATGCCACGTTGGCCACCATCGTTTTCCAGACCAACCAAAATGAGCAACACGGCGGGCAATCCATTCCGGCTTTCGACCATTTTATGGCGCCGGGCGTCTTGAAGAGTTTCCGCAAGCACCTCGAAAACGGGGTAGGCTTCATTTGTCGTTTGCACGGAATGGAAGATATGCCGGCGTTGAAAGATTTGTTTCGGGAAGAAATCATTTCGATCGATATGACCGAAGAACAGAAGGCCGCTTTGGGCGAGCGTTTGAAAGAGATAGGGGTGAACGTTTCTGTTGCCGAACTCGATACCGCTTGGCGACAAAGTTACGAAATGACTCGTAAAGATACGCATCAAGCTATGGAGGGGTTGGTTCACAATCTCAATACTATGCACTCTCGTGGAGGTAATCAAGTGGTGTTCAGTTCGATAAATTATGGGACGGACACTTCGGCCGAAGGCCGTATGGTCATGCGGGAGTTGCTTTCGGCGACTGTCGAGGGACTCGGTAGCGGTGAAGTCCCGGTATTCCCCATACAGATATTTAAGGTAAAAGACGGTATCTCTTACACCGATGAGGATTACGATGCCGCGATGGCCGATTTCGAGGGAGCGATGGCGGGAAAAATCAAATTCAAGGCGCCTAATTTCGACTTGTTGCTCGAAGCCTGTCGCACGACTTCTACTTCGCTCTTCCCCAACTTTCTCTTTTTAGATACCGAATACAACAAAAACGACCTTTGGAAAGCCGATGATCCCGACCGTTTCCGTTACGAAGTGGCGACGATGGGATGCCGTACGAGGGTCTTCGAGAATTTACACGGCATTAAAAGTTCGTGGGGACGGGGCAATCTCTCCTTTACTTCGATGAATATGCCCCGGTTGGCAATAGAGGCCCGGCGGGAGGCTGAGGAGTTGCATCCCGACGGCGACAAGCATGCTATTCGTCGGGAAGCCCGTATTCTATTTTTGGAGAAAGTGCGCAGTGTGGCATCGATGATTGCCGAGCAACTCTACGAGCGTTATGAATACCAGCGCAAAGCGCTTGCCCGTCAGTTCCCGTTTATGATGGGCAACGACGTTTGGAAAGGTGGTGGTAAGTTACAACCCAACGACGAGGTGGGCGATGTCATCGATAGCGGGACATTGGGTATCGGGTTCATCGGCGGGCACAATGCGATGTGTGCTATTTACGGCGAAGGCCATGCTCATAACCAAGAGGCATGGAACACACTCTATGATGCCATACGGGTGATGAACAATGTTGTCGAGGAGTACAAGACCCGCTACAATCTCAATTACTCGGTTTTGGCTACTCCGGCCGAAGGGCTTTCGGGACGTTTCACTCGTATGGACCGCAAACGTTACGGTGTTATTCCGGGCGTGACCGATCGGGACTACTACGTAAATTCGTTCCATATCGATGTGAAAGAACCGGTGGGTATTGTAGAGAAAATCAAGAAAGAAGCCCCTTTTCATGCTATCACGAAAGGTGGGCACATTACCTATGTCGAGCTCGACGGCGAAGCGAAAAAGAATGTCTCTGTCATTCTCAAAATCGTGAAAGTGATGCACGACGAAGGAATCGGTTACGGGTCGATCAACCACCCGGTAGATACCTGTCGTTCGTGCGGTTACCGAGGTGTCATCTATACGCAATGTCCGGTTTGCAAGAGTGAGAATATATCGCGCATGCGACGAATTACGGGTTACCTCACCGGAAGCCTCGAATCGTGGAATTCCGCTAAGCAGGCCGAAGAGCGCGACCGTGTGAAACACAAATAATGGAACCGCTTCACATCATCAATGTTTACCCCGAGACTATCTCCGACGGTTTCGGGGTACGCTATGCCATCTATCTGGCCGGTTGTACCCATCATTGCCGGGGATGCCACAATCCCGGCAGTTGGAGTCCGGTGGCCGGCGAGCCGCTCACGGAGCTTATTCTCTCCCGTATCGTCGCCGAGATAAACGACAATCCCATTCTCGATGGAATCACCATTTCGGGCGGCGACCCTTTCTACAACCCTTTTGCGTTGTTGGCTCTGCTCCGTCGCCTCAAAGAGGAAACTCACAAAAACGTCTGGTGTTACACCGGCTATACCTACGAGTCCCTGTTAAAAGACGAGACCCGCCGTCCCTGTCTCGACTATATCGACACCCTTGTCGATGGTCCGTTCGTCCAATCGCTCTTTGATCCGGCTCTCTCTTTTCGGGGCAGCAGTAATCAACGGATATTGCATTTGTCGAAATACCGGTAGAGTTTTCCGAGGTTTTATTGTTTTTGACTTGTGGAAATCATATTTTTGTATCGTTTGTGTGATAATAAACGATAATTATGAATGCCCTGACTAACCTGAAATGCACATTGGCTCTCTCTGCCGGATTTTGCTCCTCATTTGCGAATGCACAAAAACAGCCCCATATTATATTGATTATGACCGACCAACAGCGGGGCGATGCTGTGGGGTGTATGGGAAATGAGTTTGTCATTACCCCTCATTTGGACAAACTTGCCAACGAAGGAACTTTGTTCATGAATGCCTATTCGTCTTGTCCCAGCAGCACACCTGCCCGTGCCGGATTGTTGACCGGAATGTCGCCGTGGCATCACGGAATGTTAGGATATGGACGGGTAGCGCCGAAGTATGAGTACGAGATGCCTCAAATGTTGAAAGATGCCGGTTATTACACCTTTGGTATCGGGAAAATGCATTGGTATCCCCAGCGGGTGAAACACGGATTTGACGGAACGTTGTTAGATGAGAGCGGTCGCAGGCAAGACCCCCATTTTACCAGTGATTATCGACAGTGGTTTCAAGTGCAAGCTCCCGGGAAGAACCCCGATGCAACAGGTATTTGGTGGAATGATCACGGTGCTGGGGTTTACAAATTAGATGAAAAACTACATCCCACGTACTGGACCGGCGAAATGGCTTGCAATCTCATCAGCCATTATGACCCCGAGAGTCGTCCTTTGTTCCTCAAAGTGTCTTTTGCCCGTCCTCACAGTCCGTATGATCCGCCGCAACGTTTTCTGGATATGTATGATAACGTCGATGTTCCCGACCCGGCGATAGGGGATTGGTGCGGTAGATACGCAAAGCAGTTGAATCCCGAAGAGGCTGCCTCGGATGCCCCTTACGGAAATTTCGGTAATGAATATGTCCGTAATTCCAAGCGACACTATTATGCCAATATTACTTTTATTGACGAACAAATAGGGCGTATCGTTCAAGCATTGAAAGACAAAGGTATGTATGACAATGCTCTCATCTTTTTCGTATCGGATCACGGCGATATGATGGGCGACCACTATCATTGGAGAAAGACTTATCCCTATGAGGGTTCGGTTCATGTTCCCTGTATCGCGAAGTGGCCGGCAAGTGTTGGTGTAGTTGCGGAGAAAATAGATAATCCGGTGGAATTGCGCGATGTTTTACCTACCTTCTTGGATATAGCCGGGGCAACCGTTCCTGCCGATATGGACGGATGCCCCCTTTTACCGCTGGCCAAAGGAACCGATACCGGGTGGCGAGAATATATCGATTTGGAACATGCCACTTGTTATAGTCGTGACAACTACTGGTGTGCGTTGACCGATGGGAAAATAAAGTATGTATGGCGTTTTTACACGGGGCAGGAAGAATTGTTTGACCTTGTCGCAGATCCGCAGGAACTCCACAATGCCGTTAACGATAAAGAGTACAAGGAACGGTTGGAAAAGCTGCGTGCCCGAATGATACGTCACCTCGGTGAACGAGGAGAAGAATTCGTGAAAGACGGGCGGTTGGTCGTTCGCAAAAAGAAAATGCTATACAGTCCTCATTATCCGAAAGAATGATTTTCAATTCCTTCTCGGTGTTTTGCAATAGCGAAATATAGGGTGAGAGGTTTAAAACATTTTCAAACTCCTCCCTTGCCGTGCCCCGTAGTATTACGGGGTACTATGTTAGCCATATAGAGGAGACACCGAAGAAACAATAGTTT
>ENA-OPVK01000541-OPVK01000541.1-human-gut-metagenome-genome-assembly--contig:-NODE-541-length-26934-cov-5.787157_pt1 | contig 26934 bp, 23 predicted proteins | sample MGYA00241495_ERZ501982 | MGnify/ENA primary metagenome ERZ501982 (study PRJEB25962, sample SAMEA2042002) | human gut metagenome | biome: human gut; feature: human-associated habitat; material: faeces...
TGAGTTCGATTGGAAAAATTACCGGGACAGTCTGCCGATTGACTCATAATGACGGTATTAAACGACTGTCCCTATTTTAAACCTAACAATTCTAATCTATTGGTGATGTATTTTTCCTTGAATTGCTGAAAGTCGAATTTAGTTTCAGCGAATTTCCGTCCGTTTATTCCCATTTGTTTGGCAAGACCCGGATCCGATAGTAATCGTTTTACGTAAAAAACGATTCCGTCTGGATCACCTATATTAATAGAAAAGCCTATTATGTTTTCTTCCATGGCACTTGATGGTCCTGGATATTTGGTCGTGATTACAGGTACTCCCATTGCTGAGGCTTCTACGACACTCATTCCGAATCCCTCGCGATAACTTGGTAAAATGAGGACATCCATTGCAGAGATATATCTTTCCACGCCTGAGACTCTTCCCGTTTTAATAATATCGTTGTCTTCTTTGAATAGACGCAATAGATCCGGTTGAATTGTTTCTTCCTTTTCTAGTGGACCGACAAATAATAATCGTAGAGATGGGTAATCTGATTTGAGTTCTTTATAGGCCTTGAATAATTCATTACAGCCCTTCTCTTTTCCCAAACGACCAACAAATCCTATGACAGGTGCGTTGTCTGGAATATGGTATTGCTTGCGGATTTCTCGTGCGAAAACTTCTTTTTATTTTATATCATAATTTACCAGATTTACAAAGCATCCGGATTGTCCCGATTTCCCGTTCGGTTCGATTTGCAATAATTTTATAAACAAAGGGAGTCCGGGTAGCAAAATACGTCCAGATATACGTGTGGGCGGGGTGTGCTGCAATCTGAATCAGACGTCGAGGCAGCAAATCCCCGATTATTAGTCATATATGCGAGAAAAAAACCGATTTGCAACATAAGAAAAACACCAAAAATTTTGCGATTGGGACCCTTTTTGTTTACCTTTGCCGCTGTGATGTGTGATTTCTTAAATAGAGATGGTAGGTTTTCAAGGCCGATCCACGCGATTGGCCGAGAGCTGTGAAAAGCAAATTTTCACGAATACACTCGATAGAAATGCAATCATCTGTATGTCAGCGTGTTTTGCGATCGCGCCGACAAGGCCTCGGTTTGGCCTCAAGCGAAGGATTGAACACCGCCTTCGATTTCGCAAACTGACCATGGCAACCTCGAAACGCAACACCTGGAACTGGACCGATTCGGTCTCGGAGCAACTCCGGGCCCGGAAAAACAGCGGCGCCGTGCGCTGGTATGTGTTGGTTTTGCCCACTTCGCGGCAGGGCCACTACCAGGGAAATCCCGCCCGGGCGCTGCAGCGCGAACTCGATCGCCGCATCCGGGGAGGGGAGCCCCCCTTCGAGTACTTCGCCCCGTCGTATGTCGAGGTCCGCAAGCAGCACGGCGAACTGGTCCGCACGAACCACCCGCTGCTCTACAACTACGTCTTCATCCACGCCTCCGAGGCGGAGATCTACCGGATGAAGCGCTTCCTGCCCCAGTTCAACTTCCTGCCGCGCATCCGCGAGGAGCACAACGAACACTATCCCTACCTCACGGACGAGGCGATGGCGAACCTGCGCTGGGTGGCCGCCTCCTACTCCGACGTGCTGCCGGTCTATACGCCGGGGCCCGACCGTCTGACGAAGGGCGACCGGATCCGCATCACCGAGGGGCAGTTCAAGGGGGTTGAGGCGACGGTCGTCATCCAGCCCGGCGGCGGCCGCAAGGAGGTGATGGTCTGCGTCGAGAACTGCATGTACGTGCCGCTGCTCTCGGTCGAGCCGGGGCAGTACGAGGTGGTCGCGCTTAATTCGGACGGCCGCCACGTCTATACGCGTCTGAACGGTGACCGCCTGCCGGCCGGACTTCACGAGGCGCTCCGCCGCCTCCACACGCCCGAAGGAGTGACCGCCGAGGATCGGAAACTGGCGACGGAGGTGCTGCAGCAGTACGGCAGCCTGCAGCTCGAAAGCGACGTGATGCGCTGCAAACTCTACGCACTGCTGCTGCCGGCCTACGCCATCCTGGGCGACCGCGAACGTTTCGAACAGTCGCGGGCGCTGCTGCTCGTCGCGCTCTACGGCTGTACGAACTGCTGCCTGGATTATGCGCAGGCGCACGCCGTTGTCGACCCCTGGCGGACGGAACAGCCTCTCAAGAAGAGCAAGGCGCAGCTGATCCGCCGTCTGGACGACTATGACCGCTGGCTGGGGCACCTCCCCGCATCGGCCGGCAGCAACGGGTAGCCCCGCACGGAACTGCCCGCAGAATTACCCCGCACGCGGTGCGCACGACCGCTCCCGGATGAGTCCCGGAGCCTCTGGCGTCGCCCGCGCAGAGCTCCGCAAAAACGATTTATCCCTATTCGTTTATGCTATACATCCTATCTTTTCTGATTGCGCTGTTGAGCGTCCGCTGGATCCATCCGCGCCTCGTATAGATCGCCCTCGACAAGAACATTGTCGACAATCCCAACGCGCGCAAGCTGCAACGCAAACCCACGCCCGTGCTGGGCGGTATCGCCGTCTTCTTCGGATCGGTTATCGGGCTGGGGATTGCCGGCATCGGCTGTGACTGTTCCGAACTGTTCATCGTTGTCGTGGCGATGATGATCATGCTCTACACCGGAACGCTGGACGATATTCTGGACCTTTCGCCGGGGCTTCGCTTCCTGGTCGAGATCGGTACGGTATTGCTGCTGATCTTCGTCGGAGACTACAGCCTGAACGATTTCCACGGATTGTGGGGTATCAACCAGATTCCGCGCTGGGCAGCCATTCCGCTGACGGTCTTTGCGGTCGTGGGGATCATCAACGCCATCAACCTGATTGACGGCGTGGACGGACTCTCGTCGGGGTACTGCATCCTGACGAATCTGCTCTTTGGGGTGATGTTCTGGTACGTGGGGGATCGGGTGATGGCCATGCTGGCGGTAGTGGCGGCCGGTTCGCTGATTCCGTTCTTCTTTCACAACGTCTTCGGCAAGAGTTCGAAGATGTTCATCGGCGACGGCGGAACGCTGGTCATGGGAATCGTCATATCGGTCTTCGTGATGCGGATTCTGGAGCACGGTTCGCTGAGCAAGGTGTATGATGCGGCCAATATCGGGCTGGTTCCCTTTACGCTGGCGGTGCTGTCTGTCCCGGTTTTCGATACGCTGCGAGTGATGACGACGCGCATTCTGAAGCGCAAGTCGCCGTTCCATCCCGACAAGACGCACCTGCACCACATGTTCATCCGCCTGGGTTGCTCGCATGCCGCGACGACGCTTGCGATCGTGACGCTGAACTTCTTTGTGGTGCTGTGCTGGTGGATCAGCTACATGGCGGGCTGCTCGATCAACGTACAGCTGTATATCGTGCTGGTGCTGAGCATCCTGATTACGTTCGGACTTTATAACTTCATGGAGTGGCACATCCGCCACAAGACGCATCTGGTGCTCATCCTTCACCGCATTGGTTATCGCACGCATCTCAATCGTACGGGTATCTTCTTCTGGCTGCAGAAGAAAATGGATCGGATGTAAATCTTAATTCTAAATGTCGCAACTTTCTTAATAAAGATGACAAGTCAGGTAAAAAAAGTTCCCGAACTAGACACCATGAAATTTTATGGAATATTGTTCGTGGTTCTGGGACATGTTGCTATGATGTACACAAGATCGTCGATAATGCCTCATTTTACGGATTTGTCTCCTTTTATGATCGGTATTAAAAACGTTATTTATGCATTTCATATGCCCATGTTTATATTTATTAGTGGATGCATATTTGCGTTTCAATTAGAAATATTACATCGCAACATCACGTATAAAAGCCTTTTAAAGTCGAAAATTAGACGTTTGTTGGTCCCTTTTTTTACGATAGGATTCTTTTGGGTATTGCCAGTTATGGCTTTATTGGGATTAAGAGATCCTATTCATTACGCTATAGATGGCTTTGTTCTGGCAATAGATCCGCGACATCTTTGGTACGTATTGATGTTATTCTGGTCATTTCTCATATTTTTTATTTTGCGTGCATTTTGTCTTCGTTGTGGAATTAGCCAATTATGGATTGGAACTTTTGCTATAATTCTATATGTAGCATATCAATACCCCAATATGAGAATGCCCTATTTCCAAATAGGATCTGTTATGAATTATTTTATATGGTTTGTATTGGGGTATTTTTTTATGCTATATAAAGCAAAGGCATGGTATGTGTCGTTCGGTGCATTTTTTTTAAGCCTTTGGGCTATAATTGGGGATATATTTTTATTTGATCATTTACTTCCAAGTAGTCTTGTTAAAGTCGCCTTTGCAATTGATGGAATTACGATAATGTATTTTATTTCTAAAAATTTATCAGAAAGGATTACCCGGACGAACTTATATTCAGAAATCGTGAAAAATTCGTTCGGAATTTATTTATTCCATCCAATGATTATATATATAATATATTATAGTATAGGATCTTTGTCGGTATGGCCAATTAATCCAATTATAACTTCGCTTTTGGTCTTTTGTGTTAGTGTTTTGATGTCTGTATTACTTACGATATTAGTTCGTAGAATTCATCTTAGTCTCATCATAGGTGAATGATGAATACCTTAAATTGTTGTGATGGAATCTGATAATAATAGTCGAATAGCAAAAAATACCATTATTCTTTACTTACGCATGATATTTATATTATGCGTAGGTTTATTTACTAGTAGGATAATTCTTAATACCCTTGGTGTTGAAGATTATGGTATCTACAATGTCGTAGGTGGATTTGTTACGATATTTACATTTCTTAATGGATCAATGTCTACGGCTACACAACGTTTTATCACATTTGAATTAGCACGCGGAAAATTGAATCGCCAGAGAGCAACATTCTCGACTGCGATTATTATTCATTTATCATTAGCAACTATAATCTTTATATTGGCAGAATCTATTGGATTATGGTTTGTTTATAATAAACTGGTTATACCGGAGGCCCGGTTTTATGCGGCAGTTTGGGTGTACCAATTTTCGATAGCATCATGTTGTTTATCAATTATTTCATTGCCTTACAATGCCATGATTATCGCCCATGAGAACATGTCTGCATTCGCGTATATTTCTATCTTTGATGCAATTTTTAAATTAATCATAGTATATAGTTTGTTGATTGTTCCTTGGGATAAACTCATTGTTTATTCTGCATTATTATTTGTTGTCCAATTATTGGATCGTATCATTTATGGTGTGTATTGTCACCGCCATTTTGCTGAGGCTCGCTTTAATTGGACTTTTAACGGTTCCATCTTTAAAGAAATGGGAAATATTGCAGGTTGGAGCGTTTTTGGAAATTTAGCCGGCGTGTGTTACACACAGGGTTTAAATATATTGCTGAATATGTTTTATGGACCAGCAGTTAATGCGGCTAGAGGCGTTGCTGTTACTGTGCAGGGTGTAGTTCTTGGTTTTGTTAATAATTTTCAAATGGCACTTAACCCTCAAATCACAAAGGCATATGCAGTTAATAATCTTCACCGAATGTATTCTTTAATCTATGCTAGTTCTAAGATATCTTTCTTTCTTCTATTCTTAATTACTTTACCAATTATTATTGAGACCAATACAATCTTGACAATTTGGCTTAAAGTCGTTCCTGAACATACAGTATGGTTTCTTCGTTTGACATTATGCATAATGTTGATTGAAACATTGGCAAATCCTCTTATGATATCGTCGCAGGCTTCGGGAAGAGTTAAGGTCTATCAAAGTGTTGTCGGAGGTTTATTATTGCTGATTTTACCTATTGCATATATTGTTTTAAGGTGTGGTGCGAATCCCGAAAGTGTATTTGTTGTTCATTTGATTGTTGCTGGTATTGCTCAATGCGCAAGATTATTCATCGTCGGAAAAATAATTAATATGCCATTGAGAGGCTATCTTAAAACTGTGGTATGGCGAATAGGTATAGTAAGCTTGTTGTCGGTAATTTTTTCGTGTTTTTTAGCTAAGCTATTCCCTAATACGACAATGTGTTCATTATGTGTAATGGTTTTGATATTTATTGTCAATTTAGGAATTATCTCATCCTTCGGATTAATGAAAAATGAGAGGTCTATGTTGATTAATAAAATCATGAATATGATTCACAAAACTTCTCGTTATGCATAATCTATTTATAATATTCATAGAGCATCTCAAATTACTTTTGCATCCTGTGATTATTAATGCTTTCATATTTTATGATGGAAAGGGGAACGTATGTCATAAAAATTGGGGAGATGATCTGAACTATTATTTTTTGAAAGATATTATTAAACGACCAATAATTCTTCTCAACAGAACATCATTGGCTTTTCGTTTGAATTTTAGAAATTATTTGATTATCGGATCGACTATTGATATGTTATGTCGTCGTAATACAGAAGTATGGGGAGCAGGTATTATTAGCGAAAATTCTCTTTTAAAAGAAAAGCCCTCAAAGGTATATGCAGTCCGAGGCCCTTTAACTCGGCAACGTCTTATTAAAGAAGGGATTGACTGTCCTGAAATATATGGTGATCCTGCATTATTAATTCCATATTATTATAGACCAAAGGTGACGAAAAAGTATCAATACGGTTTTGTCTCTCATGTGTCTAATATTGATGAACTTAAAGAAATGCAAATAGATGGTGTCTATTTGTATAATTATCCCAGTATTTTAGTGATAGACTTGAACAATTATAGACATTGGCATGATATAATAGATCAAATATGTAGTTGTCAAGCTATCTTATCATCGTCTTTACATGGATTGATTATAGCAGAAGCATATCATATACCCAATGTTTGGATTGAATTCGGTAATCCATTAATTGGCGGTCATTTTAAGTTCCATGATTTTTTTCAGTCCATTCATCAGGATCGAGATACCCCATTATCTATTGTAAATAAAACATTGTCAACTCAAATTATTAATGAAGAAATAAAAAAATGGAGGCAGGGAACAATAGATCTACATCCATTATTGAGAGCTTGTCCATTTGCAATTAGAGTACCAAAACTAGAAGGATAAAGATGTCAAAATGTAATATACTTTTCTATACATATGGTAAAGTCCATTCTACTAAAGGAGGAACAGAACGAACGACCATATCAGTAGCTAACGGATTGATCCAAAATTATAAGTGTCGATGTTTTTCTCTTTTTGAGGTTCCTGCAGATACAAAACAAGAGCCTTGTTTTATTGCTGAATATCAATGGAGTCCTTCTTCTGACAGGATTCAAAATGAGAGGTTTATTCGAAATCTTGTTATTGAGAATCAAATCAATTATATTATTGATCAAGGGGCTTTCGTTCATGTTAAACTTTTTAAGGACGCGATTGACGGTTTAAACTGTAAGATTATTCTTGCCCATCATTTTGAACCTGGGATAGAGACTAAATTCTTTACATTTAATAGAGTCTTGTCTCGTTTTGGTCAGATTGTTTCCGTACGAGACTTATGTAAATGGATATTGCATATAATTTTATATCCGTATCTGTGGTTTAAATATAGAAAAACGTTATCTCATTCATATTTTGAAGCTTACCAATATGCAGATAGAGTCGTTCTTCTTTCTCAGAGTTTTATCAAGCAATATCAGAGTTTTGGCAAGTTTAGAGATGAGAAAAACTTTTCAGTCATCCATAATGCTTTATCTTTTAATGAATACCTTACTATTGATGATGTAAAAAAAAAGAAGCCCGTAATACTTATTGTTTCTCGGTTTGATGAAAAATTGAAGAGATTGTTGTTAGCATTACGGATATGGCAGGAAATTAAACAGTCACCGATAGCTAATGATTGGTGTTTAAAGATTGTGGGGCATGGAAAGGATCTTAAATTGTATCAAAATTATATTGCGAAAAAGAAGATCCATGATGTTTATTTATTAGGACGCCAAGATCCTAAGCCATATTATAAAGAGGCTTCGATCTTTTTTATGACCTCGGTAAGTGAATCATGGGGACTGACATTAACGGAAGCACAACAATTTGGAGTCGTTCCTGTTGCATTCAATACTTATGCTTCATTAACTGATATTGTAACGGACGAAGAAGATGGAATTATCATCCGTGAAGGTGAAATAGGGCGATATGTTAACTCCACACTGGAGTTAATGAGAAATACACGAAAACGTCAAGCAATGGCCGTCCAAGGTATTCATAACTGTCAACGATTTTCACAAGATAAGATAGCTAAAGACTGGTGGCTCTTATTGAATAATTTATAGTTTAACGACTTTTATTGTTATAAATATGATAAATGTTTTATATGTCACTTTTGCATCAAAAAATTTTGATGGAGCGACATATTCGCTAATGGATCTTATTCGATCTGTAAGAAGTCACGTTTATCCGATTGTCTTATTACGATCAAAGGGTTGTGTATATGATTATTTCAAGGAGAATAATGTAGAATGTATAGTGTGCGATTTCGAGGAAGATTTATGTGGAAAACCTCGAAAAATTCATCAGTATGTAAAATATATTTTACGATATATTCCTAAATATATTCGTTATGTTGTTAAGAACCGCAAGTGTGTAAGATTTGTCGCGGACCAGTTAAAAGATCGGAATATCCAAATTGTCCATACCAATAATAGTGTCCTTACGGTTGGTTATGATATTGCTCAAAGAATGCATGCGAAACATGTTTGGCATTTAAGAGGATTTATGGATTTGGATTTTGGCTGGATGCCTTTTCGGGGTTGGAAGAATCTTAAACAATTAGTCTCGAATTCCTCTGCGGCCATCGGTATTACAAAAGCAGTTTTGGAACATTACATAGCATCGAATCGGGCAAATGCATATGCGGTATTTGATGCTGTTAGGAGTAAACAGGACATTTGCTATGATCCTTTGAAGGAGAAATATTTCTTGTTTTGTTCCGTCTTTTTAACCAAACGCAAGGGTTGTGAGTTTGCTATCAAAGCTTTCGCCTTATCAAATCTTGCGGCTAAGGGGTATAGACTTCGTGTTATAGGAGTGGCAAATGAAAAATATCAAAATAAACTGCATCGTCTTGTTTGTGAATGTGGTGTCTCAGACTATGTTGATTTCATCGGTCAGACGGATAATGTAAAAGACCATATGCAGAAAGCGACAGCGTTTCTTATGTGCTCAGAAAATGAGGGCCTTGGACGAGTTTCAATCGAAGCTATGTTTTATGGGTGTTTGGTGATTGGCCGAAATTCGGGAGGAACGAAAGAGTTTATTATCAATAAAAAAACAGGATTTCTCTTCGATAATATAAATGAATGTTCGCAGGCTATGCAGTTGGCTGCTGGGGATGATGTGACTGGTATCATAATCAGAGCTCAAGATTTTGCGCGTGATCACTTCTCGATAGAGAATTATGGAGAAAAGATACTCAAAATATATGCAAAAGTATTGAATAAGAATCTATAAGATTATGAAATACAAATTACTTTCGGTTTCAAAGAGTCCTAAATTAGTTGGAATAAATATTGGAGATTATATTCAAGCTTTAGCTGCAGCCCAATTTTATCCTCATATTGATGGCTTTATAGATCGAGATGAAGATCTTAAAGATTACGATGGGGAGCCTTGCAAAGTGATTATGAATGGTTGGTATATGCATAATCCTGAAAATTGGCCTCCTTCAAAAAAAATAGTTCCGCTATTTGTCGCTTTTCATCTAAACGTTTTAGCACAAAAGGAATTGTTATCGTCACCAAGTGTTGCTTATTTGAAGCAGTTTGTTCCAATTGGATGTCGAGATCTGAATACAAGGGATTTGTTGAATAAGTATGGCGTGGATGCTTATTTTTCCGGATGTATGACGCTGACTCTTGGCGAAAAGTATCATTCCGAGGAAAAAGAGGATAAAACTTATATTGTTGATCCTTTGTTTAATGGACCTCTCGATGTGAGTAACATCTTAAAGGCAATATTAGAAATCTTCAGCCATTTTCGTGATATATACAAATTGTATCATAAAGAGCAATTTTATATTCATCATGGTCGGAATTGGATAAAAAAGATCTTAAAAACGGCGCTCTATTATCATGAATATAGGAGAGTGTTTAGTCGTGATGTGATAATGACGTCTACTTACATTTGTCAAGAGAGTGATTATTATGCAAAGCAGTTTAAATCGGATTTTGAGCGATTGAATGAGGCAGAACGCTTGGTGAGGCTTTATGCGAAGGCTAGATTGGTTATCACATCACGTATTCATTGTGCGTTGCCTTGTCTTGGATTGGAAACTCCCGTAATTTATCTGGAAAAAACACGTGATATTGCTGCAAGCTCTTGTAGATTAGGGGGATTACATGATCTTTTTAATGTTATAAAGATTGATAATGGAATACTTGTCCCTGAATTTAAAATAACAACTCCTATTACAATGAGAAATATTCCGGTAAATAAAGATTCTTGGCGGCCATACGCTGAAGCGTTAAAAAGTCGCTGCAAAGAATTTATGAATAGATAGACTAAATCGGATATGAATGTACTTTGGGTATCTCTTGTCAAGTTCCCGCCATTATGTGAATATTTAGGAGAAAAATCTCCTGCGCATTGTGGTTGGCTTTATTCTTCAGCGGAAGCTTTAATTCGAGAAGTAAAAGATATAAAACTAGGAGTCGTTATTTGCTCGGATGGTCATGCTTTTGAAGAATATGAGATTAAAGGGATTACGTATTATTTGATTCCTTCTTCAGATTTATCTAGAACCAGCCAGCGGCAGATAGAAGAATGCAAAGATGTTATTTGTCGGTTTTCTCCTGATTTGATTCATATTCATGGAACAGAATATGCTTTGGCTGCGGCTATTTGTATGGCGGATGCTGGACGACATAAAATAGTAGTCAATATTCAGGGATTGGCAGGCCCTTATGCTCGCTATGCTGATGGAGGTTTGTCTTTTAAAGAGAAGATTCTTAATGTCTCATTACTTGATTTTTATAGAGGTACATTCATCCTAAATGCTAAAAGGAGTTTTAAACGAAGGGCAAAGTGTGAGAATTATGTTCTTCGACATGTTACGGATGTTATAGGCCGCACGCAATGGGATCATGATCATGTTGTGACGATTAATCCTAATGTAAGATATCATTTTATGAATGAGACGCTGCGGGATTCCTTTTATCAAGGACGTCGTTGGTCTCTTCAGGAGTGTAAACGTTTCACTATTTTTGTTAGTAATAGCAGTGCTCCTTTAAAAGGAGCTCATCAGGTTTTAAAAGCTCTACCGATTATATTACGCTATTTCCCTGATACAATTGTGAACTTTTGTGGTAGTAGTGTGATGAATAATGATTTTAAATCGAGATTACATTTTCAAGGATATCATTTATATCTGCGGCGTCTCGTTAAACGTCTTGGATTGCAAAACCATGTCCGTTTCTTAGGGACACTTGATGAGTTACAAATGAGGCAAGCTTTTTTGGATGCTAATGTTTATATAATGCCAAGTGCCATAGAGAACTCACCTAACTCTCTTTGTGAAGCACAAATACTGGGAGTTCCAGTTGTTGCTAGTTATTGTGGGGGAACTCCAACCTTAATGACAGATCAAGAATCTGGATATTTCTATCGCTATGAGGAGTATGAAATGCTTGCTCAGATTATAATTATGTTATTTGGTCAATCAGATTTTCTTCAGTTATCTCTTGCTGAGCGAATGGTTGCACAAAAACGTCATAATCGCAAAGAAAATGCAATTTGTTTAAAAAATATTTATCACTCCATTTTTGGTGAAAAGATATGATATCTTTTTTGATCTGTGGAATTATTTTTTGGTTATATACATATATGACATTTATGAAAGAAAGGATATTTTATCCCTCAATTATTTTTTCTTTCATGTGGGGAGGCGTATGCATATATACGGCTTTAATATTGAATGGATATGGCCAACATTTGTTCCTCAAAGAATATTATGTGTTTCATCATATGGATACTTACATGATATATTTTACAATAGTGATGCTTGGCGGATTCTATTTAGCACATTCGCTTAAAAAGCACACCTATGTGAATGTAAGTCTTATGATGAATTCTAATTTTATCAATAAGATTCTTTCCAAGTATAAGTGGATTATGTGGCTTAATTTTTTTGGAGGAATCTTGAGAATGGCTGTAATGATTAGCTCCGTTGGGGTAGATAGTATTATGGACTATAGACTCGCCGCTAATGCAATGATGATGACATCTAGTTTGTCTGTGGCTGGAATTATCTTTAAAATCACAGCATATGTTCAAATGTTGGCGAATTTTTATGTTGGACTATATGGATTAAAGACTGGGATTGAGACTTTAAACTTTAGGAAGATTCTTGGTATTTTTATTCTTTATGCTCCAACTCAAATGGCAACAGGTGGCAGATTATTTATTCTTTATTTTATTCTTTTCTTTTTTGGGGCGTTTTTATTAGGGCGGGGTATCGCATTAAAACAACATAAACGCAAATTATTAAATTTGAGAGAGAGCCGAGCTATAATATTATCGTTTATTGGATTATTGAGTTTGGTTGCATTGATTGCGATGCTTAGAAGTGGCGGTATATCTAAAGATCAAGAGACGATTGTTGAGAAATTTGCTTATGTGACAGAAGGCATGCTCGCTACTGAATATTTAATGGATTATTATCCTTCTGGAACATACCAATTTGATCTAGGTAAAAATACAATCGGAAAACTTTCCACACAGTATCTTTCATTTAGAAGTTATTTGAATGATCATACAAAAATGAGCGCAATAGTTGTATGTTTATTTACTCCTTTATATTTAGATTTCGGCTATCTGGGAAGTCTCATTTTTTTATTCTTTTTTGCATTCTTTGCTGAATCAATAGCGATAAAATCATTGAGAAAACTGACCATAATTAATTTTTGTATATATATGGTTATCCTGAAAATGTTTTATGAATCAGTTATGACACCTTCAATAGGAGCTAATATTCCTAATTATGAATTGATTATTCTTTTTTTATTATTCTATAAACTGTTGTTTGGTAAGATTCAAAAATCAACAATGCCATTGGCGTCTAATTAGTTGTGATTAAGTAGGAGGTTTTTGATATGAACTTCGATAAGAGAAGTGTATGGTTGGATGTAGCTAAAGGTATAACAATAATACTCATGGTATTAGGGCATTCATCGATACCAGATGGATTATCTCGATTTATTTATGCTTTTCACATGCCTTTATTTTTTATATCCTCGGGTTGGGTTACTAATTTTAGTAAATACAATATAGTTGATTTTATTTTGCATAAAGCTCGAACATTATTGTTGCCGTTTATTATTTATTCGGCGTTCGTTCTTGCCTCGATTAATTATTTGGATAAATGTTCATTTGCCCTTTGGATTAAAACTGGGTGGGGCGGATATGCTTTATGGTTTATTCCAGTGTTGTATTTCGCTTTAGTTATTTCCCAATTCATATATAAATTAGAGAATAGGGGGATACGCTTGACAATATTATTCATAATATTGGTTGGAGCTGCTGTTTTAAGTTATAATAAAATAGTTCTTCCTTGGAATTTAGCTTCTGTTCCATATGCAATCGTTTTTATTATGATTGGGGCTGAGTTGAATAAATTTCAGAATAAAGTAGTGATCGCTAGGCCTGGGGCATTAGTAGCTTTAACTCTTGTTACATTATTAATTTCTATGAAATGGCGCCTTGATATGGCGTGGAATAACATTACGCCAATCATACCTATTACGATTGGAGCTATTTCAGGAACAATATTGGTCTATATGATATCAGCCTTCGTAGACCAGAAGCTTCCAATTTGTTCCCGTATGTTTCAATCAATAGGCAGAGAGACTTATCTTATATTGGCTTTGTCTCAGATTGTTATCATTTACTTAAATGAAATGTTTTCATTAAGTGGTATTGTGAAATATTCGCTTCTAGTGTTGATCCTTGTAGCCTTAAAGTTTATCAAGGATCTTATAAATCGAATATTGCCAATAAAATTATTGTAATATGTCTCGTATTTTTTGGACTTGTATACTCCCTGAACCATTGATTGGTAAGTATAAACTATCGTTTGCGGCATCTAATTTCTCTTTTAATTTGATGAGTGGAGGCGGATTTGATCGAGTTTATAGCATGATGCCTCTATATGTAGGGGGCGAGATGGATCAAGAAGCCTTTGAAGATAACCGTTTTGAATTGATATATGATCAACTCCGCAAACGAGGTGGATTCTGGAGAAAGTTGGCTGTATTAAAAGAACAATGGATTATATTCCGCCATATATCAAGAGAATCCTCTATTTGGTTTTATAATCTAAATACATTGAATGCCTTTCTTTTTATCTTATTAAAATTATTTAAACCGTCGGTTCAGTTAAATGTAATAGTTCTTGATTTTACACCTGTGAGGAGTGGCCTGGGGCTCAATCGTATTTATTTGAAACTTATAAATGTGGCACATGGACGTATTTGCCTTGCGAACTCTCCTCTTTTTAAATCTTTGAATAGTGCCATATTACCAGGTGTAGTTCCTGCAAATCATGAGAATATACCTAAAATCAGAGTTCCGAGAAAAACCTTCTTGTTGTCTGGCGTCTTATCCGAAGGGATTGCTCAATTATCATTGGTGTTAAAGTCATTCTCTCAATTGTCAGAATGTGATCTTTATATTACAGGCAACAAAGGAAATGAGACTCTGTTAAATGCCTACTCAGACAAATATCCCAATATACATTGGTGTGGACAATTGCCATTTTCTCAATATATGGAATTGTTGCATAAAATAACATTTCAGTTAAGTACTCGTGATCCTAAAGCTCCTGAGAACGAGTGTAATTTCCCTTCGAAGATAATAGAAGCATTGCTTCATAATCGTGTTGTAGTGTCGACTATTCATTATCCCCAATTAAATGCTATTCAATATTTAGAGGTTGAATCAAATACAGATGCCTTTGTGTCGGGAATTCAGTCTATTCTGAGAATGACTGACGACGAACTACTTACCTATGCAAATCAAGGAGAGCTTGTTTCTCAACTATTTGATGTTCACCAATGGTATAAAATAATGAACGATATTGAGAGATCCCCTATCCATTAATTTGTTGGTTGTTACTTTATATGAAAATAGTATTCTATTCTCTCATCCTTAATAATCATCAAGCTAACATTGCGGATGAACTATGGGAGTTGACGAATCATCAATTTTGTTTTGTAGAATTAGCAAATCTACAAGCAGAACATCGGAAGGGTGATACTAGGGATTATACCGATTGCCCTTATTTACTTCGTGCATGGGAATCATCTCAATCTTATGCCAAAGCTATGATTTTAGCCCAGGAAGCAGAATGTTGTATTTTTTCGGGGGTGTTGGCTTTGCCTTTTCAGAAAGCTCGGATGAAATTGGGACGTTTGTCATTTGACATGAGTGAGAGATGGTTAAAACGAGGAATTATAAATTTGTTCTCCCCTTCTATATTTCAAATGTTTTTATCCTATCATTTAGGAGGTTGGGGGCAGAAACCATTATATAAACTTTGTTGTAGCGCCTTTGCAGCACATGATCAACGAAAACTTCTGACATTTAAAAATAAATGCTATAAATGGGGGTACTTTACCAAGGTAGACAATAATCTTTCGAGAACACCTTCTTGTTTTACGGATGTCCAATCGTTTTCTCTCATGTGGTGTTCCCGATATTTGAAGTGGAAGCATCCTGAATTACCCGTCATGCTGGCTGCTCGCTTGAAAAGTTTAGGATACAGATTTACGTTGGATATGTATGGGAGTGGCGAGTATGAATCGCAGACAAAATTCTTGGTTTCTAAACTTGGTATAGAGAATGTGGTGCATTTTATGGGGACTAAGTCCAATGAGGAGTTACTGCAGGATATGAAGCAACACCACATTTTTCTTTTTACGAGTGATCAAAATGAAGGATGGGGAGCCGTAGCCAATGAAAGTATGGCGAATGGTTGTGTCTTAGTTGCTAGTGATGCGATTGGAAGCGTCCCGTATCTTGTGCGACCCAATCTATCTGGGGTTGTATTTAAAGCCCCGAGAACTTCAAGTAGCTTTGCTAAGCCAGATTTGTGTGCTCTCAGTTCTTTGTGTGATAAAGTTAAGAATCTCCTTGATCACCCATCTAAATTATATGATATCAGCCAGTTTGGAATGCAACAAATGCAAGAAGAGTGGAGCCCTCAGGTTGCGGCTCACAGATTATTGCAATTAATTGAATGTTTGCAGCTCGGGATGGAGCCCGATTTCAAGGATGGTCCTTGCTCGAAGGCTTGATTTATTGTCAAAAAGAAGATATGAAATGACGGTTTTACAGACAATCCCAGAATTTGGATCACTGAGCGGAGGTACATCTACATCTACATATGATCTTCTCTCAACAATGAACCTTATGGGGTATCCAATAGATCTGCTGACACTTCAGCCGAGCAATCCATTGGACCATCTTATGGGAAGCGGAGAAGAGTGGATTAAGGTCTTTACAAACGACTCTCTTTCTCCTTTTAAATATTCTCAGAATATTCGGCAGTTTTTGTTACGTAAAGATTATGATTTATATCATACGAATGGGTTATGGTTATATTGTAATCACGAAACATGTTCAATTGCTCGAAAAAAGAAAAGGCCTTATCTTATAACTCCGCATGGTATGCTTTATCCAGCAGCTGTCAAACGATCGTATTGGAAAAAATGGCCTCTCCTTCAATTGTTTTTTCACACGGATATTGCTAATGCCAATTGTTTCCATGCTACTTGTCGTCAAGAGATGGAACATATTCGTAATTTTGGTTATGCTGGTCCTATTGCAATTATTCCTAATCCAACTGTTTGCCCGGATTTTTTAGACGAAATCGCTCAGCAGAAGGCTGTTGTTATGAGTCAGAAGCGAGTCCATCGTTTCGGATTTCTAGGCAGATTGCATCCCGTCAAAAAGATTGAGAATCTGCTTTATGCCATTGCTGCGCTGCCTGATAAACAGGATTGCGAATTGATTATAATGGGAAAGGGAGATCCTGATTATGAACTGTTTCTGCATAATGAAGTTACGCGGCTTCAGTTGACCAATGTTACTTTTCGAGGGTTTGTTTCAGGTCGAGAGAAGTATGAAGAACTGGTGCGATTGTCAGGATTATTTGTTCCAAGTGATTTTGAAAATTTTGGAATGATTGTTACGGAGGCTTTATCGGTCGGAACCCCGGTTATGGCCAGTTTGGGGACTCCATGGGAGGATCTGAATACATACAAATGTGGTTGGTGGGTTGATCGAGATCCCGAGAATATTGCCCATGTAATGGAGCAAATTATGCATATGCCTACGAATCAGTTGTTGGAAATGGGCCTCCGAGGAAAACATCTGGTTATGGAGAAATTTGCAGCATCGCAGGTAGCTCGGCAGATGTATGAACTGTATGAATGGTTGGGTGCGAATGCCCCTAAGCCGAAATTTGTTTATGAATGATGGGTATCATATGAGCAAAACGGTGTCATTGGATAAATATGATAATTCTTGGTATCATCCCGGTCCAGCCTGGAAACGCTTGATTTGGTATTTTACCAATGTCTCTTTTCTGAAGAATACATTTATTCCAAGTTCTTCGTTAAGAGTATTTCTCTTGCGATTGTTTGGAGCAAAAATCGGGCAGAACGTAACAATCAAACCGGGAGTAAATATAAAATATCCATGGTTCCTGGAAGTTGGAGATAATTGCTGGATTGGGGAGAATGTATGGATTGATAATTTGGCTCATGTGAAAATTGGCAATAATGTCTGCATCAGCCAAGGAGCCATGTTATTGTGTGGAAACCACAATTATAAGAAAGAAACATTTGATCTGATAACCGGAGAAATAGTATTGGAAGATGGTTGTTGGGTCGGAGCCAAGAGTGTTGTTTGTCCGGGGGTCACTTTGGCTGTGAATTCGGTCTTGAGCGTTTGTTCCGTGGCACAGCGCGATCTGGAGGCCAATTGTATTTATCAGGGAAATCCTGCCCGGGGGATAAGAACCCGAACGATCTCTTAATCGATCTTATTTAATGAAAATTACGATTATCACGGCTACCTACAATAGCTGTGCGACTCTTCGTGACACTATTGAAAGTGTTTTAAGTCAGACTTATCCAGATTATGAGCACATTATTATTGATGGGAAGTCGAAAGATGCAACACTTGATATAGTTCGTGAGTATGAACCTCGCTATCAAGGAAAGTTGCGATGGATTTCCGAGCCGGACAAGGGAATCTACGATGCCATGAACAAGGGGATCCAGATGGCGACCGGAGATGTCGTCGGGCTGCTCAATTCGGATGATTTCTATACGTCGAACGACGTGCTTGAACATGTCGCCAAGGCTCTGTCCGATCCGAACGTGGATGCCATCTATGGGGATATCCATTATGTCAATGACGACGATCTGACCCGCTGCGTCAGATACTACTCTTCGCGGGTTTTCAGCCGGGGGCTGATGCGGTTGGGATTCATGCCGGCCCACCCGTCGTTCTATTGCCGTCGGGCAATCTATGAAAAGTACGGCACGTTCGATACGTCGTTGCGCGTTGCTGCTGATTTTGAGAATCTTCTGCGTCTGATTTTTGTCAATCGGATTCGCACGAAATACATCCCGGAGGATTTTGTTACCATGCGGACCGGCGGAGCCTCTTCGTCGGGCATGGTCAGCCACAAACGAATCCTCAAAGAACACATGGTGGCTTACAAACAGAACGGAGTCTATTCGAATCTGTTTCTGGAAGGATTGCGTTATCTCTACAAAATCGGAGAAATCCTTTCATCCAAACTTTCGCATCATTAGCGACATTCCATAACATTTTATTCTTAAAAAAATGAAAACAGCCTTAATCACTGGGATTACAGGCCAGGACGGCTCGTTCCTGGCTGAACTGTTGTTGGAGAAGGGGTACGACGTCCACGGCACGATCCGCCGTTCGTCGACCGACTACCGCGAACGTATCGCCCATCTGGAGGGAAAACCGAATTTCCACCTGCACTACGCCGATCTCGGCGACTCGATGAGCATCATCCAGGTGGTCAGCACGGTGCGTCCCGACGAGATCTATAACCTTGCGGCCCAGAGCCACGTGCAGGTTTCGTTCGATGCGCCGGAGTTCACCGCCGACGTCGATGCAACGGGCGTGCTGCGTATCCTGGAGGCCGTTCGCCTGTGCGGGCTGGCCCAGACCTGCCGCATCTACCAGGCTTCGACCTCGGAGCTCTACGGCAAGGTGGAGGAGGTCCCGCAGAACGAGAAGACCCCGTTCCACCCCTACAGCCCCTACGCCGTGGCCAAACTCTATGGCTATTGGATCGTCAAGGAGTACCGCGAGGCCTACAACATGTTCTGCTGCTCGGGCATCCTGTTCAACCACGAGTCGGAGCGCCGCGGCGAGACCTTCGTGACGCGTAAGATCACCCTTGCCGCAGCCCGTATCGCCCAGGGCAAGCAGGACAAACTCTACCTGGGCAACCTCTCCTCGCTGCGCGACTGGGGTTATGCGAAGGATTACGTCGAGTGCATGTGGCTGATCCTGCAGAACAAGAAGCCCGAGGATTTCGTGATCGCCACGGGTGTGCAGCACTCTGTCCGGGAATTTTGCTATCTTGCCTTCAAATACGTGGGCATCGAGCTGGAGTTCGTCGGCGAGGGTGCGGACGAGAAGGGTATCGACAAGGCAACGGGCCGTGTTCTGGTTGAGGTCTCGAAGGATTTCTACCGCCCGACGGATGTCGTGAACCTTTGGGGCGACCCCTCGAAGGCCAAGAACGAGCTGGGCTGGAATCCCACGAAGACCTCGTTCGAGCAGCTGGTGAAGATCATGGTCGATGCCGATATGGCGAAGGTGGCCGTGGAGCGTGCCGACGAGGAGATCCGCATGAACCTGGCCGAGTATCTTGAGAAGGGTATTGTAAAGTAATGGAGGAGGAAAGTCTTATGATGGAGAAGAATGCAAAAATCTATGTGGCCGGACATCGTGGAATGGTAGGTTCGGCCATCGTTCGCGAACTGCAGCGTCAGGGCTACACGAACATCATTACCCGTACGCACAAGGAGCTGGATCTGACACGTCAGGAGGCCGTCGAGCGTTTCTTTGCCGAGGAGCGTCCCGAATACGTCTTCCTTGCCGCGGCGAAGGTCGGCGGTATCGAGGCCAACCAGAGCGCCCTGGCCGACTTCATGTACGACAACATGATCCTCGAGATGAACGTCATCCACGCCGCCTGGCAGAACGGCTGCAAGAAGCTGGAGTTCCTCGGCTCGTCGTGCATCTACCCGCGCATGGCGCCCCAGCCGATGAAGGAGTCGTGCCTGCTGACCTCGGCGCTCGAGAAGACGAACGAGGCCTATGCCCTGGCCAAGATCTCGGGCCTGAAGTATTGCGAATTCCTGAACCGCCAGTACGGCACGGACTATATCAGCGTGATGCCGACGAACCTCTACGGACCGAACGACAACTACCACCCGACGCACAGCCACGTGCTTCCGGCGCTGATCCGTCGCTTCCACGAGGCCAAGGTGCAGGGGCTTCCCTACGTGACGTGCTGGGGTGACGGCAGCCCGCTGCGCGAGTTCCTCTACGTGGACGACCTGGCCAATCTGTGCGTCTTCCTGATGAACAACTACTCGGGCAACGAGACGGTGAATGCCGGTACGGGCAAGGAGCTGACGATCAAGGCGCTGACCGAACTGGTCGCCAAGGTTGTCGGCTATACGGGCGAGATTCGCTGGGACCCCTCGATGCCGAACGGCACGCCGCGCAAGCTGCTCGACGTCTCGAAGGCCAAGGCGCTGGGGTGGACCTACAAGACCGAGCTCGAGGACGGTATCCGCCTTGCCTACAAGGATTTCCTGGAGAATCCGATGCGGGCCGAACGATAAACCGTCAGGACTTATGGCAACCGGCAATCGCTACTGCGTCATCATGGCCGGCGGCATCGGTACGCGCTTCTGGCCCAAGAGCCGGCAGTCGATGCCCAAGCAGTTCCTCGACATTCTGGGCACCGGAAAGAGCTTCATCCGCCATACGTTCGAGCGTTTTGCACCGCTCATCCCGGCGGAGCACTTCCTCGTGGTGACGAATGCCGCCTACCGGCAGCTGGTGCTCGAGCAGCTCCCCGAACTGCAGCCCGAGCAGGTGCTGTGCGAACCCGTCGGGCGCAATACGGCCCCCTGCATCGCCTATGCGGCCTTCCGCCTCGGAGCGCTGCAGCCCGAGTCGACGATGGTCGTGGCGCCGTCCGACCACTTCATCTTCGATGAGGAGGAGTTCCGCCGTAACATCACCTCCTGCATGGAGTTCGCCGAGGCACGCGACGCGCTGGTGACCATAGGCATCCGCCCCTCGCGTCCCGATACGGGCTACGGCTATATCCAGACCGCAGCCGCCGGCGAAATCTCGCCGGTCGCCTCGTTCCGCGAGAAACCCGACCTGAAGACCGCCATGAGCTATCTGGCGGCGGGCAGCTACCTCTGGAATGCCGGCATCTTCATCTGGTCGACGCGGAGCATCCTCGCGGCCCTCGAACGCCACCTTCCGGAGCTCTACGGACTCTTTGCCCAGCGGGCCGCAGCGTTTGCCTCGCCCGACGAACGGCAGGCCGTGGAGGAAATCTATGCCCGCTGCCCCTCGATTTCGATTGACTACGGGGTGCTGGAACGGGCCGACAACGTCTTCGTGCGCGGGTCGGACTTCGGGTGGAACGACGTCGGAACGTGGGGCTCGCTCTACGAACTCTCGGCAAAGGATGCCGACGGCAACGTCACACCACCCTTCTCGAAGCTCTACGACACGAGCGGCTGTCTGGTCAAGACCGCCTCGGCGGAGAAGGTCGTCGTGGTGGATTCGCTGCACGACTATATCGTAGTCGATACGCCGGATGCGCTACTGCTCTGCCCGCGCTCGCGCGAGCAGCATATCAAGCAGGTGCTCGAGGAGCTCACGCCGTTGGACAACGGACGCTTCGTGTAGCCGTTCGCTTCGAAGCAAATGCAGGGCCGGTCCCCTTACGGGAGACCGGCCCTTTTTGTAGGTTCGATTATGGGCATTTCGTATTGGACGGCATCCTATCAAATCCTGTCATATTCCTCTTTAAGCAGCAATGCTCCTGTTAGATATTCATCGTCGGCAGCTATCAGGGCTTCCAAGTTTGTTTGGTACTGACTGGGGTAGCAATGAAACTCTTTTGCCATTCTTTTCAAACCCGCAGGGCAGCAATAGGCCGGCGTATTCCCCTCTTTGATGCCCATCGATGGAATGCGGTCATCGAACAATGGTTCCGAAATCACTCTGCCGAACATTTGCCGAACCACATCATTACTCAACTGAATGAAATAGGGAATCCTGACAACTTTATATCCCAGCTCCTCATAGAGGCGTTGATTTTCGACGTCGGCCTTGATTCGTTCCGGTTTCTGGTAGTGTTGAACTCCATCGAACTCAATCATGAGTTTCAACCTTTCGCATCGATAGTCCGGCCTTATGCGTCTGCTTGACCTTTCAATGGTCTTGTCATGGAACCATTCCGAAGGCGGAATCTCCAGAAATATGACTGCCAAATAATCTTCCATCCCAGTTCGATGTAACCCGGTATCCTTATCTATGCCAGCTTTGATTGCCGCTTGTCTCGTTTCGCGGAGAAATCCCCATCCATTAGGTTGCATAAATTCAAATATAAAGATGTTCCAATAAGGGGTATCGGTTGGAAGTGCACCCTGCTGTCGGACTGCAACGACAGGCAACGGTCAAGCAAACCGATAACCCCTACAAAAGAAAAACTTTGAGAGCTTATATGCAAATATTCGGGACAAAAAGGGGTTAGGCAAATCTTGAAGGGAATCGTACATCGGGCATTTGCTCCGGGGTGCCGCTTCGGCCCAATCCGGCGGCGGGCGGCGTGTGCCGGTCAACCCCGACCATGCCCAGCCGGCGGCAAATCCGGCTCCGTGGCAGCAAAGGCAACAGATGGCGGGAAGGCGGCAGCAGGACTGCGTCCGAACCCCAAAAAGGCGGCCCGGAGTATTCCGGACCGCCTTTCGTGCGTCAACGGGTAGACCGTGGGGCGGAATTACTCCGCCTTTCGGAAGTCGATGGTGATGGTCTTGCCGTCGTACCGCCAACTCGATGAGTGTACATTCAAACCTGCCGGCACTGTCTCATTGTCGAACCAGGCCGTGACCGGGAATGTCGACACCCCGTCGCCGGGATTGTTTTCGCAGGACAACCACGTCAGCGCCGTGTTCGCACTGACATCCAGCTTCGTCAACTGATTGTCGTAGCACCACAACCCTGTCAACGCCGTATTCTGTCTAACATCCAGCTCCGTCAACTGATTGGCGTTGCAGACCAACTGTGTCAGTGCCGTGTTCGCGCTGACATTCAGCTCCGTCAACTGATTGGATTCGCACCACAAATCCGTCAATGCCGTATTTCGGCTCACATCCAGCGACGTCAACGAATTGGAGTAGCAGGACAAATTCATCAATGCCGTATTTCGGCTCACATCCAGCGACGTCAACGAATTGGAGGAGCAGGACAAATACGTCAGCGCAGTGTTCGCGCTGACATCCAGCTTCGTCAACTGATTGGAGTGGCAGTACAAATACGTCAGCGCCGTGTTCGCGCTCACATCCAGCGACGTCAACTGATTGGAGTTGCACATCAAGAACGTCAGCGCCGTGTTCGCGCTCACATCCAGCGTCGTCAACTGATTGGAGTCGCACTTCAAGAACGTCAGCGATTCGAAATACTCGATTCCTTGCAGGGAGGTCAGGGCGCCGGGCGCATCTTCAGTCCCTGAAACGTCCAGAGAGGTGATTGCGGCAATCTTTTCCATATCCTCCGGCGTGATATTTCCCGCATCGGCGATAATACCCTGTTTTTGCAGCTCCTTTGCAAAGTCCGGGTCGAATTGGGCGGTGAAATCCGTAGCGTCGGATGCCGCCGCCTGGGTGACGGTCAGCCGCACGCTCTGTTTCCCGCAGGCAATATCGGCATAAGCCGTGCGGGCCGATGCCCGGAAATTGCGGGTGGCCGACAGCTCGACAGTCTGTTCGCCGGCCGTACCGCTCGCGGGCGTGACGGAGAGCCAGTCGGCTGCGGATTCGGCATCGTCGTACACGACCGAAAGCGTCCAGTCGGCCGCGGCAATAAAGGCGACCGTTGCGGTCCGCTCCTCGTCGGCGTCGAGCGTATATTCGGTCTGCTCGATGGTCAGGTTTCCGGGACGGGAGGCATCATCATCCTTCTTGCAGCCCGTAAGGGCAAGGATGGCAAGCAGGGGCAAAAGGTAAAGCTGTTTCATATGGCTCTTTTTTATGTGAGTATGCAAGGTAGGTGAAAAAATCGAAATTTCCGCGTCTTTGTGCGGTTCGGGAGGTGAATTTTGTCGGAAAGATTTGTTTTTGTCGTTTAGGCAAATTCGAATTGTCGTTTAGACAAGTTTTGTCGTTTAGACAAGTATGAAAACCGGTTCCGCAGCCTGGCACGGAGGCCGCATTTGCATGGGCGACACGCCCGGAAACAGATGCTGGAGGAGCCCACGCCGTCGGAGGGCGGCGGGTTCCTCAGACCGTCACCCCCGCCTGTCATGCAAAGGGCCCGGTCCCCATAAGGAGACCGGGCCCAGTTTACACCCTTTGGCGGAGAGAGAGGCTCTCGAACCTGTACTATCTCAAAATATCACACAATCGCAAATGTCTATTAATAACCAGCTTATTACAATCATAATTAAATCTAAATATTACCGAATATCGCTTGCTATTTCAATTTTTGGGTGTATATTTGGGTGCAGAATTTCAAACACACCCAGTCATGAACATCAAACGAAACATCATTTTTGCACCTGAAAGCCGAAAGAAGAACGGTGTGCCAATCGTGGAGAACGTACCCATCCGTATGCGTGTCATATATGCAAGCCAACGCATTGAGTTCACAACAGGCTATCGCATTGATGTAGCCAAGTGGGATGCTAACAAGCAGCGTGTAAAGAACGGATGTACCAATAAATTAAAGCAAAGCTCATCCGAAATTAATGCGGATTTGCTAAGATACTATGCCGAAATTCAAAACGTGTTCAAAGAATTTGAGGTACAGGAAACCATGCCGACCACCCAACAGTTGAAAGATGCGTTCAATTTGCGAATGAAAAATAGCAGCGAGGAGCAGCAGGAAGATACTAAAATAAGTTTTTGGGAGGTATTTGATGAGTTTGTCAAGGAATGTGGCAATCAGAACAACTGGACAGAATCCACATACGAAAAATTTGCAGCCGTAAAAAATCACCTCAAAGAGTTCAAAGAAGATGTAACTTTTGAGTATTTCGATGAGTTCGGACTAAACGAGTATGTAAACTTCTTGCGTGACAAAAAAGACATGAGAAACAGTACCATCGGCAAACAGATGGGATTCCTCAAATGGTTTCTACGATGGAGCTTCAAAAAGGGATATAACCAAAACATTGCATACGATACATTCAAACCGAAATTGAAAACCACTTCAAAGAAAGTAATCTTTCTGACATGGGACGAATTGAATAGACTGAAAGACTATCAGATACCCAAAGACAAACAATATCTGGAACGTGTCCGGGATGTTTTCCTGTTCTGCTGCTTCACGAGTCTAAGATATTCAGATGTCCGTAACTTGAAGCGAAGTGATGTCAAATCTGACCACATAGAAGTTACTACCGTCAAAACGGCGGACAGCCTAAATATAGAACTGAACAAATACAGCAAAGCCATACTTGAAAAATACAAGGACATTCACTTTGAGAACAACATGGCGCTGCCAGTCATTAGCAATCAGAAAATGAATGATTATTTGAAAGAGTTGGGTGAGCTTGCTGAAATCAACGAGCCTGTAAGGGAAACATATTATAAAGGAAATGAGCGTATAGATGAGGTGACACCTAAATACGCACTGTTAAGCACTCACGCCGGACGAAGGACATTCATTTGTAACGCCTTGGCACTCGGTATCCCGGCACAAGTGGTCATGAAATGGACGGGACACAGCGATTATAAAGCCATGAAACCTTACATTGACATCGCAGATGACATCAAGGCAAATGCAATGAACAAATTCAACCAACTATAAAAACAATCAGCAAGTTTCACGGGATGCCTGTTATTGGGCTTATCTTTGTAACTTTCATTACATACAACAATGAGCAACAACGATAACAATATAGAGAAAAGAAGTTTCGAGGCTTTTGTCAATGCCATCGGGTCAGAAATAGAGCAGGCGCAAGTCCGGCTAATCAGTGCAGCCAATGCGCAGATGCTGTTCCACTATTGGAAGATGGGCAATTACATATTGTACCACCAGAACCGACAAGGCTGGGGCGGTAAGGTCATCAAGAAACTGGCGCAGGCGATACGGTTCAATTATCCCGAAAAGAAAGGATATTCGGTCAGAAACTTGGCTTATATGTGCCAGTTCGCACGCTCCTATCCATTGGGCGCATTACGGAGTTTTATAGAAACCGATGCGAAATTACTTACTCCAAGTGTGCAGAAAATCACGGATGAACTTCAAAGCCTGAACAATATGACATTTACGCAAGAGCCTCTTGCGCAAATTCAATCCTCAGACAATAAGGTAATTGCAATTGTGCAAGAACCTCTTGCACAAATTCAGGATGTAGTCCAAACAGTAGCCGCCGTTTATCAAGTACCGATTGAGGACATGGAAAAACTGTTCCTGGCATCACCTGTTGCAAGAATCAATTGGGCGAGCCATGTGATTCTGTTGAACAGTTCGCTTCCATTGGGCGTGGAATACTGGTATATGAAACAATCCGTGGAAATGGGCTGGAGCAGCAATGTCCTTAAAATGCAGATTGAAAGCAAATTGTTTGAACGGCAAATCAACAGCTGCAAGGTCAATAATTTTACCACCACGCTTCCTGCACCCCAAAGCGACCTTGCCAACTACCTGTTGAAAGACCCGTATATCTTTGACTTG
>ENA-OPVK01000567-OPVK01000567.1-human-gut-metagenome-genome-assembly--contig:-NODE-567-length-26144-cov-2.256315_pt1 | contig 26144 bp, 22 predicted proteins | sample MGYA00241495_ERZ501982 | MGnify/ENA primary metagenome ERZ501982 (study PRJEB25962, sample SAMEA2042002) | human gut metagenome | biome: human gut; feature: human-associated habitat; material: faeces...
GGAGAGAAGTCCGAACCGCCTTTACCGCCACCCATAGGCAGAGTTGTCAATGAGTTTTTAAATGTCTGCTCGAAAGCAAGGAATTTCAGGATGCTCAGGTTTACAGAAGAGTGGAAACGAACACCGCCTTTATATGGGCCGATAGCGTTGTTGTGCTGCACACGATAGCCCATGTTGGTTTGTACGTTACCTTTATCGTCTACCCAAGTAACACGGAATTGGTAAACGCGATCGGGGATGCAAAGACGTTCAATCAGATTGGCTTTGTCAAACTCCGGATGCTTGTTATACTCTTCTTCAATCGTAGAAAGAACTTCTTCTACTGCTTGATGATACTCCGGTTCGTTGGGGAACCGTCTTTTCAGGTCTTCTAATACCTTAGCTGCATTCATAATCTATTTCTTTTATTGGTTGCTACTATATGTTACCTAAAACAATTCGATTTTCGGTTTGTTTCCTTTTCCTCTCATTGCGGTTGCAAAAGTACACATAAAAATGAAACGAGCAAACATTTTATAAAGAAAATGCGGTATAAAACAACAATTTTATTGTTTTATACCGCAAAATGGAATAAAAAGATATTATTTATCCTCTTTTTAGAGACTTTATGACGGGAATAAATACTAAAGCCGCCGAAATGGCAAGCGTTAGGATGATTGGACCGTCAATTCGTTCGACAGATATCAAAACAATGTAGCAAAGTGCTGTCCAAAGTAGTACAATGCAAACTATTTGGAATTTTGATAACGGTCGTCTCATTTGACTGCCTTCTTTTTGTCTACGATAGCATCGATAACTGCTACTGCAGTGATGTTAACGATATCGCGCACAGAGCTCTCAAAATCGGTAAAGTGGATAGGCTTGTTCAATCCCATTTGGATAGGACCAATCAGTTCGGAGTCCGTATCCATCGCCTGCAACAGCTTGTAAGCAGAGTTTGCAGAACTCAAGTTCGGGAAAATCAGTGTGTTTACGTCTTTTCCTTTCAGGCGTGTAAACGGGTACTTGGCATCACGCATTTCGCGGTTCATGGCGAAATTCACCTGCATTTCTCCGTCAATGGCAAGGTCAGGATAGTTTTGTTGCATATAATCCACTGCTTCGTGTACACTTACCGGGCTACCTTCCTTATCCGCACCGAAGTTGGAGTAACTCAACATGGCCATTACCGGTGTATGATTGAAGAAGCGGACGGTATATTCCGACAGCTTGGCAATATCGATTAGCGTTTCGGCATTGGGATGACGGTTAATCAGCGTATCGGCCAGGAAGTATGTACCTTTTTTGGAGTTCAGGATATGCATGGTGCCGAAATGCTTGTATTCCGGACGGATGCCGATGACTTCCTTGGCAACCTTGATGGTATTGCTGTATTTGGTGTAAAGGCCTGTGATGAAAGCGTCTGCTTCACCCGTCTCCACCATCATCATACCAAAGTAGTTACGTTCGAACATTTTGTCGTTGGCTTCTTCGTAAGTGACGCCTTCGCGGGCACGTTTTTCAGATAGAATGCGGGCATAGCGTTCACGGCGCGGCGCTTCATCCGGATGACGCAGATTTACTATCTCGATACCTTCAAGGCTAAGGTCTAGTTCTTTTGCCAGCTTCTCGATGGCTTCGTCGTTGCCCAATATAATAGGATGGCAGATACCTTCAGCCTTGGCTTCCACAGCAGCTTTCAGCATATTGGGGTGGATGCCTTCGGCAAATACCACACGTTGCGGGTTGCGGCGGGCGGTGTCGTAGAGTTGGCGGGTCAGTTTGCTTTCGTAACCCATCAGCTCGCGCAGTTGCAGGCGGTAGGCATCCCAGTCTTCGATGTCTTTGCGGGCTACACCGCTTTCCATGGCAGCTTTGGCCACAGCGCAGGACACTTCGGTGATGAGGCGCGGGTCAACGGGCTTCGGGATGAAGTAGTCGGGACCGAAGGTGAAGTTGTTTACGTGGTATGCCTCGTTCACCACATCGGGCACGGGCTGCTTGGCAAGGTTGGCAATGGCGTGTACGGCAGCAATTTTCATTGTTTCGTTGATGGCTTTTGCCTGCGTGTCGAGGGCACCGCGGAAGATGTAGGGGAAACCGATTACATTATTAATCTGGTTAGGATAGTCGGAACGACCGGTAGACATCAGTACGTCCGGACGTGCCGCCATGGCGTCTTCGTAAGAGATTTCCGGAGTAGGGTTGGCAAGGGCAAACACGATGGGATGGTCTGCCATGCTGCGAACCATGTCCTGGGTCAATACATTACCTTTTGACAGTCCGAGGAATACATCGGCGCCTTTGATGGCTTCTGCCAGAGTATGCACGTCGCGGCGGTCGGTGGCAAAGTAACGTTTCTGCTCGGTCAAGTTCTCGCGGTCGCTGGTAATGACTCCCTTACTGTCTAGCATCAGGATATTCTCACGGCGTGCGCCGAGCGCTTCATACAGTTTGGTACATGAGGTGGCGGAAGCCCCGGCACCGTTTACGACGATTTTCACTTCCTCTATCTTCTTGCCTGCCACTTCCAGGGCATTCAGCAATCCTGCGCTGGAGATGATGGCGGTGCCGTGCTGGTCGTCGTGCATCACGGGGATGTCCAATTCCTCTTTCAGGCGACGTTCTATTTCGAAACATTCGGGTGCTTTGATGTCTTCCAAGTTGATACCTCCGAATGTTGGGGCAATAGCCTTGACAGCTTCGATGAACTTGTCGGGGTCTTTTTCATTTACTTCGATGTCGAATACGTCGATACCGGCATAAATTTTGAACAACAGACCTTTACCCTCCATGACGGGTTTGCCGCTGAGGGCACCGATATCGCCCAGGCCGAGCACGGCGGTTCCGTTGGAGATGACAGCTACCAGATTGCCTTTTGCTGTATATTTATATGCATCTTGCGGGTTTTTCTCAATTTCGAGGCACGGTTCTGCAACGCCCGGAGAGTAGGCGAGAGAAAGATCGGTTTGTGTACTGTAAGGCTTGGTGGGTACTACTTCAATCTTACCCGGTTTGCCTTGCGAATGGTAGAGCAAGGCTGCTTCTTTGGTTATTTTAGCCATGGTAGAATAGTTAAATTGGTTATAATTTGGCTGCAAATGTAGGTATAAAAGTTCTAAATTGTAGCTCGCTGTCAATAAAATCTATTATTTTTATCAGTTAATTAGCTTAAAATGCTTATTTTTGGCATCAGATTTTAGAGATTACCCCCATTTATTAACTTAACACATGAGTTGCATGAGAATTTTGAAACTTCCTCTGGCAGGATTATTATTTTGTGTAATGGCACTATTTGCTGGATGTAAAACGAGTAATGAACCTAAGGCACCGGTTGCTCTGACCTGGGAAATGGGTGCAAGTGACATCGAACCCGGATATTATGAGAATACCTTTATTCTCAAGAATATCTCTCAAAAACCTCTCAAAAAGAACTGGACGATTTACTATTCACAGCTTCCCCGAGGGGTGAAGCAGGAAGGAGCCTCTGAAGTGAAGGTAGAGGTGGTGAACGGTAATTTTTTCAAAATGTATCCGACTGACGAATTTGCTCCGCTGGCTCCCGGTGATTCCATGCGGATCACTTTCCTTTGCACTTACAAGCTGGACCGGAACTCCCATGTACCGGAAGGAACTTATTGGGTGGAGACTGTGGATGGTAAAGAGGGCAGTCCGTTGCCCGTGGCTTTGAAGGCGCTGCCGCTTCCTTCTCCCGAGTCAATGAGCGGCTATCCGGATGCGACTAAGATTTATGAATCCAATCTTCGCTTGGCTGGTGCTCCTGCTTTGGTGCAGTCAGACATTCTTCCGTCTGTAAAGAAAGCGGTGGTCATTGAAGGCGATAATGTCGTATTGGAAGGTAAGGTAGCTTTGGCATTTCCGGAGAACTTTGCCGGTGAAGCCAAGTTGCTGAAAGAGAAACTGACTGGTTTGTATGGCTTGGAAGTTGTTGAGGGTGCTTCCGTGAAGATTGTGCTGGAAGAACTGCTTGATAGGAAGGAGGCCGTAAATGATGAATATTATACCATCAATATAGGTGACAACCTGATAAAAATCAGTGCTGCCACTCCTCATGGCATCTTTAATGGTACACAGACACTTTTGTCAATGTTGAAGGACAAGCAGACACCTTATTTGCTGGAGGCAGTCTCCATCCGGGATTATCCGGACTTGGCATATCGTGGACAAATGATAGATATTGCCCGTAATTTCACCGCTCCGGAGAACTTGAAGAAACTGGTGGATATTTTTGCATCTTATAAATTGAATGTCCTGCATTTCCATTTTTGTGATGATGAAGCCTGGCGTTTGGAGATTCCCGGTTTGGAGGAACTGACTGCTGTGGGTAGCCGTCGCGGGCATACCACTGACGAAAGCCAGTGCCTCTACCCATGTTATGACGGTGGCTATGACCCTGATGCAAAGACTGTAGGCAATGGATATTATAGCCGCGAGGAATTTATTGATTTGCTGAAGTATGCTGCCGAAAGACATGTCCGCATTGTTCCGGAAATAGAATCTCCGGGGCATGCCCGCGCTGCCATTGTCTCCATGAAGGCACGCTATAACAAATATTTTGAAACTGATCCGGGGAAAGCTACAGAATATATGTTGAGTGAACCGGAAGATACTTCACGTTATGTTTCTGTACAATATTATACGGACAATGTGATGAATGTCGCTTTGCCTTCTACCTACCGTTTTATGGAGAAGGTGATTCAGGAACTTAATGCGATGTATCAGGAAGCTGGTCTTTCACTGTACACAGTGCATTTGGGTGGTGACGAAGTGCCTCGCGGCGTGTGGATGGGCTCCCCGAAATGCCAGGAACTGATGAAGGAAAAAGGCATGACGAAAGCTCATGATTTGTCGGAGTATTTCATTACGCAAATGGCGGATGTGATGCAGAAGAACGGATTGAAATTCAGTGGTTGGCAGGAAGTTGCTTTGGGGCATACCGAAGAGGCTCATCAACAGTTGAGGGGCCAGGCTGCCGGTGTGTATTGCTGGAATACTGTACCGGGCTCTGATGAAGTGGTTTATCAGACAGCCAATAACGGTTACCCGGTCATCCTTTGCAACGTGGGCAATTTCTATATGGATATGGCTTACAATGGTCATCCGGACGAGCGTGGACTCGATTGGGGAGGTTATGTGGATGAGTCTGTCTCTTTCTCTATGCTTCCTTTCAGCATTTATCGTTCGCTGCGTGTGGATATGGCAGGCAATCCCATTGATTTGAATAATGCGGAAAAGGGGAAGACTGCTTTGACAGAGATAGGCAAGAAGCATATTATGGGTGTACAAGGGCAATTGTTCGCCGAAACTATCCGTAGTTTTGATGGTGTGGAATATCTTCTTTTCCCCAAAATATTAGGGCTGGCAGAGCGGGGCTGGAATGCCCATCCGGCATGGGAAAATTTATCCGGTATACGGGAGGAGCAGACTTTCAATCAGGCTTTGGCACTTTATTATGAGAAAATCAGCAAGAGTGAAATGCCTTATTGGGCAAAGCATGGGATTAACTTCCGCTTGCCTCAGCCGGGTTTATGGATAGAAGAGGGAAATCTGTTTGCTAATGTGGCTATTGATGGGGCTGAGATACGTTATACGACTGATGGGTCGGAACCTACTGCCCAGTCTGCTTTGTGGCAGGAGTCGGTGAAATGCGATGCTTCGGTATTGAAGGCAAAGACGTTCTATCAAGGAAAGGAAAGCTTGCCGATAACGTGGCAGGTAAAATAATTGTTGTAAAGGCGCGAATTACGTGGATGTAATGGACTAAATCCGTGAAATCCGCGTAATTCGCGCCTAAAAAAATATCAAGAAAGTTTTTAAATTTCTATCCTTATCAAGCGTTCAGCGCTTGTTCTATATCCGCAATAATATCCTCTGCATTCTCTATACCTACCGAGAAGCGAATCAGGTCGGGGCGTACACCTGCCTCCATCAGCTGCTCGTCTGTCAACTGACGGTGTGTATGACTGGCTGGGTGCAACACGCAAGTACGTGCATCGGCCACATGAGTCACGATGGCCGCCAGTTTCAGTGAATCCATAAACTTGATAGACTTTTCCCGTCCACCCTTCAAGCCGAAGGTGACAACGCCGCAAGAGCCGTTCGGCATGTACTTCTGTGCCTGCTCGTAGTATTTGTCGCCCGGCAGACCACAATAATTCACCCAAGCCACTTTATCGTTCTGGGCAAGATACTCGGCTACCGCTTGTGCATTCTTGCAATGTTGGGGCATACGCAGGTGCAGTGTTTCCAGACCCAGGTTCAGCAGAAATGCGTTTTGTGGAGACTGGATGCTGCCCAGGTCGCGCATCAGTTGGGCTGTAGCCTTGGTGATGTAAGCCATTTTGCCGAAGGCTTTCGTATAAGTCAGTCCGTGGTAAGACTCGTCCGGTGTGCACAGTCCGGGGAATTTGTCGGCGTGTGCATCCCAATCGAAGTTACCGCTGTCTACAATGGCTCCACCTACGCTGGTGGCATGTCCGTCCATGTATTTGGTGGTAGAGTGTACTACGATGTCGGCACCCCACTCAAACGGGCGGCAGTTGATAGGGGTAGGGAAGGTGTTGTCCACAATCAAGGGCACGCCGTGGCTGTGGGCAATGCGGGCAAACTTCTCTATATCGAGCACTTCGAGCGTAGGGTTGGAGATGGTTTCGCCGAATAGGGCCTTGGTATTGGGGCGGAAAGCAGCGGAAATTTCTTCCTCGCTGGCATCCGGGTTGACGAAAGTGACGTCGATGCCCAATTTCTTCAAAGTTACTCCGAAGAGGTTGAATGTTCCGCCATAGATGGTAGAGGAGCAAACAAAATGGTCTCCTGCCTGGCAGATGTTGAAAATGGCATAGAAGTTGGCTGCTTGTCCGCTGGATGTCAGCATAGCGGCCACACCACCTTCGAGGGCGGCAATCTTGGCGGCCACTGCATCGTTCGTAGGATTCTGCAGGCGGGTATAGAAATAGCCGCTGTCTTCAAGGTCGAACAAGCGTGCCATCTGTTCGCTGGTATCATATTTGAAAGTTGTACTTTGATAGATGGGGAGTACACGGGGCTCGCCCTTTTTAGGAGTCCATCCGGCTTGTACGCACAGCGTCTCCGGCTTGAATTGCTTTGCCATAATGTTATCTGTTTTAAAAGTTTCTTATCTATTATCGCGTAAGTTGTCGCAAAAGTAGGGAAAAAATTATAATTTTGTGCTTAAGTATGGTAAAATGCTATAAATTAGCGGCTGGAAATTTGTAGCGAACCGAATAAATGATGAATAATTGGAATATGAAACGCATATTTTGTTTACTGACCATCCTCTTTTGTACTTTGTTTGCTTTTAATGCTTCGGCTCAGGAAGAGCGGGATAGTCCGAGACGTGGAGAAGGAATCTCTGTTTTCCTGGAACGTAACAAGCGCCCGGGGAGAGCCTATTATAAGGAGTTTTTGGAGCTGAACAAGAAACTTCTTAAAGGGAAGGAGGAATTGCGGCTGGGAGTGAAGTATGTACTGCCCCCATTATCAAAGCCGGTTGGCAATGGGAAGAAGACAATCAATGAACCTTTGTTCGGGAAAGCGCTTGCCAGTGTAAAAGTGACATCCAACCGTTTGCAGGGCGCTTGTTTTTATGTAGTGAGCGGGCATGGAGGCCCCGACCCCGGAGCTATCGGCAGAATCGGCAAAATAGAACTGCATGAAGATGAGTATGCGTATGATGTGGCTTTGCGCCTTGCCCGTAACTTGATGCAAGAGGGGGCGGAAGTCCGTATCATTATCCAGGATGCTAAAGACGGAATCCGTGATGACAAGTACCTTTCCAACAGCAAACGTGAGACGTGCATGGGAGCTCCCATACCCTTGAACCAAGTGGCACGTCTCCGGCAACGTTGCGCCAAAATCAATGAGTTTTACAAGAAGGACCGCAAGAACTATAAATATTGCCGTGCCATTTTCCTTCATGTGGACAGTCGCAGCAAGAGCCATCAGACCGATGTGTTCTTTTACCACTCTAAAAGCAAGCCCGACAGCAAGCGTCTGGCTAAGACCATGAAGAAAACTTTCGAATCGAAATATGACAAGCACCAGCCCAACCGTGGGTTTACCGGAACTGTCAGCGCACGCAATCTTTATGTGCTAGCCAATACTTCTCCCGCTTCCGTATTCGTGGAATTGGGAAATATCCAGAACACTTTTGACCAGCGCCGTTTTGTAATCAGTTCTAACCGCCAGGCTTTGGCCAAGTGGATGATGGAGGGTTTCATCACGGATTATAAAAAGGCGAAATAAGGACAATCAACTCTGACTCTCCTTTTTCTTTTCGTGTACCACCACGACTGTAACGGCCGTTATTATCAGCGCCATGCCGATGGCGCTGGCCGGTGTGAAGCTTTCATTGAATATCAGGCAACCGATAGCTACGGCTGTCAGAGGTTCCAAAGCCCCGAAAACGGAAGTCAGTGTAGGGCCGATGTGTTTAATGGCTTTTACCAGGGTGATGTTGGATATGGCTGTTGCCGGCAGTGCCAGTCCGAGAATATTCAGCCATGTATGGGTATCATTGGCCAGCCGGATGCCTCCGGTCAGACATCCTCCTATAATAAAGAACAAGGCTCCCAGCCCCATTACGTAGCATGTCAATGCAGTGGAGGGAATCTGCACGGCACGGCTCTTCCTTACTCCTACGATATATCCTCCGTAAAAGAATACGGACAGACCGGCAGCAATCAGCCCGATGGTCGTGTTTCCTCCTTCAAAGTCTATTTTACCGGATGACAAAAGTCCAGCTCCGCTTAGTGACACCAACACGGCAAACAGAATGGCGAATGACCTCTTTTCTCCGAAAAAGCCCATCATGGCCAGTGCCACGGCCAGCGGATACATGAAATGAATGGTGGATGCCACTCCGCTGGCTATGTTCTGATAGGCGATGACCAGACTGAAGGAGGTAGCTGCCCGGAGCAGGCTGAGGATGAACACCGTTCCCCAGTCTTTCCTGCTGATGCGGAATGTCTCGCCCAGCATAATGCCGAAAACGACCAAGGCAAGTGAAGCTATTCCCCATCGGTAGGCCAATACTTCGAAAGAGGAGAAGCCCGCAAGGAGTAATGAAATGGTGAAGAAAGGAGCCAGCCCGAAGGTGGCAGAGGAGAGAGCTGCATATATAAACCCTTTTATGGAAACATTTTGCATCTTTTATCTTGATTTTAATGGAGATTTTAAAATTATCTGTTTGCGTCAATTGCTTGATTCGCATTGCGTCGTGCAAAATTAATGAATAAAAACAAGCATACAGACAAGGGAGTGTCCCTTTTTTACAATACAGTATAGATATGGGTATCTAACTTTGCCGCAATTAGCCGGAAACATTTATCTTTGTCTTATGCAGTCATTCAAAATTGTCAAGCCCGTTCCAGAACTGGCTCCTTACGTCCGTTACTACTGGATTTTGAGGGATGATGCGCCGATGCCGGTCTCGGAGCGTACATTGCCCGTAGGCTGTATTCAGCTGGTTTTTCATCAAGGCAAACAGTTGCTGTCGCTGAAAGAGAAGGACTTGCAGCCTAAGGCCTTTATTTCCGGACAATGTATCGGTTTTTCAGATGTCTGTTCCACGGGAGCAATCGGAATGATTGTGGTGGTATTTCAGCCTTATGCCGCCAAAGCGTTTCTTCGACTTCCTCTTGAGTTGTTTTTCGGACAGAATGTTTCTACGGAAGATGTAGAAGACAAAGAACTTTCAGAGCTGGCGAAAAAAGTGGAGGATACTCAGGAGGACGGAGCATGCATCCGTTTTATTGAGACATTCTTGATTCACCGTCTCATTTCACTTTCTGATTTTCGGTTGGAACGGGTATCGGCAGCATTACTGGAAATAAACAGTCAGCCTCAGATTAATATTTCCAAGCTGGCAGATATCTCTTGCTGGAGCAGTAAACAGTTCGGCCGGGTGTTTATGGAATATGTAGGAGCCACCCCCAAAGACTTTATGCGTATTGTGAGGATGCAGCGGGCATTACATAAAATTCAGTGCAACCCTACGCTCCCATTGGTGCAAGTGGCTTATGAATGCGGCTTCGCAGACCAGTCGCACATGATAAAGGAGTTCAAACTGTTTTCCGGTTACACTCCGACGGAGTATATGGCCGTTTGTGCCCCTTATTCCGATTACTTCTCCAACGAATAAAATGAGCCCGGGTTCGAAATGTCCGTTTTTTCCTATCAGGTAAAATTGTGTAGCCCTACTTTTGCATAGTCTTTGCAAAGTCATAGTAGTAACTAAAAATTAAAGGACAAAATGAAGAATTTGATTGCTTTCTTTGAAATTCCGGCAAAAGATTTCTGCCGGGCAGTAGATTTTTACGAAACGGTACTGGATGTACAGCTTCCCATCTGTGAATGCGAAGAGGAAAAGATGGCATACTTTACGGAACAAGGTGAAGTGGTGGGGGCCGTCTCTTATGCTCCCGATTTTCTGCCTTCGGAGCACGGAGTTCTGATTCACTTTCATTGCGGAGAACTGGATGCCGCTTTGGAAAGGGTTGTCTCTAAAGGGGGCAAGGTAATTATTCCCATAACGAAAATCCTGGCGGAAGGAAAAGGGTATTTTACGGTGTTTGCCGACAGCGAGGGAAATCACGTCGGATTGTATTCCGGTATATGATAATTCGTATCTAGTATCGACCGGCTTGCCTAATATTTATTCGTTCCATCATGAGATAAAAATCATTCCACCGCGGAGTAAAAATCGTTCCACCATGGTGGAACGATTTTTACTCCATGGAGGAACGAATACTTGTTCGCTGTCCGGCTCCTAAACTCTTCCGGGGAGAAATCCTGATGGCGCCGGCAGAACAGTTTGCCTACTCTACCGGAATATAAATTTCTGTCAACAGTTCCTCCGGCGCCGTATCTGCGGGGTTGTTTAGGTAACGTTCCGCACTGGACTCATCCCGTAAGCTACATTCCATTTCGGGGATATACTTCCCGTAGATGGTATCGTATACGGCCTGCAGATGTTCGTATGGACCTTTGTATAGGAATATGGCATAGCGGCCTGCCGCGAGCTGTTTAAATCCTATGTCTCCTTTGGCCGTTGCAAATGAGGGTAGGACCATACATACATCGGTACGCAGCTTTTCAGCGGGTGTCACTTTGGGGTCATCGTGATAGATACAGTAGGGCATCACTTCTCCCATAGGCAGTTTTTCTTCTTGGATGAACTGGCAAAGGCGCATCCATGCGCTGCAATAGTCGTTCAGTTTATAGTCGCCAAAGAGGCGGATGTAAATCACATTGCGGGCAGGAACTTCTTTGATTTCGTGTTTCAGTTCCAGTTCCGGACGAATAATGGCTGGTTTCATAATTACAAAGTTTTTATTGTTACGATACTCTAATGGTGAAATGCCATAGAACTGCTTGAATACTTTTGACAGTGACGAAGGCGAAGAGTAGCCTATACGGTAGGCTATGTCCGCTATCGGCATGTCCGAGTAACGAAGCAACCGGGCAGCGGCTTCGGTACGCGTCCGGACAATGAACGTACCGACGGGTTCACCCAGGAAAGCTTTCATGATGCGGTGGAAGTAGAAGGGAGAGAAATGGGAAATCCTGGCCAAAGATTTCAGGTCAATTTCTTCTCCGAGGTGCAGATTTATATAATCCACTACTGCGTTCACGCACTTTTGGTATTCCTCCTGGGTTGTCTTTTTCTGCTGCATGGCTCTATTGGGCTTTTTCATGTTGCAAAAATAGGAGGAAAAGAAATAGGTTACTTGTCCGATGTTGCTATAAATGCAATATCTTTAAATAAGATAAGCTATACCCCGGCACAACTTTTTCGTGCAAGCATGAAAGTTTTGCATTCGATTTGCAATATCTTTGCACTTCAGATGAAAAAAACAAATGCTTGCAGATGACCGAGGAGATTAAAAGACAACTTTGGGAGTGGGCGGCGGCCTATCATTGCGTCGGCTTCATTCAGAACGACCCCGTACAGTTTCCACATCGCTATGAACGGAAGCAGGATATTGAAATCAGTGGGTTGCTGACTGCCATCATGAGTTTCGGCAACCGTAAACAGATATTGAAAAAGGCTGAAGAGTTGCATAGGTTGATGGGGGTATCACCTCATCAATACATGTTGTCCTGCCGATGGAAGAATGACTTTCCTGCTGCGGACAGAAGCAGTTTTTACCGAATGCTTTCTTATGCTGACTTTCATTCCTATTTCAGGCGTTTGCATGCTGCCTATTCTGCTTTTGACAGTCTGGAGGATGCCTTATGTACGTATGCCGGTAATCCGATGGAAAGGTTATGTGCATTTTTGGAAGTCTCGGCGAAGAGTCCCCAAAAGAAACTGAACATGTTTTTGCGCTGGATGATAAGGAAAGGTCCGGAAGTGGATTTTGGTATTTGGGAGAGATTTGATTGCAGGGACCTGATTGTGCCTTTGGACACACATGTCTGCCGTGTGGCCTATGCTTTGGGACTCACCGAGACAGAAACATTTTCTTTGAAGAATGCCCGCCGGATTACTGAAGCTCTGGCAGAAGCCTTTCCGGACGACCCGTGCCTGGGGGACTTTGCTTTGTTTGGAAGCGGAGTCAGCGGAGTATTGTAGCGTGTTACCAGTCTATTTCTTGTACCCCTCTGCTCCGTAAGAAATCGTTGGCTTTACTGAAGTGCCTGCAACCGAAGAATCCGTATTCGGCAGAACGTGGGGACGGATGGACGGTAGTCAGAATCAAGTGTCTGCTGCTATTGATTAAAGCGGCTTTCTCTTTGGCGTATGCTCCCCAAAGCATGAATACAAGATTCTCCCGTTCATCACTCAGTTTCTTGATAACAGCGTCTGTGAAGATTTCCCATCCCATGTTCCGGTGCGAGCCGGTTTCGTGGGCACGTACTGTGAGGACGGAATTCATAGGAAACACGCCTTGCGCTACCCAACGGTCCAGATTTCCGGAAGTCGGAATGGGCTTTCCCAAGTCCTGATGTATTTCCTTGAATATGTTTGCCAGAGAACCGGGAATGGCTACTCCTTTCGGTACGGAAAAGCAGACTCCATAATACTGACCGGGATTAGGATAAGGGTCTTGTCCGAGTATGACGACTTTCACTTTCTCGAACGGGCAAGAGTTGAAGACGTGGAAAATTTGATGACCGGGAGGTAGCACGTTGGCATGTCCATACTCACTTTTTACAAATGCTACCAGCTTCTCAAAATAAGGTTTGTCAAACTCCTCTTGTAGGCGTTTTCTCCAGCTTTCTTCTATTTTTACGTTCATAAGAGTCTTGCAGTTACATATGAATAGGAAACGATGTTGCAAAAATACAAATAATCCGGATGAGGCAGATGCATTTACGAGTATAAAGAATGTTTTAATTATCGTATGAAACGATAGTTATTTTGAGTAAGTTTATTACTTTTGTGGTGCAATGCCGGACACTAAGCATAGAGTCGCCATTGCTGAGGTTGAACTGATTGGTAAAATAAAGGAATGGAAAATTTTCATCGTATGGATGCTTGTCCGGTACGGGATGTACTGAGCAGGTTGGGAGACAAATGGACAATGCTTGTGCTGGTCACACTGAAAGCGAATGGAACGATGCGTTTTTGCGATATACAGAAAACCATAGGGGATATTTCCCAGCGGATGCTGACGGTTACATTGCGCTCATTGGAGACGGACGGGCTGATTGTTAGGAAAGTCTATGCGGAAGTTCCTCCCCGTGTGGAGTATAACCTTACAGAAATCGGATGTAGCCTGATGCCGCATATTGAATCTTTGGTAGGATGGGCATTGGAGCATATGAATGATATTTTGAATCGGCGCAGTCTGCAGAACTGATGGGTCGATATGCAAAGAGGGTGTGTCGAAACTGGTATTCACCACAGATTACACAGATTTGCACAGATAAGCATCTTTGATTATCAGTAGATTAAGCTCATTCTGTGTTAATCCGTGTAATCTGTGGTGAATTTTGACACACCCCTTCAGAAGTTTCCAAGTGCTTGTTTTATTTCTTAGCATCGGCAAAATTGTGAACCTTGTTTTTCAGATTGTCAGCTTTCTCTGCGGCCTCATGGGCCTCATGGGCCATCTTGTCTGCTACTTTGGTGCCAACGTGCAATGCTTCTTCTTCAGCAGTGTTGATGAACTCCTTGGCTTCGCCACTTGCTTTGTGGATGGCACGGCATATGGCATCTTCCAGCTTTTTAGCTTTCTCCGTACGGGAGAAGTGGTAGGCCAATGCACCGGCAACCGAACCTATTCCCAGTCCGATCCAGAAATTAGAATCTTTACATTTCATAATCAAGTCAGTTTTTAATAGTTAAAGTTAGAATCAATTCTGATGAGACAACATACTTGCCAAAGATTGGTTCATCCGGCGGGAAAGGAATTAATAACAATTTACTTTTGTTGGTGGAGATATTTATTCTGCTTAAATTTGCGATGCACTTAAAATTTATACAAGTATGATTAGATTAAATGTTTTTATTCAGGTAAGTGCGGAGAACCGTGCCGCAGTATTGGAATCTGCCAAAGAACTGGTCGCATATTCCTTGAAGGACAATGGATGCATTGCTTATGATGTGTTTGAGAGCGCCACTCGCAGCGATGTTCTTATGATTTGTGAAACATGGAAAGATGCAGAGTCATTGTCTGCCCATGAAAAAGCAGACCATTTTGTGGCCCTGGTGCCCAAAATCCAGGGGCTGGCTGCCATGAAGTTGGAAAAATTCGAGTTCTGAATCAGTAATTTGAGGTAGTAAGGGGTTGTGTGATCATGCGTAAATAAGTATATTTGTGCATTCTTAATATACATATTTATGCTGATTACCCTTATTATCCTTGTTCTCTCCGCTGCCTTTTTTGTAGCAGGCAAAGTCCGTTCGGACATTGTGGCGCTTTGTGCGCTGATTGGTTTATTGATATTTCAGATTCTTACTCCTGAAGAGGCCCTTTCCGGCTTCTCCAACTCGGTGGTGATTATGATGGTGGGCTTGTTCGTTGTGGGCGGCGCCATTTTTCAGACCGGGCTGGCTAAAATGATAAGTTCGCGCATTTTAAAGCTGGCAGGCAAAAGCGAGCTGAAACTCTTCTTGCTGGTTATGCTGGTTACCTCTGCCATTGGTGCTTTTGTGAGCAATACGGGAACGGTGGCTTTGATGCTGCCTATCGTGGTGAGCTTGGCACTGAGTGCCGGAATGAATCCTAGCCGTCTATTGATGCCTTTGGCTTTTGCCAGCAGCATGGGCGGTATGATGACACTTATCGGTACGCCTCCTAACTTGGTCATTCAGAATACATTGACGGGAGCGGGCTTTGAACCGCTGTCTTTCTTCTCCTTCTTGCCGGTGGGCATTGTGTGCGTGATAGTGGGAACTTTGGTTTTAATGCCTCTGACCAAATGGTTTCTCTCCAAGAAAGGCAAAAAGAATGACGGAACATTGTCGGGTAAATCATTGGACCAACTGGTACAGGAGTACGGACTTTCCAGCAACCTGTTCCGTTTGAGGGCTGTCAATGACTCCCGTCTGATAGGAAAAACCATCATAGACCTGGATGTACGCCGCAAGTATGGTCTGAATATCATTGAAGTACGGCGTGTAGACTCTTCCCAACATAGATTCCTGAAAACTATTACCCAGAAATTGGCATCACCCGATACGACTATTTGGGTGGGCGACGTGCTTTATATTACGGGAGAGGTATCGAACGTAAATCGTTTTGCTGAAGACTTTTTAATGGAAATGCTCGACGGGCATACCACTGAAGAAGCCTCCAAAGCCGACAAGTCCCTTGACTTTTATGATATTGGAATTGCCGAAATCGTGTTGATGCCTTCTTCCAATATCGTGAACCGGACGGTGAAGGAAGCAGGGTTCCGTGATAAATTTAATGTAAATGTATTGGGCATCCGTCGTAAGAAGGAATATATATTACGTGAATTGGGACGTGAGCGTATGCATAGTGGCGATGTTTTGCTGGTGCAGGGTGCGTGGCAGGACATCGCACGGATAAGCAGGGAAGATTCCGATTGGGTGGTATTGGGGCAGCCTTTGGCAGAAGCCGCCAAAGTGACGCTGGATTATAAAGCGCCCATAGCTGCCGCTATCATGGTGCTGATGGTTGCCATGATGGTCTTCGACTTTATTCCGGTGGCCCCGGTGACAGCGGTGATGATTGCCGGTTTGCTGATGGTGCTGACGGGATGTTTCAGGAATGTGGAAGCCGCCTATAAAACGATAAACTGGGAAACAATTGTACTCTTTGCAGCCATGCTCCCCATGTCTCTTGCACTCGAAAAGACCGGTGCCTCGGAATATATATCCAACAGTCTTGTAAGTGGGTTGGGCAGTTATGGTCCTATTGTGTTGATGGCAGGTATCTATTTCACCACTTCATTGATGACCATGTTCATCAGCAATACGGTGACGGCAGTGCTGATGGCCCCTATTGCTCTTCAAAGTGCGATTCAGATTGGAGTAAGTCCCGTTCCGTTCTTGTTTGCCGTGACGGTTGCGGCAAGCATGTGTTTCGCTTCTCCGTTCTCTACACCGCCCAATGCACTGGTGATGCCGGCAGGACAATATACATTCATGGATTATATAAAAGTGGGGCTCCCGTTGCAGATTATTATGGGAGTGGTGATGGTATTTGTGCTGCCGTTGCTGTTTCCTTTTTAGCATGAACTTTACATCTGTTGGATGGAATTTTCCCATCTTTATTTCCCCCCTTTCCAGATACTGATAATTTTTTTGCCTATTGCCAAAATATTCAGCAGTGATACAGCAAAAAATAACAGGCAACCGGTCAATATACATGGAAGCAGTGAACCGCTCTCCAGTTGCGGGAAGAGGTTTTGGACTACTTCTATATAGTAACTGCGTACCCATGCCACGCAGCCGATGGCGAGGAGCAGTACCAGTGCATTCAGCCCTACTGTCAGTATATAATAAGGCGTGGCTACCTGCGTCGGGCTATATCCTATCAGCAGCAGGTTTTCCAGTTTTACCGTATTCTTCTGGAGAAGCAGGAAGATACTCAGCATCAGGATGTAGAATGACAGAATGCTGATGAACAATCCTACGCCCATGACGATAGCCGTAATGAGGCGCAGGAAATAAGTTGTCTTTCCGGCATCCAGATTGTTGCCTTCGGTTTCGTAATTCTTTTGCTGGAAATAGTCGGTGATGGCTGTGTCGGTAGGGTTCTTAACTTCCACAATCAGTCGGGACGGTTCCGCTTCTTTCTCCGGTGCGAAATTCTTGTTGGCCCAGTCCATAAAGGATTGGGGAACAAGAATGGTATTCAGTCGGTTGGAGAATCCTACAATGTTGCCTTTATATTGTTCCATACGTCCGTTACCCCGCATCATGACATCCATCTGTACCAGACTCATCAGTCCTTCGGAGAGTTTCGGCAGACTCCGGCTTTGTGCAAAGCCAAAGTTGTAGAGGTTCAGATAATTGCGCGGAACGATGATGGGAATTACCCGGGTATCTTCATCAAAATGCCATTTGTCCAGACTTACATCCACATATTCGTCGGGTACAGACTCGAAAAACATCTCTGTCGACAAGCGGATACTGGCTTCCTGCATACCGAGTCCGGCAGAGACCTTGAATAAGGAAGGAGTGAACGCGCCTACCCCCTTGGTGAAAGGTTGGGCTTTCAGGTCTTTTATCTCATCTTTGGAGAAGGTATTGCTTTTCCCGGCAAAGCTGCCTAGAGTACTGATTTTCTTGGTAGCAATGATATAATCCTTCTTCATGAAACTGTCCCCTTCCGTAAAAACGGGAAGGACGTCACGATAGAATTGCACGCTCAGCAATACAATCATCATGCCGAAGAGGTTGGCGAGGAAAAAGCCTGCCAACTGTCCGACACTGATGTGCTGGCGGAGAAGTTTCCAAACAAGTCGGTTCATATTAGCACATTAACACATTTATAATTGATAAATTTCATCATACTCCAGTTCCAGATGTTTGCCGATGGAAGTCACTATGATTCCCGCTTCTTGGCGGCTGGCTTCTTCTGTCAGCAGCCTGCCCATGATTATTCCGTTCTCGTCATCCAGATGGCTGATGGGTTCGTCCAAGAAGATGAAGTCGAAAGGCTGGCAGAGGCTGCGGATAAAGGCGACTCTTTGTTGCTGACCGAAAGATAGCTTTCCGGCTTTTTCGTTTACCTTGTCGGCAATGCCGATGGCTTCGAAGAGGGTAAGGACTTCTTTCCTTTTTTTGAAATTGGTAAGCCGGTTCTTCAGTTGTATATTCTCGATGGCGGTAAGTTCGGGAAAGATACGCAACTCCTGAAAAAGAATGCTGAGAGAGTGTTTGCGTATATCTATCCAGTCATTGACGGAGAGTGAACGGATATTGCGTTCATCAAAGTTGATGATTCCCTGATAATCGTGCCGATAGCCGTAAATATAGCTACAAAGCGATGACTTTCCGGTACCCGAAGTGGCTTCTATGAGATAACGCTTCCCTTTGTGGAACGTAATGTCCCGATGCCATACGTCTGAGGTAATGGCATCACGGTCGGCAAACACTTGAGGCAGTGTTTGCCGTAGGTGAATCCTATTCATGAGTGGTATTAATCCTTAATCTCTAATCCTTAATCCTTAAATTACATTCCTGCAAACTGTTTGATGAAGTCCACAATCTGTTTCAACGCATTTACATCCTTATTCTTCAGTTGCAGGGTAACGGTTGCCTTGTCCTCGGTGCCGACAGCTTCCAGATACGAGATATTGCCGAGCAGCGAGTAATAGGTGCTATACTCTTGTCCGCCGAACCCAACAAGCAATTTTATAACGGGCAGGTCGAGTACGGCTTCCGCATTGATGACAAAGGCTGTACGCTTGCCTTTCAGGCTGGAAGCGAAGTCAGTCTCTTTGGCAGACGGGTCGGCGGTCTTGCAGGCATTCTTATACAGCAGTTCGTCATTGGTGGCGTACATTTGTTTGTCTCGTATGCCGAAGAATATGTTGATAGCGCGTGATTTATAGACATATTCATTCTCATTCAATTTCACGATGTCTTCGCCGCGTTTCAGTCCCAGTTCGGACTTTTTCTCATAAAGGGCTTTCAGAGGAGCATCGTTCTTTACGCTGGCGTAGGCAAGGAAAGAAGGATTGCTGTTCATGGTTACATTGATAAGGCCTATGGTCAGGTCGTTGTGGAAAGCACTGAACAAGTCTTTTACTTCAGCGGCTTTGGTAATGGAGAAATCGTTGCGGAACTGCTCATTCTCTTGCAGCACATTGTAGAACTCTTCTCCATTGATACCTATGCTGAATAGCGCCAGGGTAGATTTTGGGAAATACTTCAAGAACGTGTTTTCGATGGGACAAGTACTTTTGATTTGCTTTTCGAAAAGTGCTTTCAATTCTGTGTTCTCGGTATAGCTCTCTACTTTCAGTTCTATTTTCCCTTTTTCGAAGGAGAGACTTCCCAGCATCTTCAAGTCTTTCAGGTCGATATTGTGGGATATTCCGTAATTCAGCGGATTGGCGTATGCACTCAGCAGGCTGGAAGGAGAGATGAGCATATTGATGTCTCCATCCTGCTTTTGCATTTTCTTGAAAGCGGTGTTACTGTTGATGCTGTTTTCTCCGGTCTGTTTCAGCAAGGCGGGAATTCCTTCTTTGACTTTTTCCAATTGCGATGTGCCGGTGTAGTTCACCACCATAAGCGTGGTGGGAGTGAAAGCGAGCAGTGCCTGCTTGTTGATTTGTGCAAAGCTGTAGCCGTCCGCTTCTGACACGTGGCTGATTATCTGTTCTTTCTCCGTAACTTCCAGCAGTTTCAGCAAGTCATCCTTGTTCTGAACCTTGGCTACCATGGTGGTGTAGGGGAACGAGGGAGCATTGAAGATATAGATGGGCGCATGAACGTCCACTCCTGATTTGGCTGGGTCTTTCAGTACAGCCTCTAATTGTTGGAAAGTGGCTGCATTCATATCGCTTTTCAAGGCATCTGTCAGCTTTTGCAGTGCTTCTTTAGTCTCTTTATCTTTGGTACCGGCCTTGTCTGCCAATGATTTTAAATTGACAGCGATGACTTGCGAGGCATCGGAGGGAATCACATTGGTATATTCCGACTTTTTGGACGAACAAGCGCTTATCAGCACGATGAGCATTGCCAGTACTGAGAAGTGGAAGAATAGGTTCTTTTTCATATAGTTTTTGTTTTAGTGAGTATCATTGATTCTGTAAATTGAGGATGTGGCAGGCAACCAGTGCCGCCGTCTCTGTACGCAACCTTGATTTTCCCAGGCTGATGGGGATAAAACCGTTTTCCGCCGCCCTCCGGACTTCCTCTTCGCTGAAGTCTCCTTCGGGACCGATTAGTACGAGGGCATCCTTTCCGGGATGTACCATATCCTTCAAAAGCGGTTTTTCGCCTTCATAACAGTGGGCGATGAATTTCTGACCCGGAAAAGGTTGTGTGATGAACTTGTTGAAGTCTGTCATCTCATTCAGTTGGGGCAGGCGTGCTTTGAGAGACTGTTTGATGGCGGAAACCAGTATTTTGGAGATGCGCTCCGTCTTGATGACTTTCCGTTCCGAGAAACGGCAGTTCAGGAATGTCAGTTCGTCAAACCCTATTTCCGTCGCTTTCTCGGCAAACCACTCTGTACGGTCCATATTCTTGGTAGGCGCCATGGCAATGTGCAGATGACCTTTCCACAAGGGGGCTTGCGGAAGGTTTTCCAGAATATTCACCAGACAGCGTTTGTTCGTAGCCGTACTGATTTCGGCACGATAAAAGCAGCCTTTTCCGTCTGTCAACATGACCTCGTCTCCAGCCTGCAAGCGCAAGACGCGTACGGCGTGTGCGGCTTCCTCTTCGGGCAGCTCTGCGTGGGCTTGTATGTCGGGGGTATAGAATACGTGCATATTACAAATTGTTCTTGAGTTGGTTAATCTGGTCTCTTAGCTGTGCGGCACGTTCATAGTCCTCTTCATCGACTGCCTTTTGCAGGGCCGTTTTCAGTATGCCTATCGTGTCTTCCTGCAGCAGTTCGTCTTTGTCCGGTTCGCTGCCTTCCATCGGGTCGATGGAACCTTCGACGGTTTTCAGACATTCTGCTTCGAGGATGTCTTCGTAGACAAAGATAGGGGCATTCATGCGCAATGCCAGGGCAACGGCGTCGCTGGTACGCGCATCAATCCGGAGAATGGTTTCTTCGGCTTTCATATAAAGGTAAGAGTAGAATACTCCGTTGTCTACTTTATAGATAAGAATACGCATCAGTTTTACGCCCAGCACTTCAAGAACGGAAGCGAATAGGTTATGGGTCAGCGGACGGGGCGGTACAATACCTTTCATCTCGATGACCATAGCTTGTGCTTCGGTGGCACCTATAATAATCGGAAGCTGGCGCTCGCCGCCCGCTTCACCCAGTACCAGGGCATAGGCGCCCGCTTGCGACTGGCTGTTGGAAATGTTTAGTACTTGTAGTTCTATCTTCTTCTTATTCATACCTATTAAATCAACCTGATTCTCAATCAGTTTTTCTCTATTTTCTCCGGATTATGCTTATAGCGGAATACTATTCCAAATAACAGACCAATGACTAAGGCATATCCTGCAAAGATAAACCATACCGGTGTCCAGTCGCGGCTTACCAGTCCTCCGCCTTCGGCATATACCGAGAAGGCATCCACCACGGCTCCGCTGGCATAACCTCCGATGATGGCTCCCACACCGTTCGTCATCATAAAGAACAAGCCTTGTGCGCTGGCACGGATACTGGGATGTGCCTCCATTTCTGTAAACAGCGAGCCCGATACATTGAAAAAGTCAAATGCCATGCCGTAGACAATCATCGAGAGAATGAGCATCCAAAGTCCGCTTCCCGGGTCTCCGAGGGCGAAAAGCCCGAAACGGAATACCCATGCAAACATACTGATTAACATAACACGCTTGATTCCGAAATGTTTCAGGAAGAAGGGGATGGCAAGGATAAACAGCGTCTCACTCATTTGCGAGATGGAGAGCAGGATGACGGAGTGTTTCACACCGAACGAATCTGCATATTCCGGTATGGAAGCAAACGAACCCAGGAAAAGGTCACCATAGGTGTTTGTTATTTGAAGGGCGGCTCCCAGCAACATGGAGAATAGGAAGAAGATGGCCATCTTCTTGCGCTTGAACAGCACCAGTGCATCCAGTCCGAAAGCGGAGAGCATCGTTTTTCCTTCGCAGCGCATGGGAGGGCAGGCAGGCAGGGTGAAGGCGTAAAGCCCCAGCATGGCTGCCGAGATGGCTGCCACATAGAGTTGTGCCGCACTTGCCTTGAACCCGGTAAGGTCCACAGCCCACATGGCACAGATAAAGCCTACCGTTCCCCATACACGGATGGGGGGGAAGTCTTTCACCAAATCCATTTTATATCTTTCCAGCGCATTGTAGGACACGGTGTTGGCCAGGGATAGTGTGGGCATATAAACAAGCATGTTGAGCAGCATGGCCCAGTACATGTGGTTGTATGTGGTGGCAGTTGAAGCATAAATCAGAGCACCGGCACCGATGAGGTGAAGTATGCCGTAAAGGCGTTCGGCGTTTATCCATTTGTCGGCGATGATACCGGTCAGTCCGGGCATTATCAGTGAGGCTATACCCATGGTTGCAAAGATTGCCCCGATTTGTCCGCCTTCAAAATGTAACGTACCGCCCATGTAACCACCTAATGAAATCAGCCATGCTCCCCAAACGAAGAATTGCAGGAATTGCATGGCAGTGAGTCGGAATTTGATGCTCATAATATTAGCTTTTTATATTTTAAATTATGTAATAGATGCAAATGTACAATGAGACTAGGAGAAAAACAAGTTCTGTACGGCTTTTTCTTCAACGAAAGAGATTAATGAGGGATGGATTTTGGGAAGGAATGTATTATAAAAAAAGAAGGGTATCTATCCCAGACACCCAATCTTTATTAACCTTAAATCTAATACCATGAAAAACACAGTGCAAATATACACGGTTTATGTTATATAACATGCTGTTTTGGCGTATTTCTGCTTTTTATTAACTCTATTTAAGAAAAGCAGGCTTTGTTAGCCTGCTTTTTCCTTTATTCTACATATAGAACCAGTCCTTTCAGGTATTCCCCTTCCGGATGATAGATGCTGACCGGGTGGTCGGCAGGTTGCGTCAGTTGGTGCAGGATGCGTACGCTGCGGCCGGACATGGCAGCGGCTGTGAACACGGCGGTGCGGAAGTTCTCTTTGCTGACGGCTTGCGAACACGAGAATGTGAAGAGGATGCCGCCGGGCTTGATTTTCTCGAAAGCCTTGACGTTCAGTTTGCGGTAGCCTTGCAGGGCATTGCGCAGGGCATCGCGGTGCTTGGCAAAAGCAGGAGGGTCAAGAACTATCAGGTCGTATTGGTCGCCCATGCGGTCCAGGTATTTGAAGGCATCTTCTGCATAGGCGGCATGGCGGGTGTCACCCGGGAAGTTCAGTCCGATGTTCTTGTTGGTCAAGTCGATGGCTTTGGCAGAGCTGTCCACGGAATGCACCAGTTTGGCGTCTCCACGCATGGCATATACGGAGAAGCCACCGGTATAGCAGAACATATTCAGTACGCTGCGGCCTTTGGCATAACGTTCCAGTAGCGAACGGTTCTCGCGTTGGTCTACGAAGAAACCGGTCTTTTGGCCTTTCAGCCAGTCGATGTGGAACTTCAGGCCGTACTCCATGGCTACATTGTCCGTGCTGCCGCCTTTCAAGAAACCATTCTCCGGATAGAGGTCGGCCTTGAAAGGAAGGGTCGTCTCCGATTTGTAATAGATATTGTCAATCTGGCTGCCCATCACTTCGGTAAGGGCATCGGCAATGGCCATGCGGTCGAGGTGCATGCCGGCAGAATGTGCCTGCATCACTGCGGTGTGGGCATAAATGTCGATAACAAGCCCCGGCAGGTTGTCTCCCTCCCCGTGCACCAGGCGATAGGTGTTGTTTGTCGGGTTTCCGGCTATGCCGATACTGCGGCGCATGTCGTATGCTATGCTGAGTTTACGTTTCCAGAAGTCCGCATTGATTTCTTCGTCTTGACGGAAGGTCAGTACGCGTACGGCGATACTGCCAATCTGAAAATGCCCTTTGGCTATGAATTCCTTTTTGGACGTGTAGATTTCAACAACTTCCCCTTCTTCGGGCTCTCCGTCGAAATGTGCGATGGCGCCGGAAAACACCCACGGGTGAAAACGCTTTAATGACTCCTCTTTATTGGGTTTAAGGTATACTTTGTACATATATATAATGTGCTAATGTGATTAATGTGATGAATGTGCTAATATGCTAATGTGCCAATGTGCCAATGACCTGCGGCGTGATAGCGTAGCATAAGCATAGCGCAGCCCATTAGCACATTGGCACATTAGCATATTAGCACATTATTATTAGCTTCTATCTCAAAATCTCCTGTCCGTTTCAGTTCTTGCAGCTTGTTGTAGATGTTGAGGCATGCCCAGGCATCGGTGGCGGCATACAGTTTCTGCGGTTCGGTCAAGGTTTCGGCTTCCCAGTTGGAAAGGCGCTGGCTTTTCGAAATCTTTTCCCCGAAGAGGATGGCGTATATCTTCTGCAGGCTTTTGTCCTGGATGCCGAAAGCGCGGACATATTCCTGCAATTCGATGCAGGCATGCTGTTCGAAGGGCGCGCGTTTGTGCAGCATCATGAAGTCGTCCCGCAAGGAAAGGCCTACTTTCGTTACACTCGGGTTTTCCAGCAATGTGATAACCGGCAGAGTCAGTCCCGTCAGGTTGAGGCGGAACAGAAAGCAATGTTCCTCTGAAGAAATCTGCAGCAGGGCTACCTTGTGTATCTGTCCTTTTGTGAACGACGGACGGGTTTCGCTGTCTATGCCCAGCAACGGGCAGGACTTCAGATAGGCAACTGCCTTCTCCGCTTCCCACGGTGTCTGTACGACATGTATCTGTCCCGGAAAGGCGGCTTTGGGCAGGTCTTTCACTGTTTCTTTATCTATTGTTCTTTTGATAACCATAATTTAAAATTCAAAGTCAGCGGTTTCCTCCTCTTCATCCTCGCCTTGCGCATACTTCACCTCGTGCAGGGCACGCAGGGTGTTGACAAGTTTCTGTCCCCAATGGAGGCGGAAGTTTTCCTGGCAGATGGCAAGCGAATCGTTCATCGTCTCGTTGAAACCCAGCTGGAATACGAAGATAAAGTCCTTGATGTCTTGGTATATGTCGGCCAAGTCTTCGGAAATGTTCCTGGTGATGGGCTGGTCACTATACTTCATGTCAGATACGAATACGTCCAGGTAGTCGTCTTTCTCGGCCAGGATATTGGCGAGGTTCATGCGGAGTACCTCGTAGGTCTCTTCGGTGACGAATGTCTCCGGTGCCTCGTCTCCTATGGTTTCGCATTCGGGCAGCATGGAGGCCTTCAAGTAGAGCAACGGAAGTATTTTTAAGGAGGTATCGACGAACGCAGAACGTTTCACCCCTTCCGCTTGTTCCAGAAACTTGCAAAACTCGGCGGCTACGGTCACAAACTCTACGGCATTCCGGTCGAATATCACTTGACTTTCTTTTTTCATATCTTCTTGATTTGAAACGCAAAGATAGCGCAAACCGAAAGTAGAAGCAAATTAATTGGCAGGATTATTCTTTTTTCACTACATGATATTCTGTTCCTCTTGTCTTCCGGCGGCTGCTGATGCCCAGTTTGTGGAGTGCACGTCCGAACAGAGCCACTTTATTGATGGACAGCCGGTCTTTGGTCTTGGTTTGCAAGAAGGAGAGAATCTCCATAGGGGTCATCCAGTCTCCTTCCTCTTCATTTTCGGCGGGATGGAAGTGGCAGAGGAAGAGCTGTTCCAACGGTGTGGGCTGTTCAAACTCCCGGTTGGTCTGTTTCAAGATGGCTTCGTCGGAATCGTCCAGCCAGTAGCGTTCACCTTTGGCTATGGCATCCATGGCTTGTGCGTAGAGTTGTCGGTAGTTGATGGTGACATTGGTATGGATGGGGCCGGTGACTTCGATGCAGATGAAACGGCGACTTCCCGACGGGTCGGTCAGCAGGTCTTTCAGATTGCTGGTCCCGATGAAGGAGGCATAGCGGCGCATTTCCTGAATAGTGCTACCGTAGGGCTTTCGCAGGTTGGCAACCGG
>ENA-OPVK01000581-OPVK01000581.1-human-gut-metagenome-genome-assembly--contig:-NODE-581-length-25809-cov-3.260387_pt1 | contig 25809 bp, 32 predicted proteins | sample MGYA00241495_ERZ501982 | MGnify/ENA primary metagenome ERZ501982 (study PRJEB25962, sample SAMEA2042002) | human gut metagenome | biome: human gut; feature: human-associated habitat; material: faeces...
CCCGCCCCGGAGCCCAAGCCGCAGCCCACACCGGCGCCCAAGCCCCAGCCCACACCGGCACCGAAGCCTGAGCCAAAGCCAGAGCCCAAGCCCGAGACGCTGAAGGAGGAGGTGTTCTACCAGATACGCCAGTCCGACCCGGCAAAGGCTACCGAAGAGCTCAAGGCCGTGGCCGAGTTCATGAAGCGCAACCCCGAGGCCAAGGTGAGCATCACGGGATACGCCGACAAGGGAACCGGCAACGCCAGGATAAACAAGAAGTACTCGCAGGAGCGCGCCAACAAGTTCAAGGACGAACTGGTGAAGAACTATGGCATCAATGCCTCACGTATAATCACCGACGCCAAGGGCGACACCGTGCAGCCGTTTGCCGACAACGACAAGAACCGCTGCGTAATAATCATCGGCCCGGTAAAGTGACACCGGAAAGGCAACACACTGGGGTCAGCCCCTGACCGGGGTGGCCTTTGAACACACGAGCAGGACGTGGGTCCTGTCTGCGAGGGTGGTGGCGAAGACATAAACGCCGCCCAGTTTCAGGCGGCGGCGCAACTCAGCCACAGTCAAGGGGAAGTTCCTCACAGCCACGTTGGCACGGCCGATGCCCGACAACGCCTCGCGCAACAATCGCTTGTTCATCGTCGTGGCCCGCTCTATCACGAAGCCGCGCCCCGGAAAGCCGTCAACGGGCCCGCCCGACACAAACAGGTGACTGTCGCGGCCCAGGGCTTTCACACCGAAGCGGCGCTCCAACAGCCCGAAGCAACCGGCTTTCATCACCGAGGCGTTGGGCTCGTAGACCATCATGCCCCGAAGCCCATCAAGACTTGCAAAGCCACAGGGCGTGGACGGCACGGGGCCTATCCCTGAGGCATCGAAAGCAAAGTCCGAGCCGTCGTTCACGCAGTGCACAGACAACCCGACGCCACAGCCCTTGCCCATCACAAGCAGCAGCTCCTTGCACTCGCCGCCCACCGACACGATGTGCACCTCGCCCACATCGCCACCCATGTCGGCCACGGCCTTGCGCCAGTCGAGCATGGGCGACAGCTTCACCATCACACTGTCGGCCTTGGCAAGCATCGCGCAGCGCAGCGCGGCCACGTCGGGCGTGCAGTCGCTCACGGCAAAAGTGCGCCCGCCAACCGCATCACGGCGGGCAGGGTCAACATATATCAGGCCCGCCGGGCCCATGCGCTCCAGATATTCGGCGGAATCGGCGCACACCACCTCCGCCCGGCCAAGGCCCAGCAGCCCGAAATTGGCCGAGGCAATGGCACACAGCCCAGGCTGCCGCTCCACATACGTCGCCGACGCAAAGGCAGGAGCCATGAAGGCAAAGTCGACGCCAAAGCCGCCGGTGAGGTCCACCAACCGCCCGCCGCCGGCCACCCTGCGTGCCACAGCAGCCTTGTATGCAGCAGCAGCCTCGCCCGAGCATTGCTCCATCGACAGGTGAGGCGGATATACAATGCCGTCAACGGCAGCCCACGACGGCAACTTGCGCCGCGCCATCTGCCGCCCGGCAATCTGGTCAAGGGCAAAAGGCATGTCCACCCCCGGATGCCGCCCGCCCTGCAAAGCCAGCCGGCGCACATCGTCACCGGCATGTTCATTGATAAATGATAAAGTTTCTTGATTCATGACAGTAGTTTTTGGTTTCAGAGCTCAAAGCCCCACCATCCGGTCTCCCAGAGCTCCCAGCTCTCCCAGTCCTCCCAGCTCTCCTCACCCCCTTTCCCTTCCTGTATTCCAGTCGGGCCCGTGTCATCTGTTCCCTTATCCCCCCTTCCTCCAGGAATCGTTTCTTGGCGGTATCGATAAGCCTGGCCAGCAGATAGTCAGCCTGGTGGATGAGCACAATGGCAATGTTAGCAATAGCCCCGGGCGAGCGCCCCTCCATACGCTCACGGTAGAAAGCCGAGTCAGGGTGCTCCCTGCACACCCTCCTCGTCTGCACAGCCTTTGGCGATTCCTTGTGCCACAGCTCAAGGTTGCGCACACGCAGATAGTCAGCATAGTCGGCCAGCAACTCCTGCAGACTGGCCTTGGCCACATTGTACAGCTTGATTTCAGTCTCTCGCGATGCCGTTGCCGCCGCACTGCCCTCCACAATGTTCTGTTTGCCGCTGCGTGCAGCCTGCAACATCTGGTCAACCGTCCGGTCTCCCCTGGAAAGATAGTGGTTTACAAAAAAGTAAGTGACATCATATATACACTCAGCCTTCTTGTAAGCTATCAGCTCCTCATAATGTCCCAACTGCGGTAAGAAAGCATTCGGCATAAGACATTGATTTCGTTAACATTAAGATTGTCAGACACAATATGCAAATATAGCCAAACTCGCCCACATACGGATGAAATTCGGAGGAATAATGCAAGCAGTTGGAAATGAAAGGTGATGTGCGGTTGTATTCCATGTCCATCATTGGAGGGCATCAGCCGTTTTTTGATGGGTTAGGAAAATGAATTGCTACCTATCCGTTGCCTTTTTCGGGGAAGAAAATCCACGCGAAACGGACTCCCGATTCCTCTGTCATATCACAGTAAAGAACGCTGTCCCTGCATATTTGCGTTAGCGAAGATAGTCATTTTTTCGCAGAGCGGGAAAAATATGGGCCGGTTCTTTTGAGCATGGGACTTGTTTCCATATTCTGCCATATTCGTCATGCCTCTCATTTGACCTTTATCCGGTAATTTTGCAAGAAAGGAAAAGGTTATGAATCAGACGAATGTAAAGGTGTCGTTCTACCTTAAAAAGAGCGAGTCCGATGCCGACGGGTATTGTCCCGTGATGGCAAGGCTGAACATCGGGAAATACTCGGAGTCTGCTTTCAGCATGAAGCTGAGGGTGCCGCAGAAGATGTGGGCGGCAGGCCGGGCTACGGGCAAGAGCGTGGCGGCTAAGGAAATCAACAACCGCCTGGATGAGATACGGGCAAGAGCGCTCGGCATATATGCGGAGCTGTCCGCCGTGCGTGATGGTGTCAGCGCCGAGGAAGTGAAGCACCGGTTGCTCGGCATGGCCTCCGAACAGGAAACCTTGTTGGCCTATTTCATGAAGTTCATCGGCAATTTCGAGAAACGGATCGGGATAAACCGCGCGGCAAAAAGTCTCGCTGGTTACAGAAACGCATACAGCCATCTGGAGAGGTTCATCCGGTCACAATACAAGGTATCGGATGTCCCGTTCTCGACATTGGACCTTTCCTTCATTGAGAAATATGACCTGCATCTGCGTACCGAATGCCGTTTGGCTCCGGGTACTGTCATCAATCTCACGGTCCGGCTGAAGACCGTGGTAGGCGAAGCCATCGCTGACGGCATCATCACCGCCTACCCGTTCTTCGGTTACGAACCCGTGCATCCGAAACCGGAACAAAAGTACCTCACGGACGAGGAACTGCACCGGATCATGACCACACCGCTTCACAATCCGTCCCTGTACCATGTGAGGGACATGTTCCTGTTCTCCTGCTATACCGGTATTCCGTATGGCGATATGCGGCTGCTGACGACAGACAACCTTTCCCTGGCCGATGACGGGACATGGTGGATACGGAGTTCACGGGAAAAGACGGGAGTGGAGTTTGAAATCCCTCTACTGGAACTTCCCTTGCGGATTATCGAGAAGTACCGCGACACCGCACAGGACGGCCGGCTGTTGCCGATGTATGCCAACAGCACAATGAATTTCTATCTGAAGCGCATTGCGGTTATCTGCGGAATAGACCGCAGGCTCGTCTTCCATTCAGGGCGCCATACCTACGCCACGGAGATTACCCTCTCGCATGGAGTCCCGCTTGAAACGGTCAGCAGGATGCTCGGCCACAGCCGGATAGAGACCACGCAGATCTATGCCAAAGTGACTGATGACAAGATAGACTCTGACACGAATGCACTGAACGAGAGAATCGCGGAGCGTTTCTCCGTAGTCATATAATAACTTAAATACACTGGTAATATGAAAAAGAATACAGAGAACAACGACATCAAACACCGCAGCACCTTTGCGGTACTGTTCTATATCAACCGCACAAAAGTCCGCAAGGACGGAACCTGCCAGCTGCTGTGCAAAGTCAGCATAGACGCCGAATGGGAGCAGATCGGCACAAAGGTATCGGTCAATCCGGCCATCTGGAACCCGGAAAAGGGACGCGCCGACGGCCGCAGCGCAAATGCCGTGACCGTGAACCGGGCCATAGACGACCTGACCGCCGAGATTGAGGGGCATTACAGGCGGATAAAGGACAGCCTTGGTTTTATCACGGCGGAGCTGGTAAAGAATGCGGTGAAGGGCATCGGGCAGAAACCGCTTACCCTGCTCGCCCTTTTCCGGGAGCACAACGAGGAATACAGGAAACGGATAGGCGTTGACCGCATCAAGGAGACCTATGACTCCTATATGCGGTCGTACAAGCACCTGTCCGCCTTCGTGCATGAGAAAAAAGGCGTGGAGGATGTGACGCTGCGCAGTCTCGACCGGGTGTTCTATGATGACTTCGAGGTGTTTCTGCGCACGGACTGCAACATGAGCCCCAAGACGGTGCATGAGCATCTTTACCGCTTGAAGAAGATGACCATGCGGGCCGTAAGCCAGGGGACGCTCCGCAGGGACCCCTATTGCCGGCTGCATCCGGAACTGCCCCGGCGAAAAAGCCGGCACATGAGGCTGGAAGACCTGAAGAAACTGATGGAGACTCCGGTGGAGAAACCGCAGCTTCGGTTTGTCAGGGACATGTTCATCTTCTCGACGTTCACCGGACTGGCGTTTGCCGACCTGAAAAGGCTGAAGACGGACGACATCACGCAGGCTGACGACGGCACTTGGTGGATACACTACAAAAGGCAGAAAACGGACACACCATCTTCCGTCCGGCTGTTGGACATCCCGATGAAGATAATCGAGAAGTATAAGGATCAAAGAAACAACGATAAAGTGTTCAACCTTTACAGCCGCAAGTATTTCCTTACCCTCGTTACGGAACTGGGAAAAGTGTACGGCTTCCCGTTGACCTTCCATCAGGCCCGGCATAATTTCGGCACTCATATCACCCTCTCGCTCGGAGTTCCGATTGAAACGGTGGCACGCATGATGGGGCACATGCGCATCGAAACCACACAGATCTATGCAAGTGCGCCCAGAATGGTCGCTTAATAAATACTTCTTTAGCAAGAAGTTAGGATTGGGTTCGATATAGTCCTATCGTCAATCAGTTTATCCAAAAGGGAAACCCGATGGAGAGTGTAGCATACTGATTAAAGCTCCAAGTCCACTAATAGTCAGGTGGCGACTGAGGGGCAAGACGAAAAGACATACATAAGGATGAAGCCTTGATTGGTTGAATGATAGTTCAGTGGTACCAAATCTTGCAACAACGGAAGACTATTATACATACGTTGTTTCATAGTACTCTGCCTATTTTGTGCGTTAGTGCAGAGCATAAAGAACCGACTATGACACAGCCGCAATAAGCGGACAAGAACGAAAGTCGCATCCGACAGTATGCCGTGCTAATAGTTATTAAGAGAACTAACTGGGGATTACCTAAGTCGGAACGCTGGAACAAACAGCTATAAAGAAAGCTTTTGAATATCCGATATGGTAACGGAACTTCCGTAGTAGTCTGAGCAAGGGAAAGCCTTGTACATGGCGAAGGGAAGTAGTCTGTAACTTTAATACAAACAACGGAAAACGTGAGAGACGTATGAGAAATCCAGAGCAAGTATTAAACATTTTAGCTGGACACAGCAATGAGCCCGAGTATAAATACGAAAGGCTTTACCGTATTCTATTCAATGAACAGATGTTCTTTGTCGCCTACCAACGTATGTATGCAAAGCCGGGCAACATGACACCCGGCACAGATGGCAAAACTGAGGATGAAATGAGCATTGATAGGATAAACAAACTCATAGAGAGTATAAAGGATGAGACTTATAGTCCCAATCCTGCAAAGAGAACTTACATTCCGAAAAAGAATGGGAAGATGCGTCCGCTAGGAATACCGTCTTTTGAAGACAAATTGGTTCAAGAGGTAGTAAGAATGGTGCTTGAAGCCATATATGAGGGACACTTTGAGTGGACATCGCACGGTTTCAGACCCAACCGAAGCTGCCACACAGCACTGAAAAGTCTACAAAACAATTTCAACGGTGCAAAATGGTTCATTGAGGGAGATATAAAAGGCTTCTTTGACAACATAGACCATAATGTGCTGATAGAAATAATGAAAGGCAGAATAGCAGACGACAGATTTCTTCGTCTGATACGGAAATTCCTCAATGCAGGGTACATGGAAGAGTGGCAATTCAACAAGACTTATTCAGGGACACCGCAAGGTGGTATCATAAGCCCTATTTTGGCAAACATATACCTAGACAAGTTCGATAAGTACATGGATGAATATGCCAACAAATTCAATAAAGGGACAGCAAGAAGCCGCAACAAGGATATTTGCAAACTCAACAGCAGAGTACACTACCTAAAACGTAGGATAAATGAAGTAGAGGATGTAAACGTAAGAACAAGGATGGTAGAAGAACTGCACGAAAAGCAGAAGCTGATACTTACAATGCCAAGTGGCAATGATATGGATGTAAACTTTCGCAGGTTGAAATACGTGCGCTATGCCGATGATTTCCTTATCGGAGTTATCGGAACGAAAAACGAATGTGAGACAATCAAAGCTGACATCACTAAGTTTATGCAGGAAAAGTTAAGGCTGGAGATGTCACAGGAAAAGACTTTGATTACAAATGCACAAGACAGCGCAAAATTTTTGGGTTACGAAATATATGTCCGTAAAGACTATGCCACAAAGAGAAACAGTAACGGAACAGTGCGCAGATACTTCAACGGGAATGTGATACTACACGTTTCAAGAGAAGTAATCAAGAACAAGCTGCTCAGCCTCGAAGCCATGAAAGTTGTCACCAAACACGGCAAGGAGACATGGGTGTCAAAAGGCAGGACTTATATGATTGACAATGAAGCGCACGAGATTGTATCTCAGTTTAATACCGAAATACGAGGGTTCTACAACTATTACTCAATAGCAAACAATGCATCGGCTTTGGGACGCTCTTTCGGCTGTATTATGAAGTTCTCCATGTACAAAACTCTTGCTCAAAAGCTGAATATGTCAGTGAGAAAAGTCATTGAAAGATACCGCAAGGACAATCTCTTTGCAGTGCCTTTTGTAAACAAGGGAGGAGAAACCAAGTACAGGGTATTCTATAATGAGGGATATGCCCGCAAAACGGATTGTGAAACAGCCCCAAGTGACAATCTGCCGTACATGTTCAAAACGCCATCGTTGAGTCTGATAGAAAGGCTTACAACAAAAACGTGCGAACTATGTGGCAAGCACGGAGAAGTGGTAATGCACCATGTTCGCACACTCAAAGAGTTAAAAGGTAAAAATGACTGGGAACGCAAAATGCTCTACATGCACAGAAAGACTTTGGTTGTATGTGCGGAGTGTAACGCAAAAATCCAGAGATGTGTCAAGTAAGATGATGTTACAGATGGAGAGCCGTATACATGGAGACGTGTAAGTACGGTTCGGGGGCAGGTAAGCGAAAACCTACCGCTGTAAAGCGGAAAGGCGTTGTTTGCCGAGCCTACAAGTCACTGACAAGAAAGTGGAGGAAGACATGAAAAAGCTGAAGGATTCCTCTGTCAACCGGAGGGCATTCCTTTATGAGGAGGAATTCGAGGAGAAAAAGCGGAAACGGCGGCAACTTGCAGGATGATAATAGAAAAAAATGGAGAAACAACCGCAGGATCTGTTTCTCCATTTCTATTTTACGCTATACCCACCTCTGTTCTTCCCGGCATCTCTTGTAGGCATCCTCCAGCATTTTCTGGATGTCGGATTCCTTGTAGAGCACTTTTCCTTGAAGGAGGTAATAAGGGATGACACCGAACGTGCGGTACTCCTGCAAGGTGCGCCGGCTTATCCTGAGTATGCCGGACAGTTCCTCGTCCGTCAGGAAACGTTCTCCCTTGAAAATCGGCCTGGGGGCCTTTTCCATGTCGGACAGCATTCTTTCCAGATTTTCCAGTCCCTGGAAAAGGACTTCGACGTGAGGGTCTTTCCTCTCTATGAAATGGTAACTCATGGCTTTCTTTTTAAAGGGTGATAATTCGATTCCAACAGATTATGCACGTCTTCAGGCTTGTAGAACATCTTGTGCTTGATGCGCGTGAAAGGCAGCAGTCCCTTGTCACGGTACACTTGCAGTGTCTTCTTCGATATATGGAGCACGTCGCATACATCCTGGTTGTCCATCCAGTTCTTCAGCCCCATGTCTTCACACGAGCGGCACAGCCGGGCCAGCCGGCTCTCAAGTTCACAGAAACGCGTCCGGAACTCGTCAAAAGTCTTTTTGTCTATACATATTATTTCCATGTGTCTTGTCTGATTAAGATTGAATACCCAATTCCTTTTTGATTCTTGCGGGCAGCACTTTCCCTTTCCGGTTCAGGAACTCCTGTACCTCGGAAGCCTTGTAATAGGTACGCCCGTCAATCATGTAGTAGGTCACGAGCTTCTTCTGCCGGTAACGCGCAAGGGTGCGCTTGGTCACGCCGAGCAGTTCGCACATGTCCTGGTTGTCAAGCAGCTTGTCGCCTTCAAGGGCGGCCGTCTGCCGGTTCATGCGGCCCAGCCTGTCCTCGATCCTGTCGAAGCGTTCCATAATCTGGTGGAACATCATCTGGAATGTCTCCCGGTCTGTCTGTATCATACTGAATTCTGTTTTAGTGCGTGAATACTTCGTTTACCGCACTGTTGCGCAACAGGCTTCGGTATAATAAAGGCCAAATCATAGACCAACGCGGCAGATTATTCTTTTGGGAAAATATAAAATTCTGAATATCACAGAAATAAAAAATCAGCCTCCGTTTCGGAAGGCTGACGGTCATATTGCATTTGCAATGTCCTGCAACGGTCTATTGCAACATCCTGCAATAATTCAGACGGCATACGCCGTTCCGGAAAGTTTTGGATTTGACAAGCCGCCAGTTACCTGAGGGGAGGTGGGCGGAAACGGACAGACGGGAAACGCCGGCGGAAGGGAAAAGGAAGATGACCAGCTCGTCTATGAGCCGGTAAATCGACAGTCCTCTCAGGAGTTCCACGCCTTTCTCATCGTATATTTCCGCATGGAAGACGGCGGAAGGTCCGGAAGTGTCTTTCTCACAGATAAGTTCGACCAAGGGATAGCCGGGAAACAGGTGCATGGTGGAACGCTTCCGCCAGTACGGGAAGCCCTTCCTGTCCGATTTTACCCACTCCAACAACGGTTCGCCTTCCGGTGGGACGGCCCCGTCCAATGTCATTGCTATCACTGCCTGTAACTTCGCCATGCTTTTCTACCTTTAAATGAAAAATAGCGTGAAATCCACGCATTATCAGGCAGAGGCTCTGGCAAGCCCAAAAACAGATCTGCATGGACTCACGCTATAAGGTATAGCATAAGCCTCACGCAAAAGCCTCTGTTTTTGAAATTTTGCCAGATTTCTACCTGAGACGTCTTGCGACTTATGTATGATAAACGGCAGGACTCCAGCCCTTGCCGTCATCGGTTCAGTATGTTACGGCCGGAACATGTATGGCACACAATTCCGGCCTTTGTGCAAAGGTAGGCATTTTCTTCCATTCTGTAATGCCTTTTGCTTCATATCTTACGCCCGCACAATGAAAAAGAGGCTTTTCATTTGTCAAGCAGGCCGTATTTCTTCATTTTCCGGTATAGTGTCGACGGATCGACATGCAGGATGCCGGCGGCCTTCCTGCGGTGTCCCCCGCTTTTCTCCAATGCCATGAGTATGGACTGTTTCTCTTCCGCCTCCGTCTGCGGGAACATATTGATTTCCGTATTCCGGGATTCCATCCTTATGTTCAGTTCCGCCGCCTCTATCACCGGCTGCCGGGCCATCAGCACAGCCCTCTTGACCTTGTTCTGCAATTCACGCACGTTGCCCGGCCACCTGTAGGAAAGCATCAGCTGTCCGGCCTCGGGGGAGAACCCTTCCGTCTGCCGTTTGAGCTCTTTGGAGAATTTCTTCCTGAAATGCTCCGCAAGCGGAAGGATGTCTTCCGGGCACTCATGAAGGGAAGGCATCATTATCTCAAACTCGCACAGCCTGTGGTACAGGTCCTCACGGAAGCGTTTTTCCCTGATGGCCTGCTGCAAATCCTCGTTGGTGGCGGCCACTATCCGCACGTCGGCCTTCCTGTCCCGGTTGCCGCCGATCGGGAGATAGGTCCCTTCCTGAAGGACGCGCAGGAGCATGGCCTGCACTTCAGGGGACAATGTGCCTATCTCGTCCAGAAACAGCGTGCCGCCTTTCGCCTGGTCGAAATATCCTTCCTTGTTGCTGTCCGCACCGGTGAAAGTCCCTTTCATGTGCCCGAAAAAGAGTGTCGCAGCCAGTTCTTTGGGAAGGACGGCGCAGTTGACCGCCACCAGCGGCTTATCCTTGCGGTCGCTGGAATAGTGAATGCGTTGCGCGACGGATTCCTTGCCTGCACCGTTAGGCCCGAGGATAAGCACGGTTATGTCGAACGGGGCGACAGTCCGTGCAAGGCTCTCCACCTCAAGCATCTGTGGGCTGTTCCTGTGGAAAAGGTTCTTGTCTTTGTCATAAACCTGGGAACTCGGCCGAAGTATATCCTTGATCAGTTCAAGAAGCTCATCCATCTGTACGGGTTTTGCCAGATAGTCGTCCGCGCCGAGTTTGATGGCTTTTACAGCGTCAGGCACGGAGGCATAGCCGGTCATGACGATGAAAGGGATGTCAATCCTTTCCTTGCGGAGCCATTCGAGCAGGGATATGCCGTTCCCCTCGGGCAGGCGCACGTCGGCAAGGACCAGGTCGAAATGTTCCGACTTTATCCGCTTCCTGGCGCCGGGTTCGTCTATCGTCGTCGAGACTTCGTAGCCGGATTTTTCAAGCCATCTCTTCTGCTGGCCGGCCAGCATGATGTTGTCCTCTACGATAAGTATCCTGTGTTTCATTGTTCTTTGTTTTCTATTGTTTCCTGTTTCCCATCTTCCATTTCCGACAACAGCCGTTCCGCTTCGGCAATCAGCCGGCATATCCGGCCGACCATGTCTTCCGTATGCCTATGGACTGCCTTCCCGTCCGGACCGTCGTCCTGCAGGATTTCACTGTACTCGTCAAGCTCATGGGCGATGCCCAACTGTTCCCACGCCGGGTACATGCGGTGGAGCGTCTCCCTCATCCGTCCGAAATCCACTTCCATGTCCGAAAGGGATTCCTGAAGCTCCGCCTTGTTCTTGAGGGATTCTCCGATGAATGTCTCCAGAATCCATTTCCTGTCTTCGATGTCGGCGGCCAATGCGGAGAAGTCAGCCGAAGTGGGTTGCGTGGTTTTCTCCTTCTCCGTAATGGATGACAGGAACGCCAGCAGTTCGTTCATGGAGAACGGCTTGCGGATGCAGCCGGAGAAGCCGGCCTCCCAATAGCGGCTGTCGTTCCCGTCATTCCGGGCTGTCATTGCCGCGACCGGTACCGTTCTGGAATTGCCTATGTTGGAGTGCCGCAGCAGGTACAGCAGGTCGAAACCTCCCGTGCCACGCATCTGTATGTCTGTCAGGATGATGTCGTAACGGGCCCGGCGCAGTTCGTTTACCACGGCCTGGGCATTCTGGCACTTGCAGCAGGACACGCCGTTTCTTTCCAGCATTTCCCCGACGATACGGAGCTGTATCGGGTCATCATCCACCACAAGGACCCTTTGCGGAAGGCTGAGCCTGCCCTCGACCGGAACGGCGGTGTCTTTTACCGGTTCGTCCGTCGGAGAAAGAGGGATCCGTATTTCAAAGGAACTGCCTTCTCCCGGACGGCTGGATACGGAAATCTCTCCTTTGAGCAGGCTGACAAGCCCACGGGTTATCGCAAGGCCGAGCCCGAACCCGTCGGCGTTCACTTCGGGTGCGGCCCGTTCAAAGGGCTGGAATATCCGCTCCACGGTTTTCCCGTCCATGCCTATGCCCGTATCCTGTATCCGGACTGTCAGCATTTCTTTTTCATACGAGGCGGAAAAACTTACAGAACCGGACTTTGTGAACTTGACGGCATTTGACAACAGGTTGTCCAATACCTGTTCCAGGCGGTCGGCATCACCGGAAACCACGATGTCCGGGACATCCACATCCTTGGAAAAAAGCAGCCCTTTGTCATTGGCCGGACGTGTGTATTCGTCTGCCATCCCGTCAAGGAACGGAATGAGCTGGAACGGTACGGGATTAAGGGTTTCCTTCGCCTCGTCCAGCCGGGAAAGGTCGAGCAGGCTGTTGGCCAGCCGCGCGATATGCCGGGAGGAATCCATGATGTCCGTCAGATAGGCGTTGCGGCGTTTCCTGTCCCTGGTGCCCATCGCCAGTTCCGCGCTTCCGCTGATGGTGTTCAGCGGGCCGCGTATGTCGTGCGACAAGGTCACAATGATGCGCTTGCGTATCTCTAATAGTTCATATCTCTTGTGGTGCGAGTCCTCCAGCTCGCGGCGGTCACGGTATTTGCGGCGGATGTCGCGGTAGATGAACACGTAAAGCAGCAGGGCGCACAGCAGCCCCGCCGACGAGATGCCGCATATCAGGGCGAAGGCCTCTTCCCGAAGGGCGGACACCCGTTCCAGCCGTTCCTCCGTGCGCAGCATGGCGTCCCGCTCGAAGTCGTTCACCAGACGGTTGATATGCCGGTTCAGCACCCGGTTGCGGCGCTCCAGCGAGTCGGAAAGGGCATGGTACATCTCCTTCTGCTCTCGGAGGGCGGCGAACACGTCGTCACGGAACTGCCGCATGTCACGCACATGGCGGGTGTTCGGCACGACACGCACGGTGCCCGCCTCATGCGCTCCGGCATTCCCGTCCTTTTCCTTTTTCTTTTTGGGCCTGAGCCAGTCCCAGAAACTCTTTTTGACTTTCTTCCCGCCTTCATTCTCCGGTGTGCCGGCCACGCGTTCCGGCACGGAGGCGGAATGTTCCAGCGAAGGCAGACGCTCGCTGAGCAGGCTGTCCATGCGGCTGGCCGTCGAGGGCGTTTCCGCCAGGCGGTATATCTGGGCCTTCTTCTCGTCAAGCAGCAGCCGCACCGTGTCAATGCGGCTCTGTTGCAGGGTGTCTGAATAGACGGAGCCTAACTTTTCCAATATCTCCGACATCCGGCGGTCCTTCTCTTCGTAGGAGCGCAGGTCGTCCTTGTCCCACAGCAGGGCGCCGTCGCTGTAAAGCAGCAGGGCGATAAGGCTCTTGAAAGCCGAGTTTGTCAGACGCCGTTGCTCCAGCATCGCCCGTTCCTCCTCTTCGGCTTCCTGGAACACCTGTTTCTCGTTCCACACGGCATAGACGATGCCGCCCACCAACAGGGTAAGCAGCAGGTAGCCCGAAAGGATCTTTATCTGCAAGGTTCCTTTCGGGCGGGGCATGGTTGTATGTCGTTTTCCCATGAACTTTGCGGATTTACAAATAAAAGTGCAAAGTTACGGCGTCAACGGTGAAAACAAGTTCTGATTTTCAGCGTAAAATTTCTGATTTCCGGCGGACACTTATCCGGCCGCGTCTTTCCGCAGCTGCGAGGGGGATTTCCCGAAATTCCGCCGGCAGTAGTCCGACAGGGTTGATAGCGACTGGAAGCCGTTGCGCGCGGCCACGTCGGACAGGGGCGTTCCCGTATCCGACAGCATGGCGAGGATGTCTTCCTTGCGGCGCTCGCGCAGCCATCCGGACACGGGCTGCCCGAACTCCTCCTTGAACCGCCGGCGGAACACCGTTTCCGACTGGTGGCAGCGGGCGGCCAGTTCACCTGCGGTCAAGGTGCCCACGGGCTTGCTGCCGGTTCTGATGCGCACCATCTCCTTGAAGCCGCGGCACCGGAAGTCCGGCAGGCAGCGTTCCGCCTGGTGGAAGTCCGCTTCTGTCAGAAAACAGGGATAATCCTCGTCACCTTCAAGCAGGCGTCGCCATTCCCTCAGAACCAGCCCCATCATCAGGTCGTAAACGGAATTCAGGTGCGGATATTCGTCATGGAGTGTCATCCTGCCTGCCACTTCCAGGCAGAACAACACCCCGGCACGGTGTTGGGTGCGGTAATAATGTACGGAAATGTCCCTTATATAGCCCAATGCGGTGTTGTCCCGGCAATGGGCGGCCAGCAGGTACAGGACGCACCATGTCCTGTCGTCCGGTGACGGGGCGGTGGCTGCCTCGCGCAACGCCCCGGTGAGCCACTGCACGGCGTGAACATTCTTCGCCGGCTGTTTCAGCACCGCCCATGTGTCTGCGCGGCGCAGGTCCACGAGGTCGGCTGCCTTCTTCACTTCTTTCAGCCATTCCCGCCACTCCGTGCCGAGGGCGGCATATTCCAGCATGTCAAATAAATTATCACTTATCATATATGTTTCGTCTTTATTTTTATCCTTCCGTTTTTCCTTTTTCCATATTTCATTTGACTTTATTGTCATGCTACAACCAATGCCGTCTGTGTGAGCCAAACGATATCCGGACTGGAATACAATAAGGCTTGTCAGAATGGTATGAAGGCCGGTAGCAACTTATTCACACTACAATACAGCGACAGTGCAAAAAACGCGACAGCCGACAGGATATACAGCAGCGAGAGTGTGCTCCAGAGCATCTTCCGGGGTTCTTCTTCAACCTCCTTTTTTATACGCTCGAACGCATCTCCTTTGCACAGGGTATGGTTGTGGACTCTCTCAATGATTACAGCTCCGCCAAGAAAGAGAACCGTATGCAGAATTTCGTGTCCGGGAAGCAAATGATAGCCGGTAAAGGAATCGGCAAAAGTTATCACTCCCCAATAAAACAGGCAGTCAAGCAATGCCACGAACAACATGGCCGCATAATCGTCCGCACCATCCTTTCCGATTACCCTGCGGCGTTTTTTGAAGAACTGTATATAGGTATATTTCCAGACATTCATATCATTTGGCATTAAAGGTTATTATAAAGAGTCCATCCGCATCTGCCGGGATGTCGGCCATACAAAAAGACAGCAAATCCCCTATGTCAACCAAGACCGGCAGCATCTTTTTGCCCCACAAATACACTGACAGCGCAAAGAATGCGAAAGCCGACAGGATATACAGCAACGAGAGTATGCCCCAGAGCATCTTCCGGGGTTCCGCTTCTACCTCCTTCCTTATGCGATCGAACGCACCGCCCTTGCACATGGAACGGTTACGGATGCCCCCGATAATGAACGCCCCGCCGAGAAAAAGAATTATTTCCAGTAGTTTGTGTTCGGGAAGCAAATGATAGCCGGTAAAGGCATCGGCAAGAACTACGATTCCCAAATAAAACAGACAGTCAAGCAACACTACAAACAGCATTGCAGCAAAATCGTCCGCGCCGCATTCCCCGATTACCCTGCGGCGTATCTTGAAGAACTGTATATAGGTATATTTCCAGACGTTCATATCAATTCACTAACGATACCGACTTTAAAAATGTCGCCCAGGTCAGAATGAAATAGCAAAATGCCCATAAACTTCCCCAACTTCGTCGTCTCTTGGATTTTGCCGCATACTCCTGAATCATATTTGAGAACTTTTCCTTGGCGAAATATCTCTTATATACAAAAGCAATGAATGGAGCCATTATGATGATTATACAAATCCAGGAAGTCAGCTCGTATCTTGTCGTTACCGGTATATATGCGAGCACATCAATGGACGTGTAATAATTGAGAAAATTCAGCAAAGTAAGTACATTCGCAAACAGGCATACTGAAACAACCATCACTGAATCCATCTTCCCGTTATTATCTTTTCTTTTTTGAGCGCGTCTCAGTTTGTAGAAAAAACGATATGTCCAATATACTATTTCTTTCAACATAAGCTCTAAGTTTTAGTGTCTTTCTGTTTGTTCCTTATACTTCGGAGAATCGACGGTTAAAAGCTTCAATATCTTCCTTACCTTTTGCACCGCCTCTTTTCCGTCATGGAACAGGCTGCACCACACGACGACCAGTTTCCTTTCCTCTGTGAACACAAGGCATTGTTCCGGGGATTCCGGCGCCCATTTCAAGGCGTAGTATTCTTTCTTCCCAATGGCATTCAAACAGCGATTGAAATCCGGGTTATCGGACGACAGAATGTCCACCGTTATCGGGGTATTTTCTCCCTGCAAGGAATCCGTTCCGGGCATGTCAAGGTAATATCGGACATTGCTGTAGCCGGTTTCCTTTGCCATTCGTTCCGCTTCTCCGCTTCCGTTCAGGGAGGTTGCCAGCTCTGTCAGGACAGGCCGTATCATGTTTTCATGGATGCCTGCGTATTGCTCTTTATCTGCACCGTCCGTCACCATAATGGAATCACCCGTATAAGTGTACCGTATGCTCTGCAGCAGCCGGTAATCCGGCAGCCTGTTCCCGTTCCGGTCGATATAATACCATCCGTCGCTTTCCCAACAGTGGTACTCTCCGCCGGAACCGGGCACCTCTTTCCGTTGGCCGGAATCCGTCACCTTTGCCCTGCCTTCCTCAAAGGGGTAGCCGAAAGCGAAACGGGGACGGATGACCGTCTTTCCCTCCCTGTCGGCATAACCGATGCGTCCTTTCCTGTCCACGATACGGTACAGCCCCTCACTGGGATAATCGTCGCCGTTGTCGTATTGGAAGGCCGTGTAATGCCGTGCGCCGCCGCAGCTGCAAAGCAGCAGTATGGCGGCGTATACGTATAAGAGTATTTTCTTTCCCTTTGTTTTCAGCCCGTATTTCCGTTGTCCCTTCTCCATATACGTCAGTAAAGTATCGGTCAGTTGTCGTGCTCCAACCGGATGTACCAGTCTCCCTTAATTCGTTTGTACAGCGTGGTGTCGTTGTATGTCCTGCGGTATATTCCGTTCAAATCCCCGTGTTCCGTAACCTGATACGCGGGGTTGTTTTTCAGCCCCGGGTCATACACGAAGTCCTTGCTTGTACCGCCTATCGAGTAACCATGCGAGAAGTACGGTATGGTGAAACTTGTGTACGTCGTGTCGTATCCGTTCCAGCCGGATTCTTTCATTGCTTCCTTCCCGAAGTAGAACACCCGCTCACAGGCGATTGCCTCCAGCAGCGAGTCCAGTGTATGCCGGTCTTCCATAGAGATGCCTCTTAGACAGGCGGTGTCCTGCATGTCGTAGGGCGGATAGTAATCCCCATAGGGACAGCGGGCGATGACCTCCCGGATTCCGTCGAACGCCGTTTCGTGCGCGAGGAAGTGCCGTGTCATCTCCGCATCGGACGGCGGCATGGGAGGATCACCGCAGCCTATAAGTAGTACCGCCGACAACATAAAAACCGATATGTTTTTTCGTATTCTACTTTTCATCTGCATACAAAATTATAAAAACGCTTCTCATTCCTGCCGTAAAAGCCGGAAAAACTGTAATTTTACCGTCGGTTTGCAATAAATGGTGCGGATATACCAACCACGTCGCTGTCAAAGTATTTAATATCTGATGTTTTGAGTTCAAATCGGAACGGCTTGCCGCCACTTCATCATCGTCGCACGCAAAATACAAGGCTGCCAAGGGGTTAGTTGTAATGTCCAGCAGACGTGTCAGTAAAGAGTAAAGCTGCATCTTTACCAGTTTCTCAAAGGTTGGTGTACTTCCTTATAAAATGGCAGCCATGTAAATTTCATACATAACAAAATATCTTTTTAAAATGTAAGTTCATTACAGTATTGTTCTAATTCATTAAATAATTTCACTCCATTGTTTTTTATTGCTTGTCTATATTCATTGGGAATCTTATTGTACACACGGCAATACCAATCATTAAATGCAGTTTTCCATTTTAATACTTCTTGTTTTTCTAACAACAAATTTGTACAGATAGGATTTTGTCTTGTTATTGCTAATAATAAGTCAATATTTGCCAATGTATCTTGAGCAACCTCATTGGTTGTTGACAGCCACTCTACAGAACTATTTATCTGTTTGATTACAAATTTTACAAAATCGCTCGCTGTTGACTCTGCGTTTTCGTTATCGTATATTCCATTACCATAAATTCGTTTCATCGACATATTCTTTTAGACTTTTATATATTTTTCTTTTAGTGTTCTGAAGGTGTCGTATGGACATCCATTTCTGTGACTATCATCAAATATGTGTCAGCGAGTAGTATGAAGAAATTTGAATCTTTAGTATCATAGGGATACCACGATGGACTATTACGTCGTGTCCCAAATTTTGGTAATCCATGTTGGTTCGCATGTCCTCTTGGTATTGGATGATGTCCCATTTGAACAGCATCATCTCCGCATCGGACGGCGGCATGGGAGGATCACCGCACCCTGCCGCAAGCAACAGCGCCGACAGCATAAAAACCGATATGTATTTTTGTATTTTACTTTTCATCTGCATACAAAATTATAAAAACGCTTTTCATTCCTGCCGTAAAAGCCGAAAAAACTGTAATTTTACCGTCGGTGTACTATTAATGTGCATCCACTTCCACAACTATCGTGATATGACTGTTCGCCAAGAGCATAAATTTCAAAGTTACCCCGATTCATTAAAAATGGTATGTTGATAAAGTCAAAGAGGATAATCAGTATTCCAAGATTCTGTAAAATCTTCAAGCCTAATATTAATGCGTTCCAAATGCATATCTAAAGATGGAAGGTCTTTAAGGTATATGAATTTTGAAAACAAATGCCTTCCTATCACATCATAATCGTTTTCTATATCTTCTATTGAAAAACTTTCTTTTCTAATCTTGAAAGAATATTTTGGATCTTCACTTTGCATTATAACAAGCCAAGTTCTATACCCTTCTTTAACAGGATTTATTTCATATACCAATGAATTGTTATTATGTAAATAATTAGTCAATTTGATTTTTCTTTTATTATCCATATAATTTTCATTTAGGGACGAAGGTTCATATTTTTTTAGGAATAACATATCTATCTTTTGACCCAGTACTTAAATGCTTCAGATTATTTAAGTCTGCAATGTACAATAACTCATTAAATGTTTTTCCAACGGGTGGTATGCATGTCGATAAATCACAATCTTCAAACCCGACGTAATCACCGAATATTGATTCGGAAAAATCAACATAATCTAAAGGCTTTATTTCTTTTTTTATTTCATGATACATTCCATTGAATGTAACATCCTCTAATTTACCTATAAATTTGCATCTTAAAAAAGAAGCATCATTAAAATTAATATTCTTCATCTTGCATTTTTCAAAAATGCAATCTATGAAATCAGGAGAGAAAAAATGTTGACCTCTAAAATCACATTTATTAAATACACATCTATCAAATGTACCACCTTCTGCTCCAATAGACATATCTCTTAAATCAACGTCTTTAAATTCGCATTCTATAAAGTTACAATTCCATAAACCTATATGGTTAGTATTACAATGATAGAATAGACATCGTTGAAATGTCACTCCCTCAAATGAAGCGTTTTCAAAATAAGTGTCAGTAAAATTGTAACATTCAAAAAGTATATTGTTGTATTTTGTGTACTCCTTCCATGAGTAAGATACAAATTTATCATTCATATTGTCATGTTATTATATTAGCCAAAATGTTATAATAGGGTTCTTTATTCTGTTATCAATTTCTGCATTAAATCCTCGGTTTTTAGTACCCCAAATCTATTATCTTACCTACTGCTTGACCTATAATATCTATGTAGGATTTGGCATCAACAACTTGTAGGTTTTTATTGGATGCTTTGCCTCCTAATGCCAATGCTGGAACATAACCGTAGCACTGACCATATTCTAATGCAGGTAATTTATCTTTGATGTCTAAATAGGGTTTTCCTCTATAAAAGTTCAATAAATCAAATTCAGAATTAACTTTTATATTTAAATATACCCTGAGTTTACTCCCTATGATGTTTTTTTTAAGATGTCTTATATCAACAAAAGCAGCCCTATTTCCCTCGTCAGGAGCAATAGTCCAGTTATCGTTTCCTTCCCATAAGAGCAAGTCGCCTAATGCGGTAATTCCCCAAATAATCGTTGGTTCCAGTAACTTATCAATATAATCAAATGCAAAATCATATTCTCGTGGATTTACAATTTGCAAGTAACCGTCCTCATATAGTCCAAAACCCATATTTTTCCAAATCCAAATGAGCTCTTCGGGGAATTGACCCTTAAACAGATTCGAATACTTGTTTATAGTTTCTTCCGAAACTGTTGCTTGTTTCTTGTAGTTGTACTTATTTCTATCTATAAATCTACTTAAAGTTTCCATGTTCTTTTGTTTAAAATCAAAATAAATCACATTCATATCTCCATGTCACGAAGTTTTCCGGATTCTCCGCGCCTTCGTATTCCTTGTATCCGCTTTCGTCCGTGACAATCTTCGACCTGTCCGCCTCTCGGATGTCCCATTCGAACAGCATCATCTCTGCATCGGACGGCGGTATAGGAGGTTCACCGCACCCTGCCACAAGTAGTACCGCCGACAGCATAAAAACCGATATGTATTTTCGTATTCTACGTTTCATCTGCATACAAAATTATAAAAACACTTCTCATTACTGCCGTAAAAGCTGGAAAAACTGTATTTTTACAATCGGTGTACTATTACTTCCACAACTATCGTGATATGACTGTTCGCCAACAACATGGCAAGCTATGTTGAGACTAATTAATTTTCAACCCTTAACTTTTCAGGAGCTTTTATTGGTATAATTAGCTTAAATCCTTTTGTTGAAGAAGCAATAACCTCCTCACAAACATAATCAATTCTACTAAAAGGATTACTGTTATTTAGATAAATGCCCCATAGTAATTTATGTTTAGCGATGTCTACAACATAAATTATTCCATCCGAGCCGTAGCTACCTTCTCCACATGCTATACAATATCCATTATAGTTTTTTGTACATATAATATCAAAATTAGAGATGTCATCTATCTCATTAAATGAAAAAAAGCTATTGATACTGCTTTCGCACAAAATACGTAGCTCAAACTTTTCTCCCACATAGTAAGAATCAATTACTAATATTTTCCCATCATCATAAAATATTGCATTAATCAATGGGATTTGATATGTCGAAATAAAATCATTCAATGTCTTCATTGTAGTTAAATATTTTTATTTGCAAGCTAATGTAGGCTTACTCTTAAATCCTGTAGGAGAAACTACACCGCCAGCTTCTATGTTCCTTTTATCATTAAAGCGTTCTATAAACTTTTCTTTCCAAGTTTTTCCTTTTTCGGACTTAGGGAAAGGATCTGATGGATTGACTTTTATTATATCTAATCCGAATACATCCAGCCAAGTATTTACGTCTGGAACGTATCCATGCAGAGTAGGATTATTCTTTTCCTGTCCAATAGGGTCAGAAGAAATGTACATACCCATCTGCGATGAGTAGTACCTGAATCGGGTGTAGCACAGTTCTGTTTCCATATCCTCATACTGTCCCTGATTGCGAAACGGTACGAGCGTGCGGTCTCCGTGGCATACCTTTCCGTACCATGCCGCAAGCTGCACAGCCGACCACAAAAAATTACCATAGCTTTTCACTTTCGCCAAAATAAACTTTATACTTCAGTTCCTCTAACTCACTAATTCGATTCTCAACAAGTTCTTTGTATTTGGTGTGGTCACCTATTATATTAGAACTAACATTGAAAAACAAATCGTTTCTACAAATACTGATGATCATATCAACTTCAATCGAGAAAAAATATATCAAGTCTTTGGGAATAAGATAGTTTGTCTTGTACTTTAATATTATCTCCTTTACCAAACTTATCATTTCAACATATTTTGAATCATCCCAAATCAAATTAACCCTAAGATCCGTCGTAAACCAATCATCAGAGTCTCTTTTTTCTATAAATTGCTTTACCAGAGTATCCATGAATTAATTACATAAAAGTTTAAACATCTGTTTAGGAGCTGATTGATTCTATGTTTAACCAGTCCTCTTACATAATCGGCGCATCTTTTTTGCCAATCATCTGCATACAAAATTATAAAAACGCTTCTCATTCCTGCCGTAAAAGCCGGAAAAACTGTACAAATACAGCCGTTTTTTACCATCACTTTACGGATATGCCGTGTCTGTCCGGTTCTGCATGGCCTGTGGTGGGTGAAACCTTTTGCAGCGTCCACCGGCCGTCGTGCCGTCGTCCGGACATGCGCTACTGTCACGCTGAAAAAAGGACATTCCGTCCGTAGGGAAGGACTGTCTCTCAAAAAATATTTGAAACCACAAAATAAAATCGGGTTTTTTATCGTTATTAAGAAATTAAATCCATACTTTTGTATGGGATTGACTATAATAAAATGGACTATGACGGCACAAGATGGAATTGCAGGCAGTTATTTCTTATAGACGATACGGCCTGCGCTGCCATTCCTAAACGGAATGACGGAAAGGGTTTTATGCGTCCCTACATCCTGTCCCAGTCCGGTTATCCCCGACCACCGATTACTCATCATCAAAGAAACAGCATTCCTCCTTGTCCGTGTGAGCAAAGCGGAAAGAAAGCCATGTCCGGCGGTATTCATTCAACGGGTTTCCCGTGTCCGAATGCCGCCGGATTTTGTTTGTACCCTGACAGAAAGGGAAGCGTGACGGAAGTAGCCGGGTATTGTCCAACGAAAAAAACAGGAAGGATATGAAAACAAAAATCATACTGGCAGGCATCCTTCTCCTGCTGAGTGGCAGCAGCTTCGCACAGAGGATTGTAGAGTACGGCGACTTGCGTACCCTTACGGATGCGGAACATGGAACGGTCGTCCATTACCTGAAAGACGGCAAGCGTCCGCTATCGGGCGAATACCGCATCCTGCGGGGACAGGACGAGGAAAGCGTACACTTCTCCAAGGGGGGCAAGCAGGGCGAGTACAGGCGTTACCGTGACGGCGTGCTGCGGGAAAAGGGCGCGTATGCCGACGGCAAGCGGCACGGCCTGTTTGTCACCTACTACCAAGACGGGAAGACCCCGCAGCGCGAGGCTCCCATGCAGCACGGGAAAATAGAGGGTACGGAATACACGGACGGACGCGAGACGGGACATTGGGTGCGCTACGATAGCACGAACGGTGAAATCCTGAACGAGTGGGACAAATAGAACGGAAACATGGAAATATATCAAGCTAAACCGAGAATCAGACTCTTGCCAGCCGTCAGATACGGCAGGGAGTTCATCGAAGTCACCTTCGACCACGACGGCCTGCGCCTGCCTTTGTCGAAAGAGGAAGGCGTGCAGCTTATCGGCGGCAAGGCTTATCTGCCCAAAGAGAGCTTCGTGCTTGCGGAGTTCTTCGACCGCTATGTGAAGATGGCGTTCATCGACTATTCCGCTATAAAGGATTGCACGGACCGGAAAGAAAAGGAGGACAGCCGTCCGCCGCTTCCCGAAGGATATATGGAGAAGCTCCAGCAGGTGCGATACAGCAAGCATACGGTGAGGGTATATACCAGTTACTTCCGGGATTTCCAGGAACACTTCAGGGGCCAGGATGTAAAGACCATCACGTCCGATGAGATAAACGGCTACCTGCTGCATCTTATCCACGAGAAGGACATATCCTCCTGCCAGCAGAACCAGCGCATCAATGCCATCAAGTTCTACTACGAGAAAGTGCTCGGTCAGGAGCGGCGGTGCTACAAGGTGAACCGTGCCAAGCGAGAGAAGACCTTACCCGATGTGTTGAGCAAAGAAGAAATCAAGCGGATACTCGACGTGGCGGCGAAAGACCTGCGCTTCTTCTGCACCTTCTCCATCCTCTACTCTGCCGGTCTGCGCATCAGCGAACTGCTGGAACTGAAGCCGGGAGACATCAACGAGTCCCGGAATCTGATACGGGTACGGCAGGGAAAGGGCAAGAAAGACCGCTACACGCTGCTGTCGAGGCCGCTGATGAAGAAGCTGGCGGAATACAACCGGCTGTACAAGCCGAAAGTGTGGCTTTTTGAACATAGGCCGGGCGAACCCTTTACGGAAAGCATCGTGTCGAAACGGCTGAAGGCTGCCGCACGGGAGGCTGGCATCACGAAACGGATTTATCCGCACCTGTTGCGTCACTCCTTTGCCACGCATCTGCTGGAACAGGGGACGGACATCAAAATCGTAAAGGAACTGATGGGTCATAAGAACATCAAGACGACGGAAGTGTATGTCCACATCGCCGACACCTATAAGAGCAGAATCAAAAGCCCGTTGGACGACCTGTTGATGGAGGAAGACGAGGTTTGATACTTAAAGAAAATAACAGCGGATTTCGCTGATAGTATAATGTTAGTTTGATTTTTAATATGAAAGCAGAAGAATTACGAATAGCAATAAGAAATGTATTAGAACAAGGGGTTATTTCAACTTTGTCTAAATATGGATACAGCTGGAACAAATCTAAGATGTGTTTTCATCGTAAAGTAGGAGATTTCAAGCAAACGATTCTTATCAATTCCTCTGTTAATCCTCGATTCACTAATGGCATAGGCTATATAAGTTTTCATTTATTCTATAATTCGCCAAAAATTGAAAAGATGGCTTCTGTTCTGATAGATGCCAAAACAGATTTTGAGAAAGTTGGAAATGTTCTTAATATTAATTCAGGTTTTATTTCTGGAAAAGGGGCTGTATCGTTTGACTTGTTATCATTAGATGATCTTCTAAATGTATTTAATCTTGATAATATGCCATTCAAGGAAATATTAAGTTTCCTTAATGAAAGAACAACAATCCAGGATATACTTATGGATTTTGAGAATAATAAAGACTATATTTGGTGGAATTATAAATATCATTCTATCCTTATAATAATTACGATGTATTATATCATTGGTAATGAGAAAAAAGCTAAAGAACTCGCTATATCTTATTATCAAAATGATAAATGTGGAAGATGGTATAAGAATGTATTACGATATTTCGAAGAATCAAATAATTTTCAAACTAACAAACAGCAAACCGACTGAACAAGCGGAACGCTGCCAAACATTATCGTTAAGTAAATAGGAAGAAATGAATAAGATTAAAGCAAAGTGGTCTGATCCAATATTTCTGGAGCAAGTTAGCCCTGTTTTAGAACTGTTTACCCAAAGCAACATAGAAATGTCAAACTTAGATCTATCAGGTATAGAATTGGGTTGCAGTAAATCATCAGTTATTCAGTTGCGTAATGCATACTTGAAACAATCAAAACTTGCAAAAATAAATATGTCTTATTCATTTATTGATTGCTTGATTTTTGAAAGTTTTTTGTGCAATGTTGATTTTTTCAAAGCGAAATTTGACACATGTTTAATGAGTAAATCAATTTTCAAAGAATGTAATTTCAAAAAATCTAAGTTGGTTATTAACGCTGATGATGCCATTTTTGAAAATTGTTGCTTTATTGACGCTAAATTTGGTATTATAACATATGGACATGAATATGGTGGCAGACGAACAAAATTTTATGATTGTGACTTCACTGATGCTGAATTCAAAAATGTAGAGTTTAGAGCCTCAAGGTTCTATAATTGTGATTTTACAAGAACAAGATTCATCAGTTGTGATTTGCGAGGAGCTAAATTTGAAGGAAATAAACCCACAATTGAGCAGTATGAGAGAATGAAGATTCCGGAAATGATTCCTGAATATAATATTTCAAACCGACGATAACAAGCGGCTAAACCTCCCCTGAAAGGTCGGTTAGCCACCAAACATTAGCAACCTCTAAAAGAAAAAAATATGAGCAAGAAAAAGAAACTGGATATGTATTTATAACCATAGAACAACCAAAACTAATCAGAAATATCCGAGTGTAAATC
>ENA-OPVK01000589-OPVK01000589.1-human-gut-metagenome-genome-assembly--contig:-NODE-589-length-25693-cov-3.076254_pt1 | contig 25693 bp, 14 predicted proteins | sample MGYA00241495_ERZ501982 | MGnify/ENA primary metagenome ERZ501982 (study PRJEB25962, sample SAMEA2042002) | human gut metagenome | biome: human gut; feature: human-associated habitat; material: faeces...
CCGCTTATCCGTTATTCAGAAGCTAAGACCGAATGTATAGTCGGACAATACTGTCTTTTCCTCCTTGCTATTTATGCATAATTATTCATTCCCGCTCTTCCTCAACTCCGCGAGAGCGTCCCACAGCCCACGGCAGAGGTTCACGGACGCAAATACGCGGCTTATTTGCATTTTACGTATTTGTCTGAAGGTCAGTTATATACACTCAATTATGATACAGACCGGATTTTTCCACCATGCCGGAAAGGCTTTTCGGGATTGCGGAAAAGGCTTTCCGGCATGACGGAAGGATGTGTTCCGGCATGCGGGAATGGTGTTTTGGAAAGCCGGGAAAGGCTTTTCCGCACAAAAGAACGTACCGACGCACCGGCGGAATGAGTCCGCATGCGCTTTTTATACGGTTTTAGTGCCTTCGCATTTCCTGTTTCGCGATTTTGTTTTGTAAAGATTTTTTACTGCCGCAACCGTATATTCATGCATTCCGGTATGCACCGCGCAATTGTCATTACCTCATTACCCGCTCAATGGCGCATGCCCAGTAGAGACGCAAAATCTTGCGTCTCCCGTGCAACAAACTCAGCAATGACAGGCATATTTCGCCTCAGTTTATTGTGCATTCCTTGCTTGTGAGACGCAAGATTTTGCGTCTCTACTTTGGTGGGAAGCGGATAGTATGATTGGATTCCTGCTCATTTACCTGATGGAGGCAGGACGGGATGGGAATGAATAATCTTCGGTTGGACGGGAAAGAGGCGGTGGCGGTGTGATGGCATGTCATGATCGGGAAAAGCGTCACACCTCATGACCTGAGAAAAAGAGGGCGCATCAGACAGGTATATATCTGACACGCCCTCATGATAAACTATTATGTAAAGCACTAAACTCGCATGTGCGGTGCCATGAGTGACACACACGGTGCCGGAACGGGTGACCCTTTACCGGCTAAAAACCTGTGTGCGGCGTCACTTCAGCGTGATGACGGGCGAATAGATGCACTCCGATGTGGCGGTGCTCTTCAGTCCGATGCGCGTCACGAGACGTGTGTAGCCGATGCTCTTCATCTTCTTTATCTGCGCGTCGGTGAATGTGCGCGTGACGGAGTTCTGCCCTACATGCAGGTCAGACGCAGGGATGTCGATGCGGAAATCGTTCTGCGCGGCATCGCAGAGCATTGTATGTCCGAAACAGAGATACACGCTCTCGATGGCAGCGTCGTCCACGATGCGCTCGATGTTGAACGTAGCCGTGACGGTGTTGCCGCTCACTGTGGCGGTAGCGTTGCCCAGAAGGAAATACGGCTTCACCTCTATATCGACGTTGGTCGCGCCCTTCACGTTCACGTCAATGGAGTCGCGCGAGTTGACCCACGGTCCGTTGTTGTCTCTGGTGACAAGCTTGTAATGCCCCTTGAACACTCTGGCGGAGAACTTTCCGTCCTGGTTGACATACACGTTGATGGGCGACTTGAGCGGGAAGCCCACCTGATAGAGCTGCACGCACACCGCTCCCGACGTGCCCCGGAGCTGCAGGCTCTCACCCTTATACCTCACGCTTCCGGTGAACGTTGTCTCAGGCTCGTCGAAGTTGTCGTATCCGCATGAGCTCAGACCCGCTGCGGCAACCAGCGCGAGCACTATGTTGAACAATATCTTTTTCATAATATCTTTTGCGTTTTGTATTTAAATTTCACTTACAGTATGCTTTCTCACCTTTATATCCCTATACATTTCCTCACTCCTTACTGATAGGGATTCTTCACGAGCAGCGGGTTCTTGTCAATCCAGCTGTTGTCTATGAAGTTGTAGTAGTTCTTTGCCTGGAAGTAGCGGGCGTTGGGCGACATCCAGTAGAAGTCCTCCACAAACATCCACTCCCCGTTGTGCGGGTTGCCCGGGTCTACCACGAGATAGGGCCACAGCATGCGGTGGCGTGCCCTGCGGTCGCTGCTGTTGCCGTTGAAAATCTTGTCGGCAAGACGCCAGCGTTTGAGGTCCCACCAGCGGTGGAACTCGAATGCGAACTCCACGGCGTTCTCATGCACGATGTTGTCGAAGGTGACTGTGGTCAGAGGCTGTACCCCCGCACGTTTGCGCACGGCGTTTATGTAGGTGAGCGCGCTGCTGTTGTCGCCGAGCTCGAAGGATGCCTCGCAGGCTATGAGGTAAGCCTCAGCCATGCGGAAGTAGACCCACCACATGTCGGAGCGGGCACCGTTGCGCAGCGACGAACCTGCGGACTCGTCGAGGAACTTGCGGAAATAGAATCCCGTCTTGTTTATGAACTGCTGGTTGCTGTACTTCGGTCCGTTTATGGATGTTATGACATTGCCGTCGGCATCGACAGAGTTGAGGTCGCCCGTGCGGAACTTCCACACACCGTTCTCCTGATAAGCCTGTCCTGCCTGGAGCAGACACGGCGCGCCGCGGAACTTTCCGCCCGGATAGAGGACAGAGCCGTAGAGACGCGGGTCGCGCGAGTCGAACGGTGCGCTTGCGGTCTTGTAGAACACCGGCGAGCCGTCGGCGTTTTTGGTCTTCACAGGCTCTCCCTCACCAGGTTTGTCGGTCTGCAGCGGCTCGAACATCTCAACCATGTTGAGCGTCGGTCCGGCATAGCTGTTGTCTATGTCTTCCTTGAACTGTGACGGGATGTTGGCATTGGAGAAACTCACGGTGCTTGTGGGCGAGTCGTAGTCGCGGCTCCATATCACCTCCGTGTTGTTGTCCTTTATGCACACGGCGTTGTAGAAGTTCTCCCCCTTGTTTTCCTTTGTGTCCTGCAGCGAGTAGGGACTGTTCTTTACGACATCCCTGGCTGCGGCAAGGGCAGTCTTATAATATCCTTCAGACAGGTTGGCTGGAATGCCCACCTCGCCTCCGTCGGTCTTGATGGGTCTGTCGAGTTTGTTGTTGTACTTGGCGAGCGAGCCAGCATACACAGCCGCGCGCGCCTCCAGCATGAGAGCCGTCCACTTGTTGGCACGTGCCGAATGGGTGTTGGTGGAAGTGCTCATTATCTCAGCGGCAGCCTTGCACTCGCTGATGATGTAGTCGTAACACTCAGCCTCCGTGGAGCGTTTCCTTGTGAGCTTGCCCACATCCTGCGGACCGTTGTAGGCGAACACCTCGTCGCCCATCAGCGGCACGCCGCCAAGGCTGCGCACCATGTTGAAGTAGCACCATGCGCGGAGGAAGCGCACCTCACCCTCAAGCGGTTTCTTAGCCGCCTCTGACAGTGCGGACGACTTCTTTAGTCCCGCAAGGAACTGGTTGCAGTCGCGCACGAACTCATAGTCGTACACCCGCCACAGGTTGTCCTCATATGTGGACCGCTCGTCCGGACCTCCGTCCATCTTCGCAGCCTCGTCGATGTAAGTGAAGCTGTAGCTGTCGTTGAGGTTCATGCCGTAGTTAACACGGCTGTAGAGATTTGAGAGCACCGACTCTATCATGTTGGCATCGCCGAACACGACTTCATCAGGATATATCGAGTCAGGATCCTGGTCGAGGAATCCGTTGCAGCTGCTCAGGGTGATTGCCGCGAGCGCCGTCACAAATATATGTTTTGTCTTCATAACGTTTAAAGGCTTTAGAATGTGAGATTGAAACCGATGTTTATAACGCGCGTTGTAGGATACTGCAGACCGCTGTCGGTGGTGCCTTCAGGATCGTATCCCGGCTTGTTGGTGATGACGAACACGTTGGTGCCGGAGCAGTATACGCGCAGCGACTGCGCCTTCATGAACGACAGCCACTTGGCAGGGAAGGTATAGCCCACCTCGAAGTTGCGCAGCTTGATGTAGCTCACGTTGACAAACCAGAAGTCGCTGTTCCAATAGTTGCTGTGAGAGCTGTTGCCGATGAGAGGCATGGGGTACTTGCCTCTGGTGAGCTTGCTTCCGGCGTCGTAGATGTCGCTCAGGCTCCATGTGTCGCTCAGGTAGTACTGCGGGTTGTTTCCTCCGTCGTGGAACGGAAGCTTCTGCTCCCAGTTGGGGTTGAAGCCCATGCCGCTGCCGCCTGTGAAGTCGAGAGCCACGTCGAAGCCGCGCCACTGCATGGCGAGGTTGATGCCGTAGTTGAAGTTTGGCGTGTTGTCGGTGGTATAACCTATGGGACGGAGGTCCATGTCGTTTATCACACCGTCGCCGTTGAGGTCCTTATACTTTATGTCGCCGGGACGCAATGTGCGGTTACCCTTCCGGTCGTTGTCCACGGGCCAGTTGGCTATCTCCTCCCACGACTGGAACTGTCCGTCGCTCTTGTATCCCCAGAATATTCCGGCATAGCGGTGCCATGCCGAGTTGCGGTACTCATCCCATGAGTTGCTGAAACGCGGCTTGTACTGTTCCCAGTTGTAGCGGCGCGCATAGGTGAAGTTGAAACCTACCGAATAGTTCACGTCACGATACTTGTCAGACCAGCGGATGGCACCGTCGAAACCGCGACGCACGTCGGAATTGAGGTTCTCCTGCGGCAGGCTGAATCCCACCTCGACAGGGATGAGCACGTCATAACGGCTTGCGGGCAGACCCGTACGCTTGCGGCTGAAGTAGTCGAGCGAACCGGTGAGACGCTGTCCGAAGAAGGCGTAGTCTATACCGATGTCGAGAATGTGAGCCTTCATCCACGTGAAGGTGGTGGCAGGAGCCGATGACATACTTGCCGTCGATGGCGGTGCCTCCCTGATTGTAGTTGTAGCCGCTCATATAGTCGTAAGCCCTGTAGACGTTGGCGTCAATGTTGTCGTCGCCCACGACACCGTAGGATGCGCGTATCTTCAGGTCGTTGAAGATGGAGCCCAGCTTGCTGTCTCTCCAGAAGTCCTCCTCAGAGATGCGCCATCCCACAGACCCTGCGGGGAATGTTCCCCAACGGTGGCCGGGAGCCCACTTCCACGCTCCGTCTCGGCGGACAGTGAACTCGACGAGGTATTTTCCGGCGAAATCGTAGTTGAGACGTCCTATCCATCCGAGACGAGTCTCGGTGTTGTCGCCGGTGTCCTGATACTCGTCCATCGAGGTGGTGTAGATAAGCTCCATCGAGTTGGCTGCCGGTTGGGCGTGTACCCATGTGGAAGGAGCGCGCAGCTTGGATGCGTCCAGACCTATGACGGCAGCCACGTGGTGCTGTCCGAAGGTCTTGTCGTATGTGAGACGGAGGTTGGACGTGAGCTCCTCCTTATGTCCGAGACGACGCTCGCGCCACGGGTTGTTCATCTCGTCGGTGACATAGTAGCTGTCGTTTTCCTTGTCATAGCCGTAGAGCTTCCATGTGTACTCGTGGTTGTTGAGCTGCTGGTAAGCCAGATAGTAGCCCACGAGCCACTGCGCCTTGAGTCCGGGCAGGAACTCGTAGTCGGCGTGCGCGTTGAGCTGAGCCACGCGCCACCTCTCCTTGAACTTGCCCGACATGGTGTAGTTGAGCAGTCCGAAGTTGGTGTCAGCCTCCGACGACACCTTCTGCGGATATTTCGGGTTGTCGTTGGCGAAGGGCCGCTTGGTGGGAAGGTTGCGGTAGACGGCGAACTGCGGCAGCCTGGCACACCGGGCTGCTGGCGCGTCTCTATGCGTCCGTTCATAGACGCTCCCACAGTGAATTTCTTTGTTATCCTGGCGTCCACGCTCATCTGCACGTTGGTACGCGAGAACCCTCCGTAGTTGCGTATGGCGGCGTCCTGCTTGAGATGTCCGAGGGAGAAGTAATAGTTTATCTTCTCAGAACCTCCTGATGTGTTCACGTTGATGTAGGTCTGCGGAGAGGTCACCCAGATGTACTTGTACCAGTCGAACGGACGGTAGCCGTCTTCCTTTCCCTGCATCCACTTGGCGTAGTCTTCCCTCGAATAAGTGAGGTCGGCTCCCTGAACGGTCTGCGCCGCCGTGTAGGCACGCATGTATGTGCCTATGTCGGCAGGCTTCGCCATACGCGAGTTGTTCTGCCATCCGTAGTAGCCGTTAACCTGGATGGAAGGCTTGTCGTTCACCCTGCCGTGCTTGGTTGTCACGACCACCACACCATTGGCGGCGCGCACACCGTAGAGGGCTGCGGAGGCGTCCTTCAGCACACTCACCTGCTCGATGTCGTTCACGTCGAGGTTGTTGAACTGTCCCTCATCTTTCACTATACCGTCTATGACGTAGAGAGGAGTGCCCATGTTGCGTATCTGCAGCGATGTGCTCGCTCCCGGGCGTCCGTCTGCCTGACGGCTGTTTATTCCGGCAATCTTTCCCACAAGGGCTCCCGAGGTGGTTGTTGCCAGAGTACGCGATATGTCCTTGTCGCCTATGCTCGAGATGGCTCCCGTGAGCGACTCTTTCTTCTGTGCGAGACCGAAGCCCTGCACCACAACCTCGCCCAGAGTCTTGAGGTCTTCCTCAAGGGTGATGTCTATGTTGGAGCGGTTGTTCACAGCCACGGACTTTGCGGTGTAACCCACATACGACACTTCGAGGACCGGAGCCGCCGACTCCACATTGATGGTGTAGTAGCCGTCCACATCGGTTATAGCGCGGTTCTGCGTGCCTTTCTCGGCAATGGTGACGCCTATGAGCGGCTCACCGTTGCGGTCGGTGACACGACCTTTTATCTCTTTCTTCTGCTGCGCCGTCTGCACGACAGAATTTTTCAGGCTGCCTGCAAAAGCATCTGACGAAGCCGCATTGGCAGCGAGCATTGCGCATACAAGCGTTGCTCCCGTAGCCAACTGCGACAGACGTCTGTTGGCAGGCAGGATACTTTTCTTACTTGAATGGTGTTCCATAAAAATAAAGATTTGTTTATAAAGTGAGTGGTAATATTGGTTTCACTCCCAGATGCCGGTCATGTAATGACGGCATGGGGATATGACGGTTTCCTGAAAAAGTGTTCTGTTTGTCAGGAAGGAGCTTTCGGTAATGATAAGGATTTCATAATGCTTCAATGTTTTCAGTTATCTTATTCTTTAAATATTGTCTCTTTCCCGCTGCGTAATTTGCATTCCATGACTTTATCCGGGATAAGACAATGCGCACGAAACGGTTTTATCACAGCCCGACATTACAGTCTCCGTAACCGTTGCGCGTGGTAAAAGTAAAGAAAAAATAATTTAACGATGTTAATACAAAGCATTATTTAAGGGATAAATAGTTAAATATCATTAATCTTTTTCGTTATTTCCGTAGCATTGGTATAACGGTACGGAAATAAACTCGTGCGATGACTCCGGAGTCGTGTTATTTATACAGAAAAAGCGATAAGGCAGCGTTCCTCTCCCGTATCGTTTCTATCAATTGTTGGTCTTTTTGAGAACCGTCAATAAAACGCCCAAAGTGTTTTTATATCTGACATCACAATGTTTGCACATGGTATATGTTATGGTATTCAAGATTTATACTACTATGTTTTCACGATTGCCGTTTATTGTTTTTTATAAAGCAGTAAAGCAGTACTGTAACGGTAAACACAGACAGTGAAAGCAGCAATATTACAGGTAATGACTCACATACACGTGATATAAGTATTATAAATGTACCCATCAATATAATAAGGAATAGCAGCAACGGATCTTTATCCATTGGCTGCCGTAAAGGTCTGAAAAAGTCTTTAATATCATTCTTCATTATCGGCAATCCGGTAAGACTGTTCATTTGACTGTCATCGCAAATATACAAAATATTATTGTATGATGCAAGCATATTTATCATTTATAAAATTCTCTTATGTCAGGAAGTACCTTGTCTCCTAAGTAATCGTCAGATTTCTTATAGTTTTCCACATACTCGGGGAAAATCTTTTCTACATCGAAGTCTATCACAGTGAAAACACCGGAACGCTGATAATACGTTTCATAAAGATGTGTCCCGCGAAGCATGCTCGACTCCGGCAGAGTGAAATGATACTCGTCAAACGTCCTGTCTGTAATAGGTTCCACCGGCCATGCACGCTCCGGTCTGTCCACATCAAATATATCCTCAACACTATAACTTCGAGACATCGGCTCCCTATCTTCTCCGGCAGTATTCAGATAAAACTAGAATCCGCTCTCGTATAATGGCATGCCATAAAACATACCTTTATAATCATAATGAATGTATACTTCTCTCGTGATTCCGGGATTGTTTCTTTCACGGGTGTTCTGGTAATGATAGTCTGGAGCGGGTCTCATGTATTTTTCCACCATCTCACGGCTTACAGTGTCCCTTAACATCTGCGACCCGTCATAATTGAAGAAAGTCAGCTCAAAATGATTCCTCCATCCGTTATACTTCAACTCGTTGCTTCTCAGCACAAAGTATTTCTCATGCATCACACCGTGCTCTATGCTGTCCACAGGAAGTTTTGTATGGCGCACAGTGCCGTTGCCGTCCTTGCTCAAAACTATCAGATCCCGGTTCATGTCATGAGCCAGATAAAGGCTGTCACCGCAAAGGCGGAACAACGCTAACTTCGTGCTCTCCGCAGACACATCACTCCGCCACTGCAGTTTTGTTCCTTTGAAGCACGACACTCGCAAAGGACTGCCACCGGCAAACCAGAACGTGCCCTTGCCGTCGGTATCGAAACCGGAAAGAAACAGTTCGTTATTGTTTTTGTTATATATACAGTCTATTGAGTTTGGGTCACCACGGAACGCAAATTCCCAAAGAGTTATCTCGGGAAAACCATTCCTCACACGCTGCGCGTCGGCAGTGACGACAAACGACAGCAACATGGCTATTATTGAAAGTGTACGCATTAAACAGATGCTTTTCATATTATTCATATTTATCATCAGTTAAGAGATTGTTGTTTGTTAAACAAAACTTATAGCAACATCAGCATTCGGATAATCATTTTATTAATACTCTCTGTTTGCTATCTTAGGAAACATCTTGTCGAGATCCATGTCCACAACCGTAAGACGACCTGACTTGTTGTACCCTACATAATAATAATGTGTTCCACGCAGAATGTATGTGCCCGGATATGATTCAGGATGACATCTGTCGTCCGTAATATCAGTAATCGCGTTAAATGGAAAAATGTCAAAGTACTTATCTGCCTCTGTTAAATTAAATTCATAAGTCACATCTTTCTCATCCATACTGCCACAGTCTAAAAACATACGTGTACCTTCGTCATAAAAACTGTACCCACGGTAATTGCCTTTATAATCCATAAATCTGAAATTCTCGTCGCCTATATCAAACAGACTATCCGACATGATGCGTGGAAGCGGACTCATCACACTATTGATGAAATTCACATCCACAGTATCATTAAGCAACAATCTGCCGTCATAATTGAAATAACTTACGCTGTAGATACCATAGGTTGGAACACTTAATTCCACACCTTGTATCACAAAGTACTTGTTGTACATTTTCCCGTCTGCCAGACTGTCCAGATCAAGTTTTATGTGACGCACGTCTCCCTTACCGTTCTTGTCAATAACTATAAGCTCACGCTTCTGGTCGTGCACAAGATACAGGCTGTCACCTCGCAGACGGAACATGGCAAACTTTGTATTGCTGTCGGAAACCTTTCTTCTCCACTGCAGCTTCGTTCCCTTAAAACATGATACGCGCAAAGGATTGCCACCGGCGAACCAAAACGTGCCTTTGCCGTCTGCCTAAAAACCGGACAGAAAGAGCTCGTTTATTTTTTTATCGTAAATACAATCAACGGTGTCAGGAGCATTCTTGAACGAGAAGTCCCAATAGCTTATTACCGGGAAACGCTTGCTCACACGCTGCGCGTCGGCAGTGACACCGAACGACAGCAGCATGGCTACGATTGAAAGTATACGCATTAAACGGATGTTTTTCATATTAATATCATTGTTATTCGGCAACTGCCTCCGGAAGTTCCTTGTCTCCCAAGTAAGTGATGGAATACTTGTAACATTTCACGTACTCGGGGAATATCTTTTCTATATCGAAGTCAAGCACGGTGAAATGCGGATTAAGATAAAATATATAATAAAGGTGTGTGCCCCTGAATATACTTGAGTCACAGAAATCGGTGCTGGCGATACCGTCAGTCATATCGTTAAATGCAGGATGTGGCCAGTACTCGTCATCTAAAGTAAGACCGAACAGATTCCCCCACTCGTATTCCTTAATCATAGGCTTCCCTTCCATGTCCGTATTCAAGTAGAAAGTCAATCCCCTCGTATACAAATCCGTGCTGTAGAACTTACCCTTATAGTCTACGTTCGGGTTTATGTATTCCGCTATTCTTCTGCCATATTCATTACGTGTATTCTGGTCATAATAATCAGGTGCCGGTCTCATCTGTTTGTTCATCATTTCATAATCTACAGTATCCTTCCATAGCAGCGTCCCGTCATAGTTGAAGAAACTCAGATCGTAGTAATCGCCCAATATTTTATACTTCAGTTCGTTGCTTTTGAGCACAAAGTGGCTTTCATGCATCACGCCGTCCTTTATGCTGTCAACAGGAAGTTTTGTGTGGCGTACGGAGCCACTGCCGTCCTTACTCATCACTATCAGCTCACGCTTCATGTTATGGACCATATAAAGGCTGTCGCCACGAAGACGGAACAACGCTAATTTTGTGAGTCCGTCGGACACCTCACGCCGCCACTGCAACTTAGTCCCCTTGAAGCACGACACACGCATAGGATTGCCACCGGCAAACCAGAATGTACCCTTGCAGTCGGTGTCGAAGCCTGAGATATACAGTTCGCCCCATTTGTTATATATACAGTCCACCGAGTCTACCTTACCACGGAATGTATAATCCCAAAAAGTTATCTCGGGGAAACGCTTGCTCACACGCTGTGCGTCGGCAGTGACAACGAACGACAGCAGCATGGCTGCTATTGAAAGTATACGCATTAGACGGATGCTTTTCATATTATTCATATTTACCATCAGTTAAGAGATTGTTGTTTGTCAAACATATTTATAGGACATCGCAAATATACAAAACATTATTGTATGATGCAAGCATTCTCTATTTATCGTGAATCCGGAGATTGTCGTCATTTCTTCTTGCGTACATGATGTTTTCCTTCCGAATCCGCATACAATAAATTGCCGTTACCGTCATAAACTATCGTTATATTAGGATTACTGCTCATACGTTCTTTGTATTTGTCTTTCATCTTGCGATATTTGATCTTGCACTTACGGATAAAAGGTGCATAGACGCTGTCCTTTATATTGAAACATATCTGCATCTTGCACAAAAGCACACCCTTTGGATATTCCTTTTCATTCCGAAAAGCATAAGGAGAGTCTGCAAGAACAACCTCTATGTTCTTCTTAAATTCAGGTCCTTTGACGTTTCCTAACAGAAAACGATTAGCTTCCTTTCTTTGTGTAGCCCTTTCCAAATCACGGGTTGTGAAAACCTTTATGTCCAAGTCATTGAAGTTGTTTCCTTCCTTGTAATAATCCACTATCGCATAAATCTCTATAGGATCTTCATTCTTTTTGTCCCATGCATATTTGTAACAAAAAATGAATTTATGTTTCGCCTCATCATTTTTCGTTGTAACCGGGGATGTAACTTTCTCCAGAGTAGTACCACCCTCTATTTTCTTCTTTTGTCCCGCAGCCATCGTCAACGGAACAGCTAACAGCAAAAGTGCCGCAATAATACTAAACTTATTCATAATCTAAATCTTTTGTGTGGTTTTCATTTAATATATATATATTTCAAATATAGTGAATATATTAAGCAAAAAGAAAATACGGAAGTTTAAATTAAATATTCATAACCATATTTTACACAATTTTTTACAGGAGAGAAGATGCGTTCTCCTCTCCTGTATATTAAAGCATTTATTCTTCTTTAAAAGAAGCATTTACCATTATAAATTTATTTCCTATATCGTTGCTTATAGAAACATTAGCTTTTATTTTTTTACTTCCAGCATCCTCAACATTTACAAATATGTTGAATTCAAATGACTTCTGTATACTACCTGATGCCTCAGATATAGAAGCCGTAGCTCCGGCATTATCTACAGTGTATTTTTTCCCTTTTATATACCCTACACCTGATACTACATTACAATGTATATTGATGTTTTTAGCAGATGAAGTATTTGTATCCAATGTATATGCTATTGTAGTACTAATTTCTATTTTATATTCGCCACAAAAAAATACACTTTTATCATTAGCATTAAAGTCTTTGTCAGGTTCATCACCGCTTCCGCAACCACAGCCACTTCCGCAACCACTTCCATAGCCACAGCCACTCCCGCTTCCACAACCACAACCGCTTCCGCAGCCGCAGCCGCTTCCACTTCCGCACGCACTCGCCGCTCTCATCATTCTCGCACTTGGTTTCATACTCATCTGAGCCTCATTCCCAATAAGTCTCAGACCTTCATTTGTCACATTCTTTTTCATAATCATTTAATTTTTAATTTATTAATAAACACCGGACCGTCCGGCATCCCTTTTCACTTTCTCACCATCTCACTTTCTCACCTTCCCACCTTCTCCCCTTCTCACCCTCTCCTTTTTCCCCTTTTACTTTTTTACCTTTTTACATTTTTACCTTTTCCTCCACATCACAGCTCCCTCCATCATCAGTCTCTCCATCGCATCTCTCACGCATCCGTCCACATACGTCGCGTCCATCTTCAGCCTGTCCGCCACGCACGCCATGATGCCCTTGCGCAGCTCGCGCCATGTCTGTTCGCGGCGCAGCAGTGACAGGATGTTGAAGCAAAGGTCGTTGAGCACTATCTCCCTGTACCCTTTTCCCGTCACCGTCGGCACGCACGCGATGTCGCGCATGCCACAAGTCCAGTACCCGCAGAGCGAGGATATGAGCAGTGCCCGTGCCTCCGTGCGCCATTTCTCAGGTATGGAGAACACCCGCATGTAAGGATTCACCGCAAGCACACATCCGTCCCTACGCTCCTCACCGATGTTGAAGAACTCCACCACACGTGCCGACAGCTCCTCCTGCCGTATGAGCCTGTCGCGCTCAACGGTGTCCCATTCCCGTTTCCTCTCCTCCAGCCAGTCAGCGTAAGAGGCGACACACCTCACGGCAGACAGCCTGTCTATTTCAGCCACCGGCATGCCCGAAAGCCTCGGATGCCTTCCACCGAACATCTCCGCTATTCTCCAGAAATATTCAGGATACCTCCCGAGCAGCGTCCTGGCAAGCAGCGCGCACGCCTTGGCGTTGCGTTTGTGTCCGCCCAGAAGATGCAGCAGCGGACGGCGGCTGATGTTGAGGAAGTCACAGAACTCACCATAGGTATATCCGTTGTCGCACGTCCTTCCTGCGAACAGCGTCGTCACCTTCCTCCTCTCCGCCTTCACCATGGCATAGAACAGCACCTGCTCGAACATCAGGTTATAGTTGCCGTTCAGCCGTCCGCTGTCCGCGCGGTCAAGCCCGTTGTCCCTTATTATGCGGAACGCCTCGTCACAGTAGCGTTGTATGAAACCGGTGTCGCTGCCGCCCAGCACCCCCGCGTTGTACGAGCCGATGGACTGCCGTGCCAGTTCCTCGTGCAGGCAGCGCGGCATCACCATGTCACGTGTGTCCAGACCGTCCATGATGTTCTTATAATAAGCCGTGCCCACCTCCTCGTTCTGCGCTATGAGTCCACACGAACCGATGTCGGCGGCGAGCCTCCTTGGCACGAATATGTCGCCGTCCACATGTATGAAAGGCGCGTCCTGCACCGAGTATGTCAGCATCTTGGCGTAAGCCCAGTGCGGCTCAGGTATGTCAAGACGGTCATAACACACCCTCACCTGCGTGTAAGGCAGCCTGAGACGGTCTATTAGCACCGCCGCTCCCTCAGAGTCGGTGTAAAGCTCCACGTCGTCATAACTCTCCCTCAGCATCAGGCAGCTCAGTGCCCATGCCATGAGATGATACTGCGGTTCGAGCCAGCCAAAGCTGTCCCTGACAAGGCTTTTGTGCCCTGTCCAAAGTGTCTGTACTGTTTTTTCCATTTTTGTGTGTATGTTTGTGTTTTTCTCCCCAACCATCCATGAGTATGCCTCCGGCTGGCTGTCAATACGGCAGATACCCTCTGCCGGTGCGGGATTACTAAGGTACCGTGTTTTTCTTCATCCCCTGTCAGACGTTACTAAGATATTGCAAGGCGAGAGCAACGGCAAGCAGGGAAGACCGAGTCTTGCCTGACTTGACACTGCCGAGCCGCCGCTTGTCTTATGCAAAGATATAACAGCGCCCTGCCGGATGCAATAGCTTATAGGGGTAGTTAACGTTTGTTTACATTTGAAAATACGTTACATAACTCATGCAACCATATGTTTTTCAATAAATTGCGCCATACCGGCAAAGCAAAAAAAATTTCCGGGAAACCATACGCGCCCTTCCCATTTTCCCACTTTCATAAACACAACACAAGCATGAGCCACTCTCCGCAAGCATTATTCCCGCCGCGCCGCATGCGTTACGTCACACGGGTGCGGATAAAAAAGAAAAGCGGCACCACAGCCGCTTTTCTCTCACACATACATACCGTCGCATATACATAAATGCCTTGCATGCATGTCCTGTCTCACCCAGACCGCCCGTCACACCGCCAAAGCCATATTGCCACAGGCTGCCGGCTCTTCAACCACACTGCGCACTGCAAGTCCGGCTGAAGTCCGATAACCGGTCCGGAGTAAAAAAGAGCTATTCCGCTTTCTTTACGTCCTCTTTGAGCTGGCGGTTGTCAAGCGGCTCATGCAGCCTCACATAATCTCCTTTCAAGGTACCTCCGCCCGAACAGTAATAATAAAGGATGGTGTCGTCGTCTGATGAAATGCCAAGAGTGTCATCGCGAAGGGTGAAATATATGTGGTTTCCTTCTGTCTCGACAACAAGAGAGTCACCGTCAGGCGTAAGTATGCCGTCACCGTCGAAGGTGCACGAAGGTTTCTTTATGTCGGCTCTTGAACGTATGCTTATGTGTGCGGTAGAGTCAGATGTCTCCGTTATGCTCACCGCCGTCCAGTCGTTGCCCTCGGCGCGCTGTGCATATTCGTCTGTCACGAAGTCGCCTAAGAACGACGACTCCTTCAGTGTTTTCCGTTCGGCTTGTTTTACAGGTTTGTTTCCGCATGATGCGATGACGGCGAGTACCGCCAGAAATGCGATTTTCTTCATAATCTTTAATTTTTGGGGTTTTAATTTAAAATTTTTCCGCTTATCATATAAGTCTGCCAAAAATAAGGATAATTTCCGAATAAACATAACAAACGCACGCGAAAATATTCCGGAAAAGCGTCGCGCCGTTGCATAAATATACGTTTCCGACGGTAAAAAATATTGACAAAACATTTTTGCAAAACAGAAAACGCCGTGCGCCATGACGTGTCCTTCCTCACACCGGAAAGCCTTTTCTGTGTCGGCAAAGGCGAAGCCGGACGGCTGGAATATTCCTTTCTCACTGCGGAAAAGGCTATTCCGCGCCACGGAACGCGCTCTTTCAGCTCACGGCAAAGCGTCTTCCACCGTGCCGAAAAGCCCGTATCGGTGACCCATAAAGGCTCTTCTGCATAGCCGAAGGGCGTGACTGACGGGCATGAAAAACGCAACCCGCTGACCGGCAGCGGGTTGCGCTAAGTCTCCGAGAACGGTGTATTTGCCTCTGAAAAACATTCCGTACGCAACAGGCGGCTTGATTTTGAGTTATGCCCCCGCATCCATGCATATGCCGCCCGACTTTTTGCATATATATGCATACCTTTGCCTGAAGCGCGCACCATGGCGTGCGGGGCTGACGCTCACTGTCCGTAGGCGGCTGTTCAGTCCGTCACCAGCTTCCTGCCTCCTACGATGTACAAGCCCTTTCCGAGAGTGCCGTAGCTGTTCAGTCCGCGTTTCACGTTCAGACGCGCCTTCCTCGTGCCGTCCGGACGATACACGTCCACCTTGCACTCCCTGTCTGACGAGATGTAGAGCACGCCGTTCTCCGCATACACCTTCATCCCTTCCTTTACGGAGGATATGTCTGTCGACAGCTCGCTCACGGTGAAGTGCTTCCTCTCCGACACCTCGTCCCACGAGTCGTTGATGTAGAGCGAGCAGAAATATTTACCCGGCTTGAGGTCGCCCGCCTTTATCTCTATTTTCCCGTCGATGCTTCCGTAGGTGTAGAAGAATCCGTCGAGGTCGTCCACGCCCGGCACTTTTCCTTCCTCATACACGCCTATCCAGTCTTTCGGTGTGCCCGGAGCCTCGTGGTAGTGTATGGTGATGTCCTCGTCGCAGAGATACTCCGTCTTGTCAAGACTCACCGAAGAGATGTTGTCTCCGATGGCGAACATGAGCCTCTCCGACGGTTCGAAGTACTTTCCGCGCGTAAAGTAGTTCACGAAGTAATAGCCTTTCGGCAGGTCTTCCGTGAGCGTCATCACACCCTCTTTAGCCTCTCCGGTGTAGTCCCATGAGTCTGAGAGGTCTGACGTTCCCGGCACTTCGCCCATGCGGTAGATGCCTATCCAGTCGTCCTTCAGTCCAGGCGCGTTGGCGAACGTGATGCTTATGTCCTCGCCCACCTCATACTTGTCCTTCTCCAGCGACAGCTCAGGCACCGGTCCGAAGTAGAACGGCAGCCGCTCCGTTATCTCTGTGTAGCCCTCGTCGGCGAACAGCACGGCGTAGTATTCGTTCACCTCGTCGATGGTGAACTTCAACGATCCAGCAGCCTGCGACGTGTAGTTCCATTTGTATGATGTCGTCGTGCCTGCTCCCTCTCCTCCGGGAGTCTCGCCATTGCGGTATATTCCTATCCATGCGTTCTTGCCCACCGGCGCGTTGGCATAGGATATCTCTATCTCGCTTCCCGGCTCATACACTTTCTTTTCTATGGTGATCAGCGGCTCGCTTATGACGCTTCCCGTCACCTCGAACTCCTTCGGCTCCGACCATTCCGACCACTCCAGATTCTCGTCGCGGTATCTCACCCGCACGTAGTATGTGCCGTTGCCCAGTCCGCGCGAGGGCAGTGTATATTCGGTTATGTCCTGATTGTGGTTGAGGTCTATGGGCAGATAGAGCGGGGCTCCGGTAGAGCCGTAGAGGTTCTCCACGTCTCTCACCACGTTGAGCGATATTGCTGAGAAGTTCACGTTGGTAGAGAACTGATACTGCACGGTGTTGAGCTTCTCACCGGTCTGTGTCTTGTATGGGCTGGCGTGGAACGTGTAGGGCAGCTCCACCTCGCTGTCCACCTCTCCGAGTTCGGGCTTCTCGGGCGCCGCCTTGCCGAATGAGCGGTGGAAGGAGTCTATGAGGATGTTGTCCACCACGAGTCCCTTGTTGCCTATGGCGTAGCACTCAGCCCTCATCTCCTTCTTCTCGAAGTCGAACTCCAGTATCTGGTAGCCCCAGTAGTCAATGGTTTTCTGCACGTCGTCATAGTCCTGCTCCGACGACATTCCCCACAGCTGGTCGTATGACGCCGCTCCGTTTATGATGTGATAGAGCGGATAGTCGGCTATCTGTCCGCGGTGATAGAGGTGGTGGTGTCCTCCGTAGTTGAGCACATGCTTGGGAGTCTCCGAGAGTATTGGCATTATCTCGTTTCTTGCCCACGCCGATATGTCGCCTATATACTGCTCCGCCTGTATCGGACGGTGGTTCACGCTGATGATGAAGTCCACGCTGTCGTCGTTCTTTGCGGCGTCAACCACCTTCCTCACCCAGCTCTTCTGCTCCTCGCCCGTGTGCTCGGTGCTCAGCACCACGAAGAGTATGCGTCCTGCCTGATAGGCGTAATAGTTCTCCGTGCCGCTCTTTATGCCCTGATACTCCAGCTCCTCGAAGTGGTTGTGCGCGGCATACCGCTCCATGCCCGGGTCGCTGTAAGTGTCGTGGTTGCCCACAGCCGTCATGATGGGGAGGTAGGGCGACATCTGCCTGTTCTTCCAGTAGTTCACGAGCTCATACTGGTCGAGCGTTCCGTTGTCCACCTGGTCGCCCACGTTCATTATCATGTTGATGTTCTCCTCGAGGTTGCCGTATTTCTCGTTTATCTTTCTTTTGGCAGCCTGCATGAGCCATTCATATCCGCTGCGCTTCTTGAGCTGGTGGTCGCCCATGAGTAGTATGCGCATGGGAGTCTTTCCGCCTTTCTCCGGCATGGTGCGGAATCGGTAGACGGGGCTTTCCTCCGAGCCGCTCCTCACCTTATAATAATATATGGTGTTGGGCTCGAGCGAGGTGAGCTTCACCGAGTTCCAGAAGTAAGTGTCCGACAGTTTGCCGGCTGTTCCCCCCACGGTTGCGTCGAGATTGTCCTCAGACTTGCCGAACATCACCTCCGGAGTGTTGTCGAAGTCGGTCTTCCAGCTTATCCATATGGAGTGGTCGGTGGCTGTCTGCAGGTAAGGTTCGGTCATCTTGCGGTATGGCGCGCCCTCGAGGTCCACCGTCACGCGGTGTGCCATCACCTGCTCATAGCCGTCGTCACCGGTCACGGGCTCATAGTAGATGTCAGCCTCGGTGTATGTCTTTCCGGCTATCTCTATGCTCTCTCCCGGTTTGATGGAATGGTCTGTGAAGCCCTTCACATAGCGGTGGAAGGTGATGTCGAGCGACAGCGTGTCCTTCGTGCCGTCGTTGAAGGTGCGCTCCACCATCATCGGACTGTCCTGCGCGATGAACGTGGCTCTTATCCTTGCCGTGGGAGTGCCCTGTCCCTCCACGATGTCGCAGCCCGTGGCAGGCAGCCAGCGGTAGTCTGTCACGTCAGCGTTTTCGTCCACGCTGTAGGTCTTCACGTCGCCTGTCCTCATGTCGGCGTCGCCTTTGATTGTGCCGGTGTTGTCCGCCTGAAGGCCCAATACATGTCCTGCAAGCAGCATCGCCAGCGATCCTGAAAGTAAAAATCTGTTCATAATATAGCTTTGTTTGGTCGTGCAAAACTACACATACGATGTTACCGCGCGGTTTCAACGGCTTTGCAATGCGGTTGAGAATGCGCGACAAGACTGCGACGGGCTCCGTCACAGAAAGCTGCATGGCGTTCCCTGCCGTGAGCCTTGCCGTGCGCCGGATGCCTGTCCGCATGATACGGTGGTTTGAAAAAATCGTTCAAAACCTGTCAAAAATGTTACATGAACGATTTTTTATATACTCTGAAACATATATGTAACAGCAGTTTACGCTTAATTCATACATTTGCGGCAGAAAAAAATTGAATAACTAAAACGACAACAACTCTTTTTTATTTTACCGTTATGAGAACACTCAATCACACAAAAGCAAGATTCCGCACAGTGGCGTTCATGTCATTGCTCGCATGCTCTTATGTACACGCGCAACAGACAGCTACAGGCGATGAAGGCTCCGGAAAGGAGGAAGGCAACCGCAACGTGATGCTCAACGCCTCAAGCGCAAACGGACCGAGGGAGATACAGATAGGACTGCCCTCTGCCGACGTGAATGTGCTGGAGAACGGACTGCCCGTCACCTACGCCACCAATCCTCACTCTATCAACTCCAACTGGCGCTCGGACGCGAGCCTGAGCCATGTGGGACTGCTCAAAATCTCGGAGACGGCAATCACTACCGGAAACATAGGATATGCCGTCAACTCGTTCACGCAGCTGGGACAGGAAGGATTCAACGGCAGACTCGACTACAAGTCGAACCACTTCGGCTTGCAGGAGTTCTCGCTCAACCTCAACGGCTCCATCGGAAAGGGATGGTATTACAGCACAAGCCTTTACCAGGACTTCGACCCGGGAACGTTCAAGATAAGGTCTACGCCCTTTCAGGACCGCACGCAGATATACAAGGCGGCTCTCACCAGACGCTACAGCGAGGGCAGGGGTGAGTTCACGGCAATGTACCGCTATTCCAACAGCCACCCCGTATACACTTACGCCACACAGTCGGCTCCGTTCATCTATGCCGGAGACGGCAGCGTGAAGGAATATGGGGGATTCAGGCTCGGCACAACCTCGTATCTTCCCAAGGACAACACGATGACCTATCGTGACATGCGCACGGGCGAACTGAAGCAGACCACACTCTATGACGCCATAGCCAACCGCTCGAGCGAGGTGTCGCTGATGAACACTTACAAATGGGACAACGGACTCACGTGGAAAGTGGCGGGACGCTATGACAACGCGCACGGAGCACTGGTCTACCAGACTCCAATGTCGCTCATCAACGTGAAGGACGGCAACAGCTACAACTATGTGACCCGGGGCATCGGCGGACAGCTCACTCCCTATACCGGAGAATATGTGCAGACGCGCATGTCGTGCCTCAACTCGGGCGACATAGACGAACTGCTCCTCACCTCGGAGCTTTCGAAGAAGTTCGCCACATCAACCCTGCGCATAGGTGTGAACGAGTGGTATTACAACGTGGACTATACGTCCAACACCACGATGTACGACCAGAGCGTGCCTGCCGACGGCGGTTATCCGGTGAGGGTATACGACGCCGCCAGACGCAGCGACTATTTCTACGACTTCAACAAGAACGCATCCGAATATTACAAGGGACACGAGAACAAGCTCGCGCTTTATCTCACACACGACTGGGACATCACTCCGAAGTTCAATGTTTACTACGGCGCGCGCCTCGAATGGCAGTCGCTCAAAGGAGAGAACGCGGCTGTGAGAAACGCCGAGGGACAATATGTGGGACGCTTCGCCGACTATCACTTAGGCGCGACAGCACCTGACGGGACAAAAATCACACCCACTCCACTGAGCTACGACTGGCTGAACTACGACCTTACTGCCGCCCTCACATACCGGCTCACAGGAAACTTCGGACTGACAGGCGACTTCACATACATCGTGCAGCATCCGCGTTTCGAGAACTTCTCGCCCGCCACACTGCCCAACACCGACAGAATCTCAGTGCCGCTCGGACGTGCCGGAATATACTACAACAACTCTTGGCTGAGCCTCACCTCGCTTTTCTCATACATCTCAAAGACAAACAACAACTCCACGCTCAACCTCCAGCACGGCGGGGAGATAATGGCTGCGCCGCTCACTTACGACATACAGACCATCGGATGGACAACTGACGTGATGGCGCATCCTGTGAAGGGACTCGACATACACTTCCTTTTCACTTACCAGAAGCCGACATACAAGAAATATGAGACGTCAGTCACCTTCTCAGACGGATATGAGGGGAAAATCAACGCCACAGGAAACATCGTGGCTGAGATACCGCAGGTGCTCATAGAGTTCGACCCGAGCTACATGATAACCGACGACCTGAAGATATGGACAAGCTTCCGCTACTTCAGCAAGACCTACGCCAACATCAATGAGGCTTACTACTTCAACGGACACTGGGAGACCTTCGGAGGAGTGAACTGGCAGGTGAACAGGAAGCTGTCGCTCGGATGCACCGTGGTGAACTTCCTCAACCAGACCGGAGCGAAGGGAAGCATAGCCGGAGCGGAGCTTATAACAAAGGACGAGGCGAAACAGTATGACGGTCACCTCATGACCGGAAGCTACCTGCGTCCGTTCACAGTGGAGTTCTCCGCATCGCTCAGATTCTGACCGCAAGGGCTGTCCCGCACGCATGACGGCTGACGGTGCGGCAGGACAACCTTTCTTTACAACCGTTCAAAATATAATAACTGACAATCCGAACAAATCTATGAAAAAAATCGTTTTTATCAAGACCATTGCCCTTGCGGCTGTTTCTCTCGCCGCACAGGCTGCCGTTGCGCAGGACATCAAAGTGAGCCGCAGCGGCGACACGACGGTTGTCGTGATAGACAATCCGAAGAAATATCTCATCCTCCCAGTGGAGGAAGACAAGGGAGAGGCACGGGTGTTGCTCGACACAGGCTCTCCGGCTGACACTTGGATGGACGTGCGCCTCGCACAGGACAGGACAGACTACTGCGTGCCATTCGCATTGGGCGGCGGCAGCAAAGCCGTTGTCAGGATTCTGAACATCAGTCCCGACGCTCTCGCGCTCAGATCGCTGAGGACGTCTGACACGTGGAGCGTGGCGAACACCGACTACTACCGACCGCTATACCATCACACTCCGTCATACGGATGGATGAACGACGCCAACGGTATGGTATACAAGGACGGCGAGTATCATCTCTATTTCCAGTACAACCCTTACGGCTCGAAGTGGGGAAACATGCACTGGGGACACGCCGTGAGCACCGACCTCGCACACTGGAGGGAGATGGAGCCTGCCATAGCGCGCGACACAATGGGGCACATCTTCTCTGGAAGCTCTGTGGTGGACAAGGAAAACACAGCCGGATATGGCAAGGGTGCCATCATCGCGCTCTACACTTCGGCGAGCGACAGGAACGGACAGATACAGTGCATGGCATACAGCACCGACAACGGACGCACGTTCACGAAGTATGAGGGAAACCCCGTGCTGCGCCCGTTCGACGGACTGAAGGACTTCCGCGACCCCAAAGTGTTCTGGTATGAGCCTGCCGGAGCATGGTATATGATTGTCTCGGCAGACAAGGAAATGCGCTTCTACAAGTCTGACAACCTGAAGAAGTGGACGTATGTCAGCGCATTCGGACGCGGATACGGCATGCAGCCGTCGCAGTATGAGTGCCCTGACTTCGTGCGGCTGCCTGTCAACGGCGACATGAACAACATGAAGTATGTCATGCTCATGAACGTCAATCCGGGCTGTCTTTTCGGTGGCAGCGCGACAGAATACTTCGTGGGAGACTTCGACGGCAAGGAATTCAGATGCCTCGACGACCCGCACACGCCCAAGTGGCTCGACTACGGCAAGGACCATTATGCCACAGTGTGCTTCTCTAACACAGGCGACAGGGTAATCGCCATGCCGTGGATGAGCAACTGGCAGTATGCCAACGTCACCCCGATAAAGCAGTACAGGGGTGCCAACGCCCTGCCTCGGGAGCTGTCGCTCTACACCAAGGACGGACGCTACTATGTGGCTGCCGACGTGGCGCCGGAGATAAGGGCGTTGAGGAAAGACACAAGGAATGTGCCCGACATGAGGGTAGACGGCTCTGAAGACAAGGCGGCGGTGGCTGACGGATGTGACGGGGCGTTCGAGATAGAGGCTGACATAACCCCGGGAGAGGCAGGCGTTGCAGGACTGGAGATTTACAACGGAAAGGGAGAAAAGACCGTCATATATCTTGACATGAGGAACAGGCGCATCGTGACAGACCGTACGCAGAGCGGACTGACCGACTTCGGACTGAATGCTGAGCCTCACGACATAGAGAAGAAAGCCGACGCGCAGCGTGCGGAAGAGAACAGAAAGCCTATGCGCATTGAGAACGCCGTGAACTACAAGAACGACTTCGCGCTCGGCACATGGGCTCCGCTGGAGCTTTGCGAAGGCAAGACCTATCATGTGGACATATTCGTAGACAAGTGTTCGGTGGAACTGTTCGTCGACGGTGGACGCATTGCCATGACCAATCTTGTGTTCCCCACAAGCCCATACGACTCGCTGCGGTTCTATACCGAAGGCGGAACGGCGGCTTTCAGAAATGTGAAGTTGCATAAAATAAGCCTGTAGACACAATATCATAACGCCTCCGTGCGTTATGATTATTGTAAATCTATTTAATACAATCTTATAAAAACACATTCTGATGAGAAAACTCTTACTTATGGTGTCAGCCTTGCTGATACTCGCACTCCCGGCGGACGCCGACGGACAGAAGACCATCCGCGTAAGCACCGACAACACCGACATGATATTCCAGGTGAACGACAAGGGACGGCTATACATGGTTTATCTCGGCGACCGACTGCTCAACGCCGACGACGCCTCACGGTTCGGATGGAGCGTGTACACCGGAACAGACGGCAGCGTGAGCCAAAGGGGACACGAGGCGTACATGGCTTCGGGCGGAGAGGACTTCTTCGAGCCTGCTCTGGCGGTGACGCATGCCGACGGAGACATGACCACCTATCTTTATTATAAGGACTCGCAGACACGCGCCATCGACGGAGGCACGGAGACGGTGATACGTCTTGCCGACAGGAAATACCCGCTTGAGGTGACCCTCCACTACGCCGCCTACACACGGCAGAACGTCATCAAGGCGTGGAGCGAGATAAAGCACGGGGAGAAGTCGGACATCACGCTGTGGAGATATGCGAGCACCATGCTCTACTTCAACGAGCCGGCATACTATCTCACCAACTATCACGGCGAATGGGCACGCGAGGCGCAGCCTGCCACACAGCAGCTCACGTTCGGAAAGAAAACCATCGACACCAAGCTGGGAACGCGCGCGGCGATGTTCATGCAGCCGTTCTTCGAGCTGGGCATAGGCTCTCCGGCGCAGGAGAACGCCGGACGGGCATTGCTCGGAACGATAGGATGGACGGGCAACTTCAGCTGTACGTTCGAGGTGGACAACGTGGGCGGACTGCGCGTCATACCGGGAATAAACCCTTATGCGTCCGACTACAGGCTGAAGGCTGGCGAGACGTTCGTCACGCCGGAGTTCATCTTCACCCTCAGCGACAACGGTACGGGAGAGGCAAGCCGCAACCTGCACGACTGGGCAAGGCTCTACCAGCTGAAGGACGGAAAGGGAACACGCATGACGCTCCTTAACAACTGGGAGAGCACAGGGTTTGACTTCAACCAGGAGAAGCTCGCCGGAGTGATGCAGGATGCCGCACGGCTGGGAGTGGACATGTTCCTTCTTGACGACGGATGGTTCGCATCGAAGTATCCGCGCGACAACGACCGGGCAGGTCTGGGCGACTGGGAGCCTAACCCGGTGAAGCTGCCGCAGGGCATCGCAGGGCTGACGGCTGCCGCTGAGAAGGCGGGGGTGAAGTTCGGCATATGGATAGAGCCGGAGATGGTGAACCCCAAGAGCCGCCTCTACGAGGAGCATCCCGACTGGGTGATAATGCAGAACGGGCGCGACACCTACTACTACCGCAACCAGCTTGTGCTCGACCTTGCCAATCCGAAGGTGCAGGACTATGTGTTCGGCGTCGCCGACAAGATACTCACCGACAACCCCGGTGTGGCTTACTTCAAGTGGGACTGCAACAGCCCCATCACCAACATACGCTCGCCTTACCTGAAGAAGAGGCAGGGCAACCTGTATGTGGACTACGTGCGTGGGCTGTACAACGTGCTCCGCAGACTGAAGGCTAAATATCCGGACGTGCCGATGATGCTCTGCTCGGGTGGAGGATCGCGCTGCGACTATGAGGCTCTGAAGTATTTCACCGAATACTGGTGCAGCGACAACACCGACCCCTTCGAGCGCATATACATACAGTGGAGCATGTCGAAGTTCTTCCCCGTGAAGGCGATGGCGGCTCACGTGACCGACTGGAACCGCGGGGCGTCGCTCAAGTTCAGGCTCGACGTGGCGAGCATGTGCAAGCTGGGATTCGACATAGACGTGAGCAAGATGTCCGAACAGGACCTCAATCTCTGCCGCAAGGGTGTGGAGAACTACAACCGCCTGAAGCCTGTCATCCTCGACGGCGACATGTACAGGCTCATATCTCCGTATGAGGGCAACCACGCCGCCGTAAACTACGTATCGAAGGACAGAAGCCGCGCCGTGCTCTTCGCCTACGACCTGCATCCGCGCTATCAGGAACCTGTGCCGAACGTGAGGCTGCGCGGACTCGACCCGGAGCGCGCATACAGCGTCAAGGAGATAAACCTGCCCGACGGACGCGAGGCTGAAGCGCGTACCTACACGGGCGACTGGCTCATGAAGATAGGCTTGCCTGCGCTTTCGGCGGCTG